>Ga0247611_10007729_pt1 | contig 13393 bp, 12 predicted proteins | sample 177DNAGHGhighgp2_FD_192422 | JGI IMG/M metagenome (GOLD analysis project Ga0247611, IMG submission 192422) | Sheep rumen microbial communities from Palmerston North, Manawatu-Wanganui, New Zealand - 1770 DNA GHGhigh gp2 | ecosystem: Host-associated > Mammals > Digestive system > Stomach > Rumen... | reverse complement strand
CTATTTGGTTGTTTATGTTTATATTTTTATTGTGTAGATAACATGGGATACAAGATTGAACAAAATCTCAATCTAATGTATCGTTTATAATTCAATTTACTTCTATTAATAATTGATTTCATTCACGTTTTAAGAATTTTGAATTTTCAGCTAGTTGTAATAAATCTTTGAGGGTTGGATTGTTTTCATTTGTGATGTTTTCGATGATTTTTAGGAATTTATTGTATTCAGATTTTATTCAAGTTATACTTGATAAGTACTCTATCAAGTATTCTATTTTCTTTTCATTTTCATAAATAATTATTGGAAATTTGTCATATTCACATAATTTTTGGTTATTTTCTTTATCTCAGAAGAATTTTTGTCATATTGCTCATGAACGAATTAGAGACAATACTATAAAATCGAAAAGTTTTTGTGTTATATCTCCTTTCCAAGTTGTGAAATCTTTTTCTATATCAAAAAAGTTTAAGTTTCAGTCGTTATCCTTTACTAGTGGTAGTTTTCGTAAATATGGAATTTGTGAGTTAAGAATTATAGATTCTGGTAAATATTGATTGATTTCATTTGCGATTAAGTTATTTGTATTTTCAGTTGTTTCATCACTATCGAAGTTTTCTTCGTTTTGTGCTGTTGTGTTGTTTAATTCTAAGTTATTTAGGAAAGAAAATTTCAAAGTTTTATTAAAAATTTTCTCTAAAATCTTTTCTTTCTCTTCTTTTGTGTTTATCAAGATTTGATCCATTTTGTATGGAACTAGACGTTCATTACTTCCTTTCAGATAAGGTATTTTTGCAATTTTTTCTCATTTGTTTGATAAATTTCATATATCTTCTATGAATCATACGATATTGTTGTAATATTTTTCTCTACTTTTTCATAAAAATGCTTTTTCATGTATATAATCAGTATATAATCATTCTTTATCAAAAACATAAATATCTGTGGGTAGTCAGAATTTTTCGGCTAATGCTATACTTTCCTGGTCTGAACATGGACAAACTCTTTTTATTCAATTGTTTAGTGCAATATTTACATGTTCATCTCATATGATTGGTATTTGACGATTACATAATGGAATGATTGCGTTTTTTCAGATGTATTTATTGTATCTTTTGTCTTTTGGATGCACCAATAAGGCAACGTCTCCACAACATGAATCAATATCTTCTACATATATTGGTAGAGCTTCACATTTTGCTCATACGAAATATTTAAGTGTATAGTAAGGAATTTTCTCCTCTTTTCGTGTGATGTCTTCTGAAGAAATTGAAGTCTGCAGGTTGAAAGATCGGTATCAAATTCTTGTTTCTTTTCTGATTTTTCAATTATTTCGTAAAGTATGAAATTGCTTTAATATATAGATGTATAGATCAGAGTCAGGAATATAAATTTTATGGTCGCTAGATAAATAACTAGTCAGAATTTTATTGTTAGTATTTATATATTTTTTACTCAATGATATTATACGTCTTTGTAGTTTATTTACTCATATTTTTAGTAAATTTTGTTTCTTTTTCTCAAAAAATTCAAAATTTGATTGAATATTTTGAATTTGATCTCAGAAAATTAGAAAAAGTTGTTCATACGAGGTCTTGGTTTCTTTATTGCTTTTATCTTTGATTAAAAGCTTATGATTAAAAAAATCTTTTAAATATATCTGAAAAAAGTCTTGGTAGGATAATTTTTTAGAATTTGATAATATATTGGGAGAAAATATTGAATTTTTCTTTTCTTCCCCATTGTTTGCACTTATTTTATAAGAATCTGATCGATTGCGTAAATCTTTTGGTTTATATTTTTTGGGAAAAGATTTCATATTTTATTTAAGATATATTAAATTTATTTTGATTTCTATTCTTCAGTTTGTCTAAATAATTTTATTCAAGCATAGATTAGGAGAGTTAGACAAAGTAATAAAAAGAAATTTTCTGTTGGTCAAACTTTTACTTTTGTGGCTCATGTTAGGTCATACTCTTCTCATTCACAAATTCATATAACCCAGAAATACATGTATGTTTCTTCCTTTGCACTATAATCAAATGGATATTCATAACTTGTGTCTGTAGTTTCGTACACTTTTATTCTATTTTTTGGATCAGGTGTAGGAGAACTGTATACTAGATATTTTGTTACATCCTTTGCTTTATCTCGGATAAGGTAATAACTGTCTCAAATTTTTGTAGTACGAACAGGGACAGTTTGTATTGTACATGTTGATATTGGATTTATTTTTCAACAGTCTTCTGGACAGTTTTCTGGAGTTTCTCATGGTTCACAAATTCAGTTTCCACACATTGGTCAACAATCTTGAGGACATGTTTCGGGAGTCTCCCATGATTCACAAATTCAGTTTCCACATGTTGAACAATCTTGAGGACATGTTTCGGGAGTTTCTCATTCATCACAAATTCAGTTTCCACAATTATCAATTTTTGATATTGTAAATTTAATTGTTTTAGATGCAGATCAGTGTCTATCTTGTCATCGTACTGGAGTTATATTTACATTTATTGTCGTATCGTATGGTACATCATTGAATTTGAATGTTTTCTTTTCAGCCCAATCTTCTCATGATAGAGTGGAGTCGTCAATCCACCATTTAACTACGTATCAAGTAACTATAGAACCATTTATAATATCCCAGTAAATATCAGCGGTTTTTTCTTTAGCATGGGTGCTAGCTACTAATCATGTTACGATAGGTATGTGTGATACTTTTATAGTTTTGTAATTATCATAAGATTTGTGTATGCTATTGTTTGCTGCAGATGTATCAAATGATAAGTTGATTTCTCATCAAGTATATAGGAAAAATCTTTTGCTAAATTCTCAAATTCAAATTTTTTGTAAAGATTCAGCTTCGTCATCTGGTCTATCGGATAACCTCATTTCAACAGTTTCTATAACTTCATCTGTATATACAGTAACTTCTGGCATGTCTCATGCAACCAATCAAAATTCAGGTTCTACGAGAACCTCTTTTATTCATCATTCTCAGCTAGGTGATATTGTGAAAAATATTTTATCAGATTCTCATATTATGTCTCAATCAGCATTTGGTATTTCAACTGATAGAGTGTGTTGTCATGCGGTCACATCTGGAACTGTATGATCAAATGATCAATCTGCTCAAATGTTACATTTTCATACTTCTTTTTCATCAATATAAATTGTAGCTTCAGAATTTGGTATATCAGCACATATTCCTATAACTTCGACTTTTTCTCATATTAAGTTTGCATTTGTGATTGGAGAATATAATTCGATATGTTTTTTGTCTTTATTCTTACCTTCTTTGATTACAGTTACCAACTGTTTTCAAAGAGCTTTTTCTTCATTATCGTTGATGTCTTGTATTTCAACATAGAATTTTCATTCTTTTTTAATTTCCAGTCATCTTTGAAATTCTTTAGTTCATAAGTCTGATCACTGAAAAGTATACATTCATTGACTTGGAACAGTGTATTCATTGTCTTTAAGCTTATTTCAATTTAAATCAGTAACAAGTATTCGTATAGTTCATTTATATGTTTTCATTGGTGAATCAGATTTCATTATAGTTACTTTTAAATTGGTTGCTTCGTTCATAACTATTTCACTTTTTACTTCAATTTCTGCACTATCCGGCAAAATATTGCTGTTTTGAGCAAAAATTGTTCAAAATCCTAGTCATATAAACGCTAAAATTCCAAGTACAAATTTTTTCATTTTGAGAATGATAGGAATAAAAGTTAATGAGTCTGATTATCTTCTATATTATCTAAATTTCAGATAGCGAAGTCCAGATTCTTTGATTTGATGTATTCGAGAGTGATATCTTTAGAATTTCAACTGTATGGTAACTCGAATAATCATTCACTGAAATCTCATTTTTCGTATCAATTTACGTTTAAAATTAAATTTCATTCGTCTTGTTGTGTAAGATTTACAGAATAGTTTGTATTTAGTTTATCAGTAAATCGCTCTATGTTTTCTGGGGAATAAATAATAGAAATAGTTAATTCTCACTCATTTCTGGTTTGTTCGGTGATAAAAACTTCAAAAATCTGTTTTTCTTTTTTGTATCATGCATCCCATTTAGTAGATTCGAAAAAATCTTGTTCAGTGATTGATAAAACACTAGCAGATAAATCTGATGTATCATATTGAATCCATCGTACAAAAAATGCTAGTAAAATACCGATGATGACTATAATAATATATTTTCAAAGTCCTTTTACAAAATTCATTTTCTCAGCATAATAAAAATCTACAAAATATTTGTATTAAAATACATTTAAAAGTCAAATCGAACTTGACAAAATTTTATATTTTTGGTTCAAAATTTTATGAAAAATTTTTTTAATGGAATCGTTTTATAATTTATCAAAAAAACTAGCTTTAACTCATTGATTTTTCTTTTCTTCTCTAATGAGAAAATAACTTTTTCTAACTAATTCACGAATGTCGGCGTAGTACATTAGTCATAAAGCTTCTTCGATTGTAGCCCATTTATAAACTCAGATATATCATTCTCATTCGATTAATTTTACGCTATTTGGATCTCATGTAAATTTCATTAAAAAATATGTGACATCTTTGTCCAAATGTCATAGTTTAGTTTCGCTACTTCTAAGAGATGTGGTTCAGAGTAATTGTTTTATGATTAAATCTTCTTTTTTTAGTCAGGTTTCTTCCCAAATTTCCCTTATAGCTGCTTTTTTTTCATCTTCTCAAATTTGAATTTTTCATTTTGGAGCAACCCATTCTATTTTACCGGATAGTGCATGGCGTTTAATCAAAAGATATCTAGGTTCTCAATCTTTGTCTAGATAATAAACTATTCATCATGCGCTTTGTACAATTTCTTTCATTTTTTATTTCAAAATAAAAAGTTTTATGCCATTAAATATTCCATTCGTTCACCAATTTTTCTAGCAATAGGATTTTTGTCCTTAGCAGCGTTATGGACTGTTAAATCAAAGTTTGTAGAAGATTTTTCAATTCAATCTTGAACTTCTGGTGCACGATCTTCAATTTGATTATTTCTAATATTTTTTTCGAGACTGGCTAAATCTTTTTTTGTAATATTTTTTAGTAGGTTTATAATTTCTTCTACTTCATTTTTAAGTGAGTTTTCATCTATATTTTTTTCAAGTTTTAATAATTTTTCGAAAGCTTTTCAGATTTCTTTTTTATCCTTTTTCTCTAATTTAGTTCATTGAAGCCATTCATTAATCTTTTTTAATTCTGTTTTTGCTTCATCAATTGTTATTTTTTTTTCAATTAAATTTTCCTGAATTGGAGTTAATTCTTTTTTTGCTTTTTCAAAAATCTGACTTTCTGAAAGTCCTTCGTAATTCCTTGTTTCTGCGCTTCCTGTCATGGTTTTTGTTGGTATAAAATAAACGTTTCGTAATTTATATTCAGATTTATTTTTATTGGTCTAATTTTTGTAGAACTTGTGATAATATTGCTACGTTCTTTTTATAATTTACTCTGAGAGGTCATACTACGGCTAAAATACAGTCATATCCTTCAAGCACAACTTTTGCATAAACAGCAGAAATTGTAGTATTTTCATCTTCCATAAATGTATAGTAAATCTGATTTTTTTTCAGGATTTTTCAGTCTATATGTTTTACAATTCTCTTTTCTTCAATGAATGAGATAATTGATTTCGTTTCATCTAAGTGATCTTTGTCAGTTTCTTTGAGGAGATTATTTACTCACAAATAATAATATTCATCGTTTCTAAGGAATCAGATTATTACTCAATCTACCAAGCTTCACAACATCTCTACCATTTCCTTCATATTTTGCCTAGCATTATCTACTTCTAGACTTTGCATATCTTCCATTTGTTGGAGATAATTTTCAATGTATAATTTTAGTCAGTCTACAGTTGGAATCCTTCAGCTGGAATTGTATGGTTGATAGACCATTCATTGTTTTTCAAGTTGATTTAGGTGTTTCCTAAGTGTAGAGGGTGCATCATCGATTTCTTCCAACGAATTCAAAAATTTTGAACCTACAGGTTCTCATTTATTGATATAATTATCGATAACTATATCGAGTAATGCTAATAATTTTTCATCGCCCTTCTTTTTAGCCATAGAAAAGCACACAACTAAAATCTGAACTTAATTGTATAAATTCCTAAAAAGAAATCAAGGAAATAAAAAAAACACTTCATTTTATGAAGTGCCTTTTATTTTTTGGATATAAGTTATTCAATAACGTTTAGAAGTTGTTCAATTTCATTTTTCTCAGTTTGAGAGAATGTCTCATTGTTTTGTTTTTTTGGTTCTTCGATTGTTATTTCTTCTTGCTCTGTAGTTTTGCTATCTTCAATATTTGTATCTTCTTCTGGTTCATCAATATCGTTATTCTCATCGTCAGTGTTTGTATCGATATCTACGTCTTCGTCATCTTTATCTGTAATGATTTCAGGTTTTTCTCAGTTGTTGTATTTTTCTAATGCATTTGTATATGTCTCTTGAAATAGAGCAGAGAATAAATATGAACCTTTTTCAAGGAAGCTAGATCATGTGCTAGCTTCAAACATATCTTCTATTTCATCTGCTGATTTTTGGTTAATTGTATCATCCCGTTCAGACCTTAATAAATATTGAAAATTATCATCATCAATAGTTTTTTTATTTAACTGCTCTTGAATTCTAGACCAATTATAGAATTCTGTAGCAGGAACTTTTATACAAGACCAGATGTAACAACAAGATATACTTAAACCAATAAATATAAACAAAGGAATACAAACAGCTATCCATGCTTTTCATCTTGGTTTACGAAATAATCCGATTACTCAGAGTATAAATCATACTAGAAATATAGGAGATATGATAAAGAAAACTAATATACAACATAATAGTATTATGTATAATAAGATTTGACTTCGTTCTAGATGTATTGATAGTCATATAATAGGAGAAATAATGGCAATTAGTCAAATAATACTAAATCGCATTCCAACGGTAGCAACTGTATTTTTTTGTTTGTTTTCGGTTTTAATTTCTGTTTGGGATGGAGTTGATTCATTGATAGTTTCAACTTCTTCTACATTATGGATTTCTTCCATAGTTTGATTTTCTTCTGGCATTTTGAGAAAAAATGAAGATAAAAATTATTTGTTTAAGATTAGTTTTAATTAAGGAAAAATCAAGTAAAAATTCAGATTTTTGGAAATTTGTCTTGTTTTTTTCTGGTGATTCGTTACAATTAATCTGCTCAGATGTTGTGATGTCCCAGTCGTTCAATGGATAGGACACAGTCCTGCGAAGACTGTAATCTCGGTTCGACTCCGCGCTGGGGCAATGTAATTAAGTCCTAAAATACTAATCCTTATTCTTTAGTGAATGGGGATTTTTATTCAGGTTATTTGTTCAGGATTTGGTTGTGAATTTTCTCAGCAAAAATTTGCAATATAAAAAAAAAGGTATATACTTTATGTATGAAATTTTATTTATAAAAATACAAAAACAAAAATGGCAGAATCTAGTAAAACAGCATCTAAAGCTGTAAAACCAACTCTCAAAAAGTCAGAATCTATTGATCCTGAAGTGATGAAAAAACATCAACAAATGATTAATTTTCTTCGTAATGAAATAGCAAATATTGAAGTTGAACTTAAAAAAATGAAGGTAATCCTTGATCAATTAGTTAATTTTGATCCAATGGATATTAAATCATTATCTTCAGTTGAATGAGAAGATACAATTGGAAATCAAGAACTTACAACTTATTCAGAAGAATGAGTAGAAGTAATTGAGGGACTTTTTGATGGTTATTTTATGATCGGAGCTGACCAGAAGAAATATCCAGTTCCAATGAACTATTCTTCAAAAACAAAACTTATTCCTGGAGATACTCTTAAATTAAAGGTTATGCCTGATGGAAAATTTATCTATAAACTAATCAAACCAGCAGATAGAAAGCATCTTAGAGCTATTCTTTCTCGCACTGATGATAATAAATTTACTGCAGTTACAGATGAATGAACAGTTTATTTCCTTAATCAAGCAGCGGTAACTTTCTTTAAAGGTACTCCTGGAGATGAACTCTATATCATCATCAATGAAAAAGATAAAGGTTCATTTGCTGCAATTGAAGCGATTATTAAAAAATAGTATCTATTATTACAAAATATGAAGAGTAGAACTTCTGTTCTACTTTTTTCAAATGATTAAATCTCATGTATGTACTCATTTATCGCTCATAGGTATGATATCTACATTGAAAAAACATTCTTTCATTATATCTTCAATATCTTCAGTTGAACGTTTATATTGTTGGATTTTAAATTTCATTTGATTGGCAGTTCGTTCAAATTCTCTTCTTTGGAAGAAGTGACCAATAAAAATCTGACCATTGTTTGAGAGAATGCGGTATGTTTCATTGAAAAAATTTTCTATATTTTCGATATGTTCAAGCGTGAAAAAGCAAAATGCTAAATCGAAAGAATTATCTTCAAATGGAAATTCTCATTCCAAGTCTACTATTTTTTTCTTAGCTTCTTTTGGGTATTTTTCTAGCATTTTTTCTGATATATCACATGCTGTGATTTCACTATGTGGAATTGAATTTAAAGCTGAAAACATTCTTCCATCTCAGGCTCATAAATCGATAATTCTAAAAGTTTTTCATCTAGGCAAAAAACGTAGAAATTCTACGTGATAAAAAGAATTTAAATGTTGGTGAGACTCTTTATATTGAGATGCTACTGCATCATATCATTCTTTTGGTCATAAGATTTCAACGTGTTTACTATCATATCACATGATTTTCGTAATTTCTTTGTAAAACTAGAAAAACTTTTTTTCTTCATCAGGTTTTTTATTACTTTTTTTGATTTTTTCTTCTATTGTTTCATCTGGATTGGCTAAGTATTCATTTAATTCTTGAGTCTTTTCGCTGGCTTTTTTGATATGTACGTAGTATGTGGATAATTCTGAAACAACTTCATTTAGATTATCGTTTTTATCTAGAAGTTTCGTAGTTTCTTCTTTTAAAATCTGATTTTGCAGAGTGTATTCATCTAACTCTTCCTGTAAATATTGTACTTGATTGTTTGCTTCTTTTAGGTGTGAACGAAGTTCATTTACTGTATCTTTATATTCGTAGCGAAGATAAAAAATTAGATATCATAAGATGGCTCAGAATATTCCAGCTAAAATATATCAAACTAACATTTATTTTTTGTATAATATAAATTATAAATTTAATCTATATTTTCTATTATTAAAGTCAAAAGAAAATAAAAAAACAGACTTTTTGGGGTCTGTCTTTTTGTGTGTTATTTCATTATTGTATAGTTAGTAAGAAGTCCCATCTATTTGGATCTATTGGTTCGTTAGGTGCGTAATTTATCTCAAGATTTCAGATATATTCATTTAATTTATCTATAGCTTCAAGTTTGTCTTCAGCTAAATCTTCGAGTTTTTCATCATATTTTGAAATTTTTTCATAAATTTGAGCTAAAGATTTCTTTATATCATTCTTATTTGATTTACTTTTTGGATGTTTTAAAAGCTTGTTGTAATCTTCAACTAATTGTTTACGAGCATCGATATAATGAGAAATTTGAGAGGAAAGACTTTCAACTTTTTTCTGTTGTTTTAAAACATCTTTTGATGTTGTATTTCAGCATGAAATCATACTGAGAGATAGTGCACCACATAGTGCTAATGTTAATGTTTTTCACATTAAACCTGATTTTCTAGGAGTGTCTGTGGTTGTTAATTTTTCCATCTTTGTTTACTATAATTTATAATAAATAATACATAAATGTTTATGTATATACTATATATACGTTTTTTATTAAAAAAGTCAATATGAAATTATATCGACTTTTCCTTTATCTTTTTGGTTTGATTTTTAGTTGAATACAGTTCATCGCATTTTGTTTGCTGGATTGTTTATCACTTGGAGAAACTTTTTTTCATTTCATTTTCGATTTAGAGTTGGAAATTCTTTGCTGATATTTTCATCGAAGTATTCTGTATCTCAGTTTATAGTTTTAAATTTTAATCTATTTGTTAATATTTCTATTGTAAAAGGATTTCAGTCTGGATGACATTTAAAAACTTTTAGTTTTTCCTTTACTCATTTTAGATAGTTTTCTAGTTTTTTTACTTCATTTTCGTTTGAATAGAAATTTATTCAAAGCTGTTTAACGAGAGGATAATTAGTTAAATTTAATTTGTTTATTTCTTTTCGGCGTTCTGATAGATAATTTGCGTAAATATTAGGAGCTTTATCAATTGTAGAACGATTTCGTAATCGATTTATATTGAGAATTGCAGTGTCAAAGAAATTTAATTTTCCTGAATTATCGTTGAAACAAATTGCTTTTTGTGGAATTTGATATTTAAATGGAGGAAGATCTACAGGATTTTTCTTATTTGTTAATTTTAATATATAATTTGTTAAATCAGCGGTATTTAATGCTTCTGATAATGATGGAATTGCGAAATGTACATTGTTGATTTTTAGAGAATTGTTACTTAGATCTATGTCGGTTTCGTTTCAGTTTTGACTCTTTACTGTTAAAATGTTTCAGTTTATTTTTAATTCGAAATCACTTAAGTTTGGTTTATTTTCGATAGATCTTTCGTCATAAAAATCTTGAATAGCTTGTTTTAATTTTTCTTTTTGATATGTATCAAGAGACAGGGATTCAACTTTATTAACTAAATTTTCTCTATTTGTAATATCTTCAGGTCTATCTGTATGTGTCTTTTTGACATCAACTTTAAATCGATCAGTTCAGTCGTTATTTATGTGGCTATTTAAATCGTCTACATCTATAGGTTGATTATTTGTTTTTTTGTCTTGAATGTAAGCATTTAATGCATCTTTATTAGTTATTATTAGTCAATTTTCTGTTTGAAATTTTTCTAGAATTATTTTATTCATTGTAGCGTTATTTGCTAGTCAGTATAGTGATTCTCATTGAGATGTGGTTTCTGTTACACCGAATGAAGCAAGTCGATTTTCCCATTTTTCTTCATCAAAATTATCAGAAAATGTAGCACGGAAACATTCCATAGCTTCAGTTCAATATTCTTTTTCTAGAGTATTACAAGATTGATGATAAAATGCTTTTCGATTATCATTATCTTTGAAACTTTGAGTCATTGCATTGAGATCGCTTACTTTTGTAGAAGAATTGAAAATCATCATGGAATACATTGCAGGTACTACTGTTTCTGAGACAGTTTCTCATGCTCATCATGAAACTCATGTTGTAGTTTCCATGGATCACGAGCTGGATGATCATAATCATCCTACAGCGTTACCGAATTTGTTTTTTAATTCTTCTATTGATAGTCATCATCATATTAATTTATTGAATAGAGATATAGGTCATTCTCATGTTAAGAATTGAGAACCAAATATAACTCATGCAGTGATTCAAGCTTTGGACCAGAATCCCATATTTTTATTTGTATAGAATTTGTATAGTCAGTAAATTCATCCTGCAAAACATGCTAGTACTCATAAAGATCTCCACGTTTCTCTTTGTCATGGTGTCATGTTATTACAATTACTTAGCAGTTTGTCGAGAACGCCAGCTACTCATCATTTTTGTAATGTATCTCACCAATCCATATTACTGTAATCAGTTGATCTACGAACGGTTCTAGATGTTCTTTCAATTCATCAATTTCATCAAACCATTCTATATCTAGGATCTCTAGGAATATCAATTTCACATCTTTGAAAGCTAGGAGTCAATATTTGTTCATTAATTAAATATAGTTGGTAATCTGCCTCATCATACTCTCATTGAGCGATTCTTGTGTAGTAACTATTTGCTTTTTGTTCACTTCATCAAAATATGCGTAAAATTGCTCAATTTTTTATTTCTTTTTGTAGTTTCTGATTGAATTTTATGTTATCAATTTGACGTTTATTTGATTTTTTAGCTACTTCTGGAGAATTGTATAGATAGCTAGCAGTACTTGAAAATTCACCTCGTTGTCACATTCAGATGTCTTCTCTTACTTTATTTACTTGATTCCATAGATTTTTGAGATTTGATATATCATTATCATAAATTTCAGCTTTTTTTTGTTTAAGTAATGTTTTTTTCTTCCCTTTAAGTTGTTTTTCGTATTGATTTAATTTAACTTTGGCTTCTTCCATAGTTTTTTTTCAGGCTTTTGATAGTCATTTTTTAGAGATTCATTTTTTTGTATCTTCGATTTCTTCTAATAATTTATCTAAAACAGATAAAAATCATACTAGAGTGTGTATGTCTCTTTCGTATTCTAATCCTGTTCTTTCAATTGTTAAATCTGATTTAGCACTGGCTGTAGAAAGAGAATAATTGATAGTAGATTCTCTTAAATTATCGATTCATGCCTGAGTTTCTTCTTGAATATCGATAATATCTGAAAAATCTTCAGGATTTCTTCCATTTCTATTTGTTTGATCTAAGTTTCAACGAGTTGTTGCCATTTTTTCTATTGGCTGAAATAAAATTTACTCGTTATAATTATATATAAAAATGCGAAAAAAGTCAAAAAAAATCAGACTTTTTTAGTTGAAAGTTAATAAAAATTTTTTATCTGTCAGAAATTCAAAGTTGAAGCTTTTCATATATTATTTCTTTATATTCTTTATCAATATTTTCTCATAATTCGGAATTTGAATTGTTTGGTAAGTATTCTTTCAAAATTTCTACTAATAATTCAATAAAACTATTTTGATTGATAGGAATATTGTCGTGGTAATTATCCGATAAATCTTGTAGATATGACACATATCATTCGACAGTTTTTTGTCATGAATTATTTAGCTTTTTGTAGAAATGAGAGACTCATAATTCTTCTGCTTTTTCTGCATAAAATGGGTAAAAAAGTCAGACAACTACTACATCATTCATGCTTTTGCGGAAATATGGAATATTTGTTTTTGGATCTATTGTTATAAAAAAAGTATCATATAATCATTTAATAATTTTTTCATTAGAAATTTCCCCAAGAAGAAATGTAAGAAAATTTGCAAGTTGATTGTTTTGCTTTTTATCTTGTTGTAATTGTTGGGCGACTTTTTTTGCTTGGCGTGAATTTTCCTGTACTCTTTGAACATCTGCTTCAGTGACTCATTCTTTTAAACTTCATCAAGTTTCTCATGATTCAATTACTCATACTACTTCTTCAGCCATATTTCGTTAATAGTTTATAAAATTCTGAAATATATTCAGATTAAAATAACACTTTCTTCTATATTTTTTCTCTTGAAATACAATAGTAATTCTGTATATTCAATCCACGAATTGGTGTTTTGGTGAGGTGGATGAGAGGCTGAAATCAACTCACTGCTAACGAGTCAAGCTGTAACAGGCTTCGTGGGTTCGAATCCCACCCTCACCGATTCTACTAAT
>Ga0247611_10007727_pt1 | contig 13398 bp, 14 predicted proteins | sample 177DNAGHGhighgp2_FD_192422 | JGI IMG/M metagenome (GOLD analysis project Ga0247611, IMG submission 192422) | Sheep rumen microbial communities from Palmerston North, Manawatu-Wanganui, New Zealand - 1770 DNA GHGhigh gp2 | ecosystem: Host-associated > Mammals > Digestive system > Stomach > Rumen... | reverse complement strand
TACCATTTAGCCTCATCAAATTTCTGTTCGTAGGCTCGGAGATTTTGCTACACCTCTTCCTTCACCCATAGGATTACTCCTAACGGCTTGAGGTTCGCTACGCTTGGCGGTAAATACCCGTGACTGGACTTTCACCAGTAAGATTAGTGCCATGCCCGGCACACAAAACAAAATAGGATTCTTTCGAATCCTATTTTGTTTCTATATTATTTTCTTCTATATACTTTTTGCACATTTCGCAAATAGTTAAGAAGTGATCACTATCAAGACTTGCTCTACCAAGTAGGGCTCCATCAACGTTTTCTTGTCTAATTAGTTCTTCAAAGTTGCTCTTATTGACAGAACCACCATAAATAATTCTAATTTGATTTGCAACGTCTTTGTTATATGTCTTAGCGATAATCTTACGTATATATCCGCATTTAGCATTTGCTAAATCAGCAGGTGCACTTTGTTTAGCACCAACTGCCCAAATTGGTTCGTAAGCTATAATTATATTAGGAATAGCCTCAATCGGTATTTCCTTTAATGCTAACTTAACTTGCAAGCCTAAGATATAATCAGTATCACTATGTTCATATTGGTCTTTTGTTTCACCAACGCAAACGATAGGAATGATTTTATGCTTTAAAGCGGCTTTTAATTTTAAGTTAACGTCTGTTTCTGTTTCACCATTGAATTGTCTACGCTCCGAATGACCGATGATACAATAAGTAACACCAGTTGAAGTAAGCATAGCTGGAGAAATTTCTCCAGTATATGCTCCTTCTTCAGCATAGTGCATATTTTGGGCACCAATTCTAAGGTTTTCACCTTGACGGCGTGTAAGACAACGTAAAAGTATTGCAGGAGCACAAATTATAGTTTCGACTTCATCCCTATTTGGAACCAGATCGTTAACGTCATAGATAAAATGTATACCCTCATCACGAGTTTTATACATCTTCCAATTACCGGCAACTATCGGTTTACGCATAGGTCCTCCTTACAAATTACTTTTGTAATAATTCAGCAATTTCGTCAATTGCTTTTTCTGCTTGATTTCCTTGAGCAACGATTACAACATTTTCTCCATGTGGAATAGCTAAAGACATTAAACCTAAAATAGATTTAACGTCTACTACCTTATCGTGGTAGTGTAAAGTGATATCAACAGCATATTTAGATGCAGCTTGAACCACCTTAGCAGCTAGAGAAGCATGTAAACCTACTGTACTTTTTACAACAATTTCCTTTTCCATACCTAAAATCTCCTTTATGGCTTTTCATTTTTTCTTTTTTTAAAAATTTATTACTTATTTGAAACGCAAGCAATACCTGGTAATTCTTTACCTTCTAGGTATTCAAGTGAAGCTCCACCACCAGTTGAAATGTGTGAAACCTTTTCAGCATAACCAAGTTGGTTAGCAGCTGCAGCTGAATCACCACCACCGATAATTGTAGCAGCACCTTCTTTTGTTAACTTAGCAAGTAAGTCACAAACACCAATTGTACCTTGAGCATAGTTCTTCATTTCGAATACACCCATTGGTCCATTCCAAACAACAGTCTTTGCACCAGCTAATTCTTTAGCAAATAATTCTAAAGTCTTAGGTCCGATGTCAAGTCCCATGTCTTGAGCATCAAATGCATCAACTGATTTTGCAGTACCTGGTACATCTTCGAATGCAGTGTTAACTAAAGCGTCAACTGGAAGAACAATCTTACCATTAGCTTTATCAAGTAATGACTTAGCTAGGTCAACGAATTCTTGTTCCTCACAACGAGATGAGCCAATATTCTTACCTAAAGCCTTTAAGAAAGTGAACATCATAGCACCACCAACTAAAACCTTGTCAGCTTTTTGGATTAATGCTTCGATAACACCAATCTTGTCAGAAACCTTAGAGCCACCCATAATAGCAATGTATGGTCTCTTTGGAGCGTCAACAGCACCACCGATGAAACGGATTTCCTTATCTAGTAAGAAACCTGCAGCTGTATTACCTTCACCAATGTGGCTAGCAATACCAACGTTTGATGCTGCAGCTCTATGAGCTGTACCAAATGCATCATTAACGAATAAATCACCAAGACTTGCCCAATAAGCACCAAGCTCAGCATTATTCTTAGATTCTTTCTTAGTTTCAGTATTTGAAGCTAAATCGAAGTCTTCATAACGAGTATTTTGGAACATAACGATGTCACCATCAGCCATTTGGTTGATTGCACTTTCAAGTTCAGCTCCACGAGTAGCATTAATGAATGTTACCTTCTTACCGATTTCCTTTTCAAGTTCTGCAGCAACTGGAGTAATATCGTTCTTAGCGAAATCATCAGCGCTCTTAATTCTACCTAAATGTGAGAAGACAATAGCCTTTCCACCATTATTGATTACATATTGAATAGTAGGTAATGCAGCAACAATACGAGTGTTATCAGTAATCTTACCATCCTTCATAGGAACGTTAAAATCAACACGGATTAATACCTTTTTACCACGTACATCTAAATCAGTTACAACTTTTTTAGCCATAATAAATTTCCTCCATAATATTGAAATATACAACTAATTATACCATTTTAAAAAATAGTAGTAAATAAAATAAAGACTAAAAGCCACATAAAATGTGGCTAATAATCAAACTATTCAGCATCTGCTAATACTTCAAGGTTATTTTCTGATTCTACATCAAAGAAATGACACTTGTTCATATCAAATACTAACTTAACTTCTGAATCGAAGCTTAAATCTGAACGAGCTGAAACTGCAGCAATTACTGAGCATCCGCTAACTTCAGTATAAATGTTTGTTTCTGAACCAAGTAATTCAGCAATCTTAACCTTGCAGTTTACAACAGCATTTGGATAAGTTTCAAACATAATAGGTTCTGAATCATCATGAATGTCTTCAGGTCTGATACCTAAGAATACTTGTTTACCAATGAAACCTTTAGACTTAACTAATTCTAGCTTACCAGCAGGAACTTCAATCTTAGTACCATCTTGGGCAGTGAATACACCGTCTTCAGTTACAACACCATTGATGAAGTTCATTGGAGGTGTACCAATGAAACCACCAACGAATACATTAGCTGGATGGTCATAAATTTCCTTAGGAATACCAACTTGTTGGATTCTACCTAACTTCATAACTACAATCTTAGTAGCCATTGTCATAGCTTCGATTTGGTCATGTGTTACATAAATAGTAGTTGCACCAAGTCTCTTGTGTAACTTAATTAATTCACCACGTGTAGAAACACGAAGTTTAGCGTCTAGGTTTGATAATGGTTCGTCCATTAAGAATACCTTAGCATGTCTAACGATAGCTCTACCTAGGGCTACACGTTGTTGTTGACCACCTGATAAGTCACGTGGCTTTCTTTGAAGATATGGTGTTAAACCTAAGATTTGAGCAGCTTCCTTAACACGGTGGTTAATTTCTCTTCTGTCAACTCTTCTTAAACGAAGACCAAATGCTAGGTTTTCATAAACTGACATATGTGGATATAGCGCATATGATTGGAAACACATTGCAATGTCTCTGTCCTTTGGAGCAACGTCGTTAACTAAACGATCATTGATGTATAATTCACCACTTGAAATATTTTCAAGACCAGCAATCATACGTAATGTAGTAGATTTACCACAACCTGAAGGTCCTACGAAACAAACGAAGTCCTTGTCAGCGATTTCTAGATTGAAATCGAATACAGCTTGTGTACCATTAGGATAAATCTTATTTATATTTCTTAAACTTAATGTTGCCATAAAATTTCCTCCGATACTTACAATATAAATTATATCAAAATAAGTGAAAAAAAATAATGTGCAAACTGCACATTATTTATATTCTTTTATCGATTTAATTGTTAAATTATCATCAACATCAATCTTAATTTTTTTAGTTTTTTGGAAATTATCCATTAAACTTATTAGCTTATCATCAGCAATTCTTTCCATTTGAATCAATTTAATTTTATCTACGTTAATAGTATGTGTAAACACACCATAAACTAAATAGCTATTAGGTCCATTAATTTTTCCAAGAAAATCAATGACATAATAATCAGAAAATTCTTTTATAGATTCTTCAATAGATACATTTTCATGATTCTTGAATAAATAATTAGCATCATCTGTCTTAACTAATAATAAGACATGCTTATTTTTATCTTTATTAGGACTTACTCTATTTGTAAAATATACAAATAAAGTAATAACTAACATAATCACACCAAATGCTACTATAAAGTAGTAATACCACTTATATACAAGGACTAGTAACGCAATGCCAAGTGAGATAACAAGAACACTTAGTAGTGCGAATATGCTAACAAGAATAACGAAATGTTTTCTTGTTGTTTGATTATAAGCTCTAAGAAACCTTTTGCTTCTTCTAGATTTAAAAATATGAATGTCATCAAAAACTGCAAGATTAATTAATACATAGCCAAATATTAAAGCTATAATTTCAATTGCAAAATAAAGTATCAATTCAACGACAAAACCTAGAGTAATTATGTTCTTTATAAGATTTACAATGTAATATATAAGTTCAATTAGATTTATTAAACTAATAACTATAAATCTTGTTCTTTGTCTTTGTCTTAAATTAAATAATCCAAGAATCCAATATATAAAATAATTTAACAAAAATGCACCAATTACTGAATGTAATAAAGTCATAACTTTCCCCTAAACATATTATTTTATTAAAGAATAAATAAGGTAAGCATCTCTAAACTCTTTAGGATCAAACCCTGTATCTTCTTTAAAACGTTGTATCTTATTGATTAATGTGTTTCTATGTATATATAAAACCTTACTAGATTTTAGTGTATTCATGTTGTTAATAAAAAATGTTTTTAATAAATCTTGCATCGAGTAATCAAGATAATACTTATTTAACACCAATTTCTTTACATCTTCATCTTTATTATCAATAACTTCTTCAACTAAACTTTTTTTATCATATAAAGGCTTTGTTAAAGAATAAGATAAAAGACGTAAGATAGTCTTAATATCACTATCAGCATCATTTACAAATGATCTACCAATATACACAATTACATTATCACAAGCATCAAATAAATATGAAGTGAAAGCTTCATTAATAATTGATTCTTCCACATCATCTGAATATTGAATTACAAATGCAGTTTCTAAATCTTCAATTGTAAATTTTACAAATAATGATTGGGCAAACTCATTTAAAAATTCTTTATTACTAGTCTTACCCTTTGTAACAATAATATAATTTTTAATCTTTGTCATCATCATTACCTACATCAATAATAATTTCATCTTTCTCACGAGGATTTTGAGTTCCATAACGCTTTTCAAGTTCACTGTAATCATCATATTCATCATGAAAAATATTATCGCTGGTATGATTATTATAATTATTATTGTTATCATCATGAGATTCATTTACTGAATCTTTTGGATTATCTAGACGAACATAGATAGTTCTTGCGAACATATCGCCAATTGTTTGATTCTTAGTTAATACAAATATCATATTAATAAAGAATGTAAGACCACAACATACATTAAACAAATAGAAAATATATCCACCAACTATTTCTCTTAATAATAGTTGTGGTATTCCAAGTTTAGTTCCATCTGTAGTAATAACTTTAGTTTTAGTAAATAAGCGACCTAAAGTTTGATGCTTCCAGAATCTAGGTAGTAATACATAATATAAGAACACAAAAACTAATAATGTTAACAATGTAATCGCAGTAATCTTCACTGCTGCTTGTATATAATTATTAACATATTCTTGTACACCTGCACTTTGAGTCCAAGTCACAAATGCCGCATTTAGTTCTTGATCTGTATTGACATAGAATAAGAACGAATCAGGATTTTGCTTATAAATTTTTAATAGTTTTTCAGGCATTGTGTTAATCAATTCTTCTGTTAACACAGGAAGCTTAACAAAATTGCTTAATATTCGGCTAAAAATTTCTAATAATATGATTATTAAAATAAAATCTATTATGAAAGCGCCGAATCTTTGCCAAGCAGTTGCTTGTTTCATAAAATCACTTTCTTTCCATTTTTTCTTATTATAACACATAAAAAAAGATAGTGCTATAAATAACACTATCTCTATTAAAAACTTATTATTTAGTAATTTTCAGCATTAACTTCAAAATAACTTTGTGGATGTTGACAAACAGGGCATACAGCAGGAGCTGTCTTGCCAATTACAAGGTGACCACAGTTTCTGCACTTCCACATTTTTTCTTCAGCTTTTGCAAACACAGCTTGCATATTAATATTTTCAAGAAGTGCTAAATATCTTTGTTCATGATGATGTTCAATCTCACCAACAGCTCTAAACTTAAATGCTAAATCTTTGAATCCTTCTCTTTCAGCTGTTTCAGCAAATTCTTTATACATATCTGTATATTCAAAATTTTCACCATTTGCAGCAGCCTTTAGATTTTCTGCAGTTGTTCCAATACCATTTAGATATTTAAACCACATCTTTGCATGTTCCTTCTCATTTTCAGCAGTTTCTGTAAAGATAGCAGCGATTTGTTCATATCCTTCTTTTTTGGCTACAGAAGCGAAATAAGTGTACTTATTTCTTGCTTGAGATTCACCTGCGAATGCTTGAGCTAAATTTTTTTCAGTTTGTGTTCCTTTTAATTCTTCATAAGTTGTCATAAATAAATCCTCCTTTATATTTTTATTATATCAATAATAATTATCTTATTTAATTAATTCGCTTACCAAATTATCAAGATCAGCTTCGTTATAAACGCTAGACTTAATAGTTACAGTAGATAACTTTTCAATATTTGTACTTCTTTCAAGATATAATTGCATCACTTTACTAGCTAGAGGTGCCCAAGTTCCATTCTCAATAAATCCAACACGGCGATTACAATAATTTCTTGAAATTAATCCATCTAAGAATTGTCTCATTGAAGGGAATATATCTGCATTATAGGTGATAGATGCACAAACCAACTTATCATAAGAGAATGCTAGTGCGATAGCTTTAGCCATATCACATGTGTTCAAATCAACAATTTCAACAGCTTCACCTTTAGCTTTTAGCTTCTTTTGAAGCTTATTTGCTACATTAAGTGTATTTCCATATACGCTAGATACTGCAATTAAAGTTCCCTTTGTGTCAGCTTTATAGCTTGCCCAATCTAGATATTTTTGTAAATAGAAGTCAAGACCTGTTTGAAGTACAGGACCATGTAATGGGCAAATAGCTTTAATTTCTTTTGTGCCAACCTTAATTAATGATTGCAACACGTTCTTTCCGTATTTACCAACAATCCCAAAGTAGTAACGCCTAGCTTCATCTACCCAATCTTCATTAAAATCTAGGGTACCAAACTTGCCAAACGCATCAGCAGAGAATAATACTTTATCATAAGAGTCATAAGTAAACATAACTTCTGGCCAGTGAACATTAGGTGCTGTTAAAAAATGGAATTTATGATGCTCAAGATCTAATTCTTCTCCGTCCTTAACAATAAGTCTATGTTGAGCATGATTGTTAGGGAAGAATTGGTCAAACATCTTAAATGTCATCATATTACCAACTAACGCAACAGCTGGATAGGCTTTAACTAATTCTAGAATAGAACCGGAGTGGTCTGGTTCCATATGATTGATGATTAAATAATCAACTTTTCTACCTTTAAGTTGCAAGCGAATGTTATCAATCCATTCAGTCGCAAAATGCTTATCAACTGAGTCAACTACAACAACTAAGTCGTCAATAACTAGATAGCTATTATATGACATACCATGAGGAACATGGTATTGTCCTTCGAATAGTTCAATTTTATGGTCGTTAACACCAACATATCTGATGTCTTTAGTAATATTAATCTTGTCCATATTTACCTATTTCCTTTCATAATTCATCATATACATTATAACATAATACGACAAAAAAAGACAATCATTGTTTGACATACCTACTACATATAATTTGTAGAACCACAAAATGAAGTTTTTTTATTATTTAGGGGATTTGAGCAATAAAATTTTCTAAATTCCCCAAATGGTTCCTCAAATCAAATTTAAATACATAAAAATATATAATTAAAAATACAATGAATTCTATCATAAAAAAAGTGTAATAAGTGTCAAAAACTTATTACACCATTTTTATTCTCTACACAACAAAAAATTTATAGATTACACAATAGATTATTTAGAGAATCATATACATTGATCACCTTTTTATTAACCGATAGATCCGTCCATAGATAAATCGATTAATCTATTTAATTCAACAGCATATTCCATAGGTAATTCTTTAGCGAATGGCTCAATGAATCCCATAACAATCATCTTAGTTGCTTGTTCTTCTGTTAAGCCTCTACTCATTAAGTAGAATAATTCTTCTTCATTTACCTTAGATACGCTAGCTTCATGTTCAAGATATATGTCTTTATTCTTACCTTGATTTAGTGGAATAGTGTCACTTGATGAAATATCATCAAGAATTAATGTGTCACATTCAACGTGAGCACGGGCGCCATTAGCATTATCTAATTGCTTAACCATTCCACGATAGTCAACCTTACCTCCAGCCTTACAAATAGACTTAGAAATAATTGTTGAACTAGTATTCTTACCAATGTGAATCATCTTAGCACCAGTGTCTTGATGTTGATCACGTGATGCATAAGCTACTGAAATAACAGTACCTTTTGCGTTGTCTCCACGAAGAACGCAGCATGGATACTTCATATTCATACCACTACCTACGTTACCATCAACCCATTCCATAGTACCATTAGCATCAACAATAGATCGTTGAGTGACAAGGTTGATGATATTTTTTGACCAGTTTTGAATAGTTGTATATCTACAGTAACCAGAGTCTCTTACAAAGATTTCAACTACAGCAGCATGTAAACTATCTTTTGAATAGATAGGCGCTGTGCAACCTTCAACATAGTTTAAGCTTGCTTCTTCATCAACAATGATTAATGTACGTTCAAATTGTCCCATTCTTTCACTATTGATTCTAAAATAAGATTGTAAAGGCTTAGTAATCTTAACACCCTTAGGAACATATATGAATGAACCACCTGACCATACAGCACTGTTTAACGCAGCATACTTGTTATCAGACATAGGAACACACTTACCAAAATATTCTTTAAAGATTTCAGGATATTTCTTTAAACCAGAATCTGTATCCATAAAGATGACACCAAGCTCATCTAATTCTTTTAAGTTATTGTGGTACACAACTTCAGATTCAAATTGTGTTGAGGCACCTGCTAAATATTTTCTTTCTGCTTCAGGAATACCAATCTTTTCGAATGTCTCCTTGATTGCGTCAGGTACTTTATCCCATTCGGATTCAGTATTTTGAGCAGATTTAATGAAATAAGTATAATCATCAAAATTAATTTTAGATAAATCAAGACCCCAAGAAGGTTGTGGCATAGATTCGAAAGTCTTTAAAGCTTTTAATCTGAATTCTAGCATCCACTCAGGTTCGTTCTTAGAAGCACTAATTGCTCTTACAACATCTTCACTTAAACCTTTTCCTGTTGTGAATAAGACATCAGCATTTGTCTTGAAGTCATACTTATATTCATCTGATACAATTTCTAATGCTTCCTTATTTTCCTTCATTTGAATTTCCTCTAATAATTCTTTCTGCAGCCTTCCAAGATAATGTAGCACACTTGATACGTGCAGGGAATTGAGATACACCTGTATAAGCAATAGCTTCACCTAAATCATCTGCTTCTTCTTCAGTAATCTCTTTTCCTTCAATCATTAAATAGAAGTCTTCAATTAATCTAAGAGCTTCTTCAACGCTCTTACCTTTAAGAGTTTCACTCATAACTGAGGCACTTGAACAGCAAATTGAACAACCTTTACCGTCATGTCTAATATCAGTAACAACACCATCTTTGATGCATACTTCAACATTCATATCGTCTCCGCATGATGGGTTATTTAAATGTAAGAATTCATAACCTTCTTTATGAGTTAATCCTTTATTTAATGGATTCTTATAGTGATCCATAATTACTTGTCTATATAAATTTGTTAAGTCAGCCATATAATTCTCCTAGAACATGCTAAAGAAATCTTTAGCTTTTTTAACAGCATCAATTAGCGCAATAACATCCTCATCTGTATTGTAGAAATAGAATGATGCACGAGTTGTTGAAATTTGATTTAAAAAGCGAGTGACAAGTTGAGCACAGTGATGACCAGCTCGAATACATACACCATTTTCATCATAAATAGATGCAGCATCATGTGGGTGCACACCTTCAATGTTAAATGCTACAACACCAGTTTCAACTGATTCGTTGTAAACCGTAACACCCGGAATCTTTTTTAATCCATCAATTGCAAGACGAGCCAAACGAGATTCGTGACTAGAAATGAAATCAAATCCAATCTTCTTTAGGTATAAGCAAGCTTCACCAAGACCAATAGCTCCTGAAATAATTGGAGTACCTGTTTCAAATTTATAAGGTGCAACCTTAAAAGTCATATGGTCTTTAAATACTTCATCGGCCATATCTCCTCCAAAATCTACCGGAGGCATCTTTTCTAACAATTCAAATTTACCATACAATACACCAATTCCAGAAGGACCGCACATCTTATGACCAGAGAATGATAAGAAATCACAATCAAGGTCTTTAACGTCAATTGCCATATGTGGGACAGCTTGCGCAGCATCAACTGAAACAATGATTCCTCTTTCATGGCAAATCTTAATGATTTCTTTAATAGGAGTAATATAACCCATGACATTTGATACATAAGTCAAAGCCACAAGCTTTGTCTTATCAGTTAAAGCCTTCTTGAAAGCTTCAACAGTAATTCTACCTTCTTTAGTTAATTCTACAAATTTAACACTAGCCTTTTTAACTCTAGCTACATTTAGCCAAGGCATAAAGTTAGAATGATGTTCAAGTTCACTGGTGATAATTTCATCACCTTCGTTGATGAAAGTCATTCCATAGCTTTGTGCAACAAGATTTAACGAATCACTAGCGCCACGAGTAAATACAATTTCTTCAGTTTTAGCATTGATAAAATCTGCTATAATCTCACGAGCATGTTCGTACATATCAGTGGCTTCATAGCTTAATTGATATACACCTCTATGAACATTACAAGACAAATGATTATAGTAGTAGTCAATCTTATCGATAACACACTTAGGCTTTAAACTTGACGCTGCGCTATCTAAATAATGCAAATTAGGTTTTTCCACAAGAACTGGAAAATCTTTCTTCAATTCCAAAGCGTCCATAATATACCTCTATAATAAATTATTTAAAAAATTAAAGTAATTATTAGCTTCTTCTTCATTCCATATTGACTTAATTACTGGTGTAATTAATCCAAATAGAATCAATTTATAAGCTTCTTCTTTAGTTAAACCACGGCTCATCAAATAGAATAATTCATTATCACTCATTCTACCAATGGCTGTACCATGGTTAGCTTTTACATCATATTCATCAATCTTTAATATTGGTTGACTTGTGATATAAGCATGTTCTCCAATAATGATACCACGAGCTAATTGGCTGGCATTAGATTTGCTCATACCCTTATTGATTTTTGAAATAGTTTCAAAATCAATAGCAGCGTTATCTAAAGCTAATCCAATATTATTTACATGACTATTAGTTTCTTTAGCATTGTGATATATTTGTTGGTTAAAATCACTCTTGTTGTCTTTATTTAAAACTAAGCACTCAACATTAGCACTAGCTTTATAGCCATCAAGATTAATAACTAAATCTTCACTCAAATTCTTGCTAGATAATGATGTATATTTTAAAGATGCATTATCTGAAATAGAAGCTAAAATCTTATTGTTAGTATCTTTATAATTCACTTCAACTAAATCAAGAAATGAATAATTTTCCATATTAAGATTAATTTTTGAAGTTGAATCTTTTAATAATACTTTAGCAGAAACATTTTCGCCAATGATAATATTTAAATTACCATCACCTGTAATGATATATTCTTCGTTATCATTAATTACTAAAGTATCATTTTCTTTAATAACGTATTCTACCATCTTATTTAGCCCTTGCACAAGTACCTAGTACATGTACTTCTGCTTCCTTTTCAATGTCAATTCCAAGTTCTTTCTTAACCCAACGATAACCTTCTTGATCAATCTTTTCAATCAATTCATGTCCACCAGTCTTAACAACTCTTCCATTAATCATAACATGAACGAAATCAGGCTTAATGTAGTCAAGTAATCTTTGGTAATGTGTAATTAAAAGACAACCAAGATGGCTTCCTTCAGCCTTAACTTCATTCTCAACATTGTTACCAACAATACGAAGAGCGTCAACGTCAAGACCTGAGTCAATTTCATCAAGAATGGCAAACTTAGGTTTTAATAATTTCATTTGAAGAATTTCATTTCTCTTCATTTCACCACCAGAGAAACCTTGGTTAAGGTTTCTTTGAGCTAAACCTTCAGGCATTTCAAGATCCTTACAAGCTGAATCATAAGCTTTAATAAACTTGAATAGAGACAAGTCACTTCCACAAGCTTTCATAGCTTGACGAATGAAATCACTATTTGTAACACCAGGAACTTCAATTGGTTGTTGATATGCTAAGAAAATACCAAGACGTGCTCTTTCATCAACAGGAAGGGTCTTTATATCTTTACCATTGAATAGAATTTCACCTTCAGTTATTTCATATTTAGGATTACCCATAATAACACTTGATAATGTTGATTTACCAGTACCATTAGGACCCATAATTGCGTGAACTTCGCCAGTCTTAATAGTTAAGTTGACTCCTTTTAAAATTTCCTTTTCAGGAACACGTGCATGTAAATTTTTAATTTCTAAAACATCTGTCATAGTATGCCTCCATATATCATTTAAAAAGAAGGAATAAAATCCCTTCTTGTTTTAAAAGCCCTTTAACGCTATTTATTATAAATAAATATCAAAATTTAAGCAAATAATATATCTTGGAAATGATAAAAAAAAGACATCTTTTTAAAAGATACCTAAAAATATAAATATAGCTCTTAACAAAAAAAGGAAGCTGTAAAAAAATAACAGTTCTGTAAATAATAAAAAAATAGGTTCAAGCCTAGAGTAAAGTGAACCTATTAAATTTAGTATTTCCCGCTGCATAAACTGGATTCGCAAAAGCCAAACAAACCACTATCAAAAACGAAAAAACAAAAACTGTAAATATTTTCTTCATAGTTTTCCTTCCCCTACTCCTCTATTTTAACCCACTTAGCATATACCTTAACTGGTTCATATTCTATTTCAATTTCACTTTCTTCATCATAATATTTTTCAATTGAAATAGGATTTATTATTGTATTAAAATCCCACTCTTTTGTATATGTTAAATCTTCATACCAACCATCAA
>Ga0247611_10007724_pt1 | contig 13399 bp, 4 predicted proteins | sample 177DNAGHGhighgp2_FD_192422 | JGI IMG/M metagenome (GOLD analysis project Ga0247611, IMG submission 192422) | Sheep rumen microbial communities from Palmerston North, Manawatu-Wanganui, New Zealand - 1770 DNA GHGhigh gp2 | ecosystem: Host-associated > Mammals > Digestive system > Stomach > Rumen ... | reverse complement strand
ACGGCGTCAAACGCGCAATAAAAATTGCAAAGAAACACGCGGACGGCAAAAGTTGTACATGGGGACCGATTATTCACAATCCCCAAATGGTTGAACGCTTGAAAAATGAAGGCGTAGGAATGACGGAGGATTTAAATTCGGTTGAAGAAGGTACAATTATAATTCGCTCGCACGGAGTGGGACCGCAAATTTATGAAGAAATTCAAGGGCGCGGCTTAAATCTTGTTGATGCAACTTGTACGCACGTAAAAAAGGCGCAACTTTCAGCAAAAGAGTTGGCAGACGGCGGCTACAGCGTAGTTATTATCGGTGAAAGAAATCATCCCGAAGTCAAAAGTATTTTTGAATGGGCGAATAAAAACGCTACGATAATTGAAAACGAAACTGAAGCCGAAAATTTTCCGCCTTGCCCGAAACTCGGTATAGTTTCACAGACAACATTAGCCGGCGAACACTTCAAAAAAATAGTTCTGCGCTTGTTGGAAAAGTCAAAAGATATTCGCATTTTGCGAACGATATGCACGGCAACCGAACAACGCCAGAAAGCAGCAATGGAGTTGGCGGCGAAAGTTGACTTAATGCTGGTAGTTGGCGGCAGGAACAGCGCAAATACTACTAAACTTGCCAAACTTTGTGAAAGTATTTGCAAAACGTACCACATAGAAACAGCTGAAGAAATTTCGCCGGAATGGTTTAACCAATGTAAAAAAGTTGGAATCACAGCGGGTGCCTCAACGCCCGACTGGATTATCAGGGAGGTTCAAATAAAGTGTCAGAGGATGTAAAAAATTCGGAGGATATGGGTAGTTTGCTCGACGCGGCAGGCGATATGGAAAGCATCCGCGAAGGCGAAATAGTTGAAGGTACTGTTGTACAGGTAAACCGCAGTGAAGCTTTTGTCGATATTGGCTATAAGCAAGAAATTCCTATTCCCAAAAAAGAACTTGCAACACCGGAGCCGGAAAGCGCAGAAGACGTTGTAAAAGTCGGCGATAAAATCAAAGTTTATATTCAATCACTCGGCGGCGAAAACGGCGGTACACTTTCCAAAATTAAAGCTGATAAAATGTCCGGCTGGGAAGAATTGGAAAGAGTAAAAGAAAACGGCGGCACGGTTCAAGCCAAAGTAACGCAAGTTGTAAAAGGCGGGCTTGTTGCCTTCGTCGGCGAAATTCGCGGCTTTATTCCTGCATCTCAAATGGAACTTCAGTTTGTAAGAGATCTTTCAATTTACGTCGGTCAAACTATTGAAGCAGTTCCGATTGAAATAGATAAATCGCCCAGAAACCAACGCCTTGTACTTTCGCGCCGTCCTATTCTTGAAAAAGAACGCGACAGCAAACAACAGGAAATTTTTGAAAAGTTGCAGGCAGGGCAAATTTGCAAGGGTGTTGTTAAACGTTTGGTTGATTACGGTGCTTTTATTGACGTTGGCGGCATTGACGGCTTGGCGCATATTTCAGACCTTTCTTGGGAAAGAATCAGCAACCCTGCTGAAGTTCTTAAAGTCGGTGATGAAGTTGACGTTTATATTAAAAATGTGGATCCCGAAACTAAAAGAATTTCACTTTCAATAAAAAATACGCAACAAGACCCGTGGATTAGTAAAGCTGAAAAATATTCTGAAGGACAGGAAATTGAAGGTAAAATCGTCAAGCTTGCAAAATTCGGCGCGTTTATGGAAATTGAACCCGGCTTTGACGGCTTAATTCCAATGGGCGAGCTTTCCGAACGCCGTATTGAAAATGCTGAAGAAGCTGTTCAACTTAATGAAGTGGTAAAAGTAAAAATTATGGTTATCGACAAACAGCGCAAGCGTATTTCTCTTTCAATCAAACGCGTAAAGCATAATTAGTGTGATAGTGTGATAGTGTAATAGTACAAAACTACCGCATTATTCCACTACACCACTATTCCACTACAAACAGGAGGTTGCTTGCTATGAAAAAAATCGCGGCTATTCTTTGCGGCGCACTTGTCGCAACTTCAGCTGTATGTTCAGCCACTGTTGCCCCTGATACAATCGGAATTGGCAAAGTTACACCGGGTATGAGTACTTCTCGTTTAACTTCCTTGTGCGGTAAGCCTGTTTCCAAACACGGTGATGATTGGATTTATTCAAATTTCAAAGTCGAAATTGAAAAAAACAAAGTTCAAGAAATTGAAACTCAAAATACCACTGCTCCAACACCGCTCGGCGTGGCTGTCGGGCAAAATGTCAGCGTATTATCTGAAACTTACGGCACCGCAGACAGAGTGGAATCCGAATGGAACGAAGAAGAATACGAATACTATAGCCACGATTATTCGATGAAAATTGAGTTTAAAGTTCACAACGGCTACATTACTAAAATTATTTGTGAAATGCAAGATTAATCAGAGTTTTTTTTTCCTTTATTAAAAGCCTGTCGTTTTTTTCGGCGGGTATTTTTTTATTATATATGTACTTTCTTTCTTTAGAAGAAAGAAAGTACCAAAGAAAGAAGCGTCGCCCGCCTGCCTTTTTCGCGTCAAACGTCTTAGAAGTTTGTAGTAAAATCCCGCGTTCGACGGCGTACCACCGGCTTAAAGCAACAGGCAAAAAGCGATACGGCGGGCGACTTTTTTTTATTTTAATAAATGCAATTTTCGGCACATCCTGTGCAGGTTTTCTCAATAAAAAAACCGCCGATTTTTTTTTCGGCGGGTATTTTTTTATTTCAAGTAAAAAATTTCAGCTGTAAATTTCGCACAGAGTTTATTTTTCATTTGAGTAAACCAAAATATTTTAGCCCTGCGCGAGCGTGTAATTATTTTCACAACTAAAAAACTTCACGACAATAAAAAAGACTAAGGAAAATTTCCATAATCCCTAGTCATTAGCCCTTAAATCTTAGCCCTTAATCCTTAACTTCGCGCAGAGTTTATTTGTCTTTGTTGAAAGTCAAGAGAGTAGAGTTCTGCGCGAGGGTGTCAAATTTTTCAAGTTCCATCTTACCTACAGAATAATTATCAGCGGTAATTTCGGTAATTGAGGAAATTTGTGCATCGTCAGTCAAGAAATTGGTATCGTCCAACAAATCTAAAGTACTTGCGCTTACGTTTGTATTTGTGTAAGTTTGTTTGGTAGTTTTGTTGTTTACGACGGTTGAAATTTCTTTTCCTACGCCGTCAGCAACAGTAATTTTGCCGCCTTTGGTTGCAAAAATAACGTCGTTGCCGTCGTAACTTACATTACTGATTTCACTGCTGAATTTAATTTTATCGCCCGCTGTGTAGTCGGTAATTAAATCATTGCCGCTTTCAAAAATAAATACATCATTACCTGCGCCGCCGGTTAAAGTATCGTTGCCTTTGCCGCCGTCCAAAGTATCAGCCTTCGTACCGCCTAAAATATAATTGTCTAAGCTGTTGCCCGTAACTTTCAACGCGCTTGACAATTCCGAGCCGTCCGCAGTTACAACGCCGCTTTCAAGCGTTCCTTTAAATGAGGCTGTGAATGTTACTTCGGTTTTATTTTCGTTATAAATTTTGCCTTTTTCGTAAATATTTGTTGAAGTTTCGCCGCTTGAATCAGTAAGGGTAATTTTTGCGCCTACACCTTTTTTAACTGTCAAAGTTCCGCTGCCGACTTTAAATGCAACGTCTGAACTTGTAGCGGATATACTGGAAATTTCGCCGTTGCTGATATAAATAGAATCTTCCGCCGTGTAATCAGTGATAACGTCTTTACCGCCGCCTGAAGCGTAAACAAATACATCTGCCCCCGCGCCGCCGGTTAAAGTATCGTTTTTACTGCCGCCGCCAAAAATAGAATCATTGCCGCTGCCGCCGTAAATTTTATTTGCCTTAGCATTGCCTGTAATGCTTACTGAATCAGCCGCCGTGCCGTCAATCGTTACGATACTTGAAATTGAAGCAGTATACGCGCCTTCAAAATCTGCGTCGAGAGTTACGGCAGTTTGTTTTTTGTTGTAAGTGAAGCCGTCTTCAAAAATATAAGTTTCAGATTTATTTTTGGAATTGAGAATAGTAATTTTTTTGCTTGCGCCGTCAGCAACAGTTAAAGTGCCTTTTGAAGTTTCCAAAATAACGTCGCTTCCTTCAATCGCACTGCCGGTAATTGAATCGCTGATTTTAATTTTATCACTTTCTGTGTAATCAGTAATTAAATCATTGCTGCTTGCATAAACGAAAATATCTTTACCGTTGCCGCCTGTCAAAGTGTCATTACCTGCGCCGCCGTCCAAAGTGTCGGCCTTCGTACCGCCCAAAATATAATTGTCTGAACTGTTTCCGGTAATTCTAAGCGAATTTGATAACGCCGAGCCGTCCGCAGTAATAATTCCGCTTTCAAGCGTACCCTTAAACGCGGCTGTAAATGTTACTTCGGTTTTATCTTCGTTGTAAACTGCGCCTTTGTCATAAATATTTGTGGAACTTTCGCCTGTTGAATCAACGGTAGTAATTTTTTGCCCCTTGCCGTTTTTGACAGTCAAAGAGCCGCTGCCGACTTTGAATACGACATCGGAACTCTTAATTGACGCGCTTGCAATTGAACCGTTGCTTATTGCAATAGAATCTTCCGCCGTGTAATCAGTGATAACATCTTTACCGCTGCCGTTAGCATAAATGAAAACGTCCGCGCCGTTGCCGCCCGTTAAAGTGTCGTTACCGCTGCCGCCGTTCAAAGAATCATCGCCTGCTCCGCCTGTAATTTTGTTCGCTTTTGCGTTTCCGTTAATTTCAACAGAAGTTGCCGCCGAGCCGTCAAGCGTTACAACCGAGCTTGCGTACGCTGAAGAAGTCAAAGTACTGTCAAAGCTTGCGTTAAGCTGTAAAGCTGTTTTCTTTGCATCGTAAGTGAAGCCGTTGTTATAAATCAGCGTTGAAGATTTTTTATTTGCGTCAATGACAGTAATTTTCTTTCCAACAGTATTTTTAAGGTTAATTGAACCTTCGCCGACAGTGAAAATAACGTCCGGGCCGTCGACTTCCCACGCGTCGATATTGCCGGAAACAATTTTAAGGGTGTCATTTTCTGTAAAGCCGTTAATAACGTCGTTGCCGTCCCCGTCCGAATATTGATAAAGATTTTTACCTCTTGTGGCAGTAACGGAATCATCGCCCGCGCCGCCCGTAATTGTATTCTTTGAAGTACTGCTGCCGAGTGTAATAATATCATTGCCGTCATTTGTGCTGATAGCCAAAGAGCTGCCGTTATTTGTTACAGTATCTGCGCCCGTGCCGCCTGTTAAAGTTGTGCCGATGTAAGTACCTTTACTCAAAACAACCGCGTAACCTTCAGAAACTGAAAGCACGCCTTTATTGACAATACCATTTGAAATTGAAACGGTGTTACCTTTCAAAGAAAGATTTTTGGCAGTAGCCGAAGATTTCAAGCCCGTAACAGTTACCAAAGTTTCATACTCAATTTCTTCGTTGTAGTGGATTTGATTATTTGAAACGATATAGCCTTCAGTTTGCCCTGCAGTAGTATAAGTGCCTACGCCTTTTGAAATGCTCCAGCCTTCGTTTACTACGGTTGAAATCGGCACATTGTTTGCAAGTTTCAAATTGTAGCCTTTTGTAATTGTAATTGTATCCTGCGCGAGGGCGTTTAAGGCAAGTGTAACATTTTTGTTCGCCAAAGTAATATCAGAAGCGGTTGCAGAAGTGCTTAACCCTTCGATTGTAATTAAACTCGGGTTGCTTGTAGAAGCTTTATAAGAAATTTTATTGTTGGAAAGAAGATAACCTGCGGATTGTCCGGAAGTGTTATAAATTGCGGTGCCGTCTGAAATTGTCCAGCCTGCAGAAATACTTTCAGGCGTTATAACGTCGTCAGCAAGTTCAAGCGTATAGCCGTTTGAAATTGTAACTGTATCCTGCGCGAGGGCGTTTGCAGAAATTGTAACGGTTTTACCGTTCAAAGAAATATCTTCAAGCGTTGCAGTCGAACTTAAGCCGGTAATTTTAATTAAAGCTTCGCCCATAGCAACCGCCTTATAAACAATCAAATTATTTGAAAGTAAATATCCTTCAGAAGTTCCCGGCGCGTAATAAGTTGCAGTGCCGTTTGAAATAGCCCAGCCCGCTTCAGTTGCTGCAGGTGCTGTAACATCGCTTGCAAGTGCCAATTTGTAATTGCCCAAAATTGAAACATTGCCGGTTGTAAGGGCGTTTGCAGAAATTGTAACGGTTGTACCGTCAAAAGAAATATCTTCAAGCGTAGCCGCCGAACTTAAACCGTTGATTGTAATTAAAATTTCGCCTTCAGTCGGTTCCAGATAAAGAATTTGATTTTCTGAAAGTTCGTAGCCTGCAGTTGTTCCGGATCCTCTGTAAATTGCAGTTCCCCTTGAAATGCTCCAACTTGTAGCTGTTGCAGTGACTGTCGGAGCGTTGCTGCCAAGTACTAAAGTATAGCCTTCCGAAATTGTAACGTCGGAAGTTGTAAGGGCGTTTGCATAAATTGTAACATTTATACCTTTCAAAGAAATATCATCAACCGTTGCATCCGAACTCAAGCCGTTAATTGTAATTAAAGTATCGCCAAGGGTTATATCTTGATAAACAATTTGATTTTCTGAAATTACATAGCCTGCAGATAACCCCGCCGCGTAATAAGTTGCAGTACCGTTTTCAATTCCCCAACTTGTAGCAGTTGCTTGAGGCGTTGTAACGTCGTCTGCAAGTTCAAAAGTGTAATCGCCTGTAATTGTAACTGTATCCTGCGCGAGGGCGTTTGCAGAAATTGTAACTGTTGTACCTTCCAAAGAAATATCTTCAAGCGTTGCAGCTGAACTCAAGCCGCTGATAGTGATTAAAATGACGCCGTATCTTATGCCTTGATAAACAATCTGATTGTTTGAAATAATGTAGCCTGCAGTTTGTTCGGAAGTGCTGAAAATTGCAGTACCGTTTGAAAGGCTCCAATCTGTATTAGTCGGTTGAGGCGTTGTAACATCGTCTGCAAGTGCCAATGTGTAACCTTCAGTAACTTTAACTGTATTTGATTGAGAAAGTGCATTTGCCGAAATTGAAACGGTTGTATCTTCCAAAGAAATATTTTCTGCGCTTGCATTTGAACTCAAGCCTTCAACAGTGATTAAAGTTACCAATTCAGATTCATTTTGATAAACAATTTGATTTTCGGAAATAATATAGCCTGCCGTGTATCCTGCGTCGTTATAATTTGCCGTGCCGTTAGCAACTGCCCATTCAGCGGAAGTCGGCTCTGATTTTATAACGTCTTCTGCAAGTGCCAATGTGTAACCTTCAGAAACCGTAACAATATTTTCTTCAGAAAGTGCATTTGCCGAAATTGAAACGGTTGTATCTTCCAAAGAAATATTTTCTGCGCTTGCATTTGAACTCAAGCCTTCAACAGTGATTAAAGTTACCAATTCAGATTCAGCTTGATAAACAATTTGATTGTTTGAAATAATGTAGCCTGCAGTTGTTCCGGAGGCGTTATAATTGGCAATGCCGCCTTCTTCAACTACCCATTCTGCAGAAGTTACTTCAGGTATTACAACGTCGTCTGCAAGTGTCAATGTGTAACCTTCGGTAATGTTAACTGTATTTGATTGAGAAAGTGCATTTGCCGAAATTGAAACGGTTGTATCTTCCAAAGAAATATCATCGGCAGTGGCATTTGAACTCAAGCCGGTAATTGTAATTAAATTGCCGTAAATTGCAACGCCGTTTTCAACTTCCCATTCAAAGCCGTTTGTAAGCAATTCGCCTAAAGTTGTTTCTGCAGTGCCGTTAATTACTTTTACATCTTCAAAGGCGTAAATATCGTCAATTTCACTAAGTGCAAGATTTATATTGCCGAGTGTCAAAACGCCGTCTTTATATTTCGCCGCTGCAACTGTATCACTTAAAGAAATTACATCTTCATTTGAAAAATCTGTAACTGTAGCTGAAACTTCGCCGCCGAATATCAAAGTATCTGTACCGCTGCCTGATTTAATTTGAATGCCGCTTGAATCCGTAACCGAAATAAAATCGTTGCCGCCACTTGTGCTTTCTGCGTTTTCACTTTCTTCACTTTCGCTGTCGCCGTAAATAATTAATTCGCCGCCGCTGACTGTTACGTTGTTTAATGAAATTGTATCTTCTCCGTTATCGCCCCAAATACCGATATTGCCTTCTGTTAGCGTTACTGCACTGACTGATATATTATCCGCGCCTTCCACGCCGCTAATTGTGACATTGCCGCTTGTAACTGTTACGTTTTCTGCTGAAATCGTATCGTCGCCTTCGCCACCGTTAATATTTAATGCGCCTTCTGCTATTGTTACTGCACTGACTGATATATTATCTGCGCCTTCCACGCCGCTAATTGTGACATTGCCGCTTGTAACTGTTACGTTTTCTGCTGAAATCGTATCATCGCCTGCGCCGCCGTCTATGACTATATCTTTTTGTACGCTTAAATAATTTGCTGAAATTGTATCGTCGCCGTCTTTCCCGTAAATCCCGTTTTGATTCTCATCCTTCATTTCCTCTGCGGGCTCAATATAATCCGCCGAATCTGTACCTATTATGTAAGTGGTTGATTCTTTTGTATATTTGACAAGATAGCCTGCCCCTTCAAAGGTAACTTCATCACTGCCGATTAAATCTTCTGCAAGCGTTACATAATTATTTTCGTCAAGCGTAACTCCTGCTATTTCACCGTCAACTGCTTCCACGCCCGCCAATTTCAAACCGCTGATTGTAAGTACTTTTTCATCTTTTAGAATGTAAATAACTTGCCCATCTTCTATCTTCCACCCTGTAACCGCTCCCCAATAATATTCTTCCGCCATATTCGCTATAAAATAATTCCAGTCGCCGTTATAATATTGCCCGTCCCCCGTGCGTATCAGTTTTCCGCCAGTTACGGTGTACGTGGTATTGTTTATCGTAAGAATTTCGCCTTCTGTGAAATTGCTGATTCCTACAATATTTTCGCCCGCTGTATCATAATGCAAGGTAATGCCCGAATTGTCTGCCGTATTTTCAATTATGAAAATATCTGCGCCAACTGCAAGTGTCCCGCTGTAAAGCAAAAGTGTTGAATTGGCATAGTCGTTATAAACGTGATTCAGTTCGGTAAAGTCGGTGTTAAAAACATTGCTGCCAAAGGAAAAATTATAGCCGCGATAAGTGGTAATATCCCTGCCGACTACATTGCCCGCTGAATCCATAACTGACTCAATTTCTTCTTTTGTGAGTGTGGAAGAGGTGGCTGTATATATTTCTGTGTAATCATCATAGCTTATACTTACTGTTTCATTGGCTTTAACGTAAAGTGCCATTGTATCCCCAAGTGAAACATTTACATTGTTAATGTCATTTGCCCCTGTGTAGGTAAGTGTTTTAATAGCGTTGTCGGAACTGTCAAGAAAATTGAATACCCCGCTTACGGTAAAATCGCCCTTGTATGCATAGGAATCTTCAAAAACTGCCGCCCCTTTAAAAACGTAAGAATTTTTTCCTATGCTTAAAGAATAATCTGCAGCGGTTGAAGGAGGTTCAATAGTAATAGTGGCTGAAGTATCGCCCGTAAGTGTAAGACTATTGCCACTTAGCGTAACTTTGCAATAATTTTTATTTGATTGTAATTTGCTCCCGTCGTAAGTAAGTGCGTCTTTTGCAATATTAACTGCTCCATTTTCTATCATAAAGTAATAATCGCCATCTTGTCCCCAATCAAATATTTTCCCCCCCATCAATTCATTTAAGGTCGTCATTTTATTGGCATTGTATATATTCAGCCCCAAATAGTCATTGATATTGTCCGCGTTTTTTATATAAACCCTGCTCTTGCCCAATACTACAGCGTCATTAATTGAATCATAGTACGCTGAAGTAACAGAAGTAGCGGAGGTAAGGTGTATATATTCATTATCGGCTAGGCTGAAATCAGTTATGCTTACTTCAGAAGCATTGGGTGAGTACATAATATATTTATCGGTCCCTGCGCCCCCTGTAACCGTGTTATTTGCAGTGTAAAAATAAATATCGTCATTACCTGCACCCACGTCGATTTTATTATTACTTCCGTAGGTGTGTATTGTATCGTTATCTGCACCACCGCTTATCGTTTGATTGTAGTTATATATTAAAACAATATCCGCCCCGTCGCCTGTATCCACAAAATTGTTTGCGTTGACAGTGGATTCTGAATAAGCGGTAAAAGTAACAGTATCATTGCCCGCACCGGTTTGAATAGTATTGCCCGAGCTCACTATTCGGATACTGTCCGACCCTGCTCCGCTTATAATCGTGTTATTTGTCCCACCTGACAGGGAAATGACATTGTTGCCGGAGCCTAGTGAAACAAGATTATTTGACGCAGTTATTGTTACATAATCATTTCCGGCGCCGGCAACTAAGGTATTGTTGGAGCCGATATCTCTGATAGTCCAGTCTTCGTCGGTAGTATAAACTTGTTGCTGAATACCTGCGGCTAAAGTGTAACTACGGTCTTTGGCAGTGCCGACACTGAAATTGGAATCGCTTGCAGTAGTAACTGCGCTTTCTATATTGGAAGAGGAATTTAAATCAGCGAAGTAAGATTCATTTGAGCCGGAAAGACTGACACTTACTGTTGCATCACCGAGCGGGATAGAATTTTCAGTATCAGAGGCGGCGTGCCGGGCATAGTAGCGAAGGAAGATATAACCGGCGGCGTAAGAGTCGCTATTGCCGGTACCGGTATCAGTTAAATCAAGCGCGGTAGTAAGTCTTGAAGTATCGGAAGCTGCGCCCGCCAATTCCCAAATACGGCTGCCCCTGACATCGTCAATGCCGTGAACCAACTCTGCAAGTCCTTCGGTAATAAATTGGGGCAAGGAATTAAAATTGGTGATATTGGCAGCCATAACAGCGTGAGTGAGTTCGTGGGCAATGGTCCTGTCTAAATAAACGTTAGACCCGTCTTCGCCGTTGGAGTCGTCGGAAGTAAGGTCGGAATAGTGAGCCATATTGATACCCAATTCCAAATCAAAGCCGCTGCCGTGATTGCGAACAAAGGCTAAAGTTGGGGAGGTATCGCTGTAAAAGAAAACTTTAATGTTGGAACCGGTGACGCCGGCGGTAGTAAAGCCCAAGTTGAAAGAATCTTCGTTGAGTTGAAGCCCTTCTTTAATCCACCATTTGTAAAGCGCGGCGAAAATGTTTTTCTGGGCGGCAGACATAGTATCAAGAGTTAAAGGCGTAACGGTGGAGGCATCGGAATCTGTGGAAGAGCCCCAAAGTTCGACGGTTAAGCCGTGAGTGGTAAAGCCGGTAAGGTTGGGAAATTCGCTTGAAACATTGCCTACAGTGCCGCTTGCCAAGGTTGAATCGTAGCTGGCAGCCCTGTCGCTTGTCAACAAGGAAAAACTGCCGCCAATATCCGTAACGTCATTAAGATTAACAGTTATAGGTATTTCGGTTGATACAACAACGGCTGCGCTTGAAGTGTCCGCGCTTTCTTCGTAGTCAATGAAATCACTAAGCCACGCGCCCAATTTTTGAGTAGAGCCGTTAACATTGACGTTGGCATTTTGAGAGGAAGTCCAGGCGTTGATAAGAAAAGTGCGTTTGCCGGTAGAATCGGTAATGGTAACGGCGTCGTTGGTGGAATCCAACTTTGCGGAAGCTGCAACAAAATCGCCTTCAATGTTCAAAGTATCGACACTTTCCAAATCCACAATGGTAACGGTTTTAACATCGGAACTGATATTAACAGTATCGGCGAAAGTATCATTGGTGCCGGTTTTAATCGTGGAATTATCGCCCGCCACGTGAATAATATCTGAGCCGGAGCCTGCGTCGATAGAATCGGTGCCGCCGGAATAAATTGTATCTGCAGCAGAAGTTGCGGTAACAATCCAGTTGTTTGAGCCGACAGTGATAATTTGAGGAGTAGAAGCGGTAGCAGTGTAAGTGTTGGCAATTTCGGGAATAACATTTTCGGCGGTTTTTTCGGCAGAGCCGCCCGCGTCCGAGCCGGTAATTGCGCCGGTGTCAAAATTGCCGGTAGGATGATTTGAATACGTGCTGGGCGTGCCTTCTTCATCGTGCCAAAAATAATTTTCGAGCGTAATCCCGCAATAATCGCTTAAAAAAGTATTGGCAGCCAACATTCTAATTCTTTCAGTTGCAGTAAAAGTCAAAGTGCCGTAATTTTCGGTATCGTATGGGAAATAATCTACAGCGTTGAGCACGGCTGCAAGTTGAGTATCAGTTTGAGCCATAGTAAGTAAATCAGAAAGTTGCTTGCCGTCGTATTCGGTTTTATAGTTATCGCCGAGAATAGTTTGAATTGCGGTACGTTCTGCAGTTTTTTGATCAGCAAGAAAATTAGAAAGTGCGTCCTGAATGCCGTTAAAGCGTGAAGATTTTCTGATAGCTTCGTCAAGCGCGGAAGTTGCCGAATTATAATTTTGGGTGTTCAGAACCGCCATAAATTTTTTTATAATTTCTTGTGCAGTCATAAAAATTTCTCCTTTATTTAAATGACATCTTTTTTTCGTATTTTATATCGTCATTTTTTCAATTAATCGAAAGTTTATTTTAAGACCGGAAATTTTTAATACCTTGCGTTCAACAAGTCGGTTGCTTGCAAGTTTCAGAAATATTTTACCAACACGCCCTAAACGAATAAAAATTTTTAGTTTTGGAAATTTATTTTTTGCCAAATAAAACTCACTGCCAACGATATTAAAACCGTCAACACGTAAAAAATTATTGCATTAGCCGCTGTCATTAACAAGCCCAAATTTTTTAATCCCGCGTCAAGATAAGTTATCGCCAAAGGGTGGAACAAATATACAAAATATGAATTTTTCCCCAACAAACTTAAACCTGCGCGAATTGTTTCATTGAATGAAAAATTTTCAAAGAGCATAAACAAAAATATTGAAGTTGCAATGGTGTACAAAAAGCCCGTCGGCGAAAGTTGATGAGCCGTGTTGACTGCCGCCGTTAAGCTGAAATTTTCAACGTTTACCAAAAAGTAAAAATATCCCAAATGAATTATCAACGCCGCCAAAAAACTCGCGCAGATTAATTTTTTGTTCACTGACAGCCACTCAAAAAATTTTTGCGAATGTACCGCCAATATTCCGCCCAATAAAAATATAAAAATATAATGCAACACCAAATAATTTAATCGCCACTGCAAAAACATTTTCAAAATTGAATCAGCCGGTAACGAATTTGTAAATTGAAAAAGTTCCGCGCTGTAACTCGAAAAATAATTGAACGCTATCTGCAAAAAAAATATTGCGGCGAATTTTAGCGGCGTCAAGTTTTTCAAAATTTTTATCCAGAGCGGCATTAATAAATAAAACCAAATTAATATTACCAAAAAATATAGTTGGTACTTCGCAAGCCCGAAAAATAAAATTTCTGCCGCGTATGACGGCGCAGG
>Ga0247611_10007722_pt1 | contig 13399 bp, 6 predicted proteins | sample 177DNAGHGhighgp2_FD_192422 | JGI IMG/M metagenome (GOLD analysis project Ga0247611, IMG submission 192422) | Sheep rumen microbial communities from Palmerston North, Manawatu-Wanganui, New Zealand - 1770 DNA GHGhigh gp2 | ecosystem: Host-associated > Mammals > Digestive system > Stomach > Rumen ... | reverse complement strand
CATTCTTTCATTTTTTTATTCCTCCTTTGTTAATATATGACAGGTGGAACTTAATCCACCTGTCATTATAATTATATACATTCTCATCAATAGTTCTTTGTCTGTCCGTACATAAAGTCTGAGAATGAACGTGCACCTACACGATTAATTTTGTTTCTCTCATCGAATATCTTTTTATGAGTCTGCTCATAAGGTTTCTCAAATGAATATGCGGTTGCAATTGATTCGATATACTCAAGAGCAGATCTCAGACGAAGAATCTCGTAAGGTTCATCCGGATTGAGCCAGTTAGGACGAAGAAGCTTATTATCAGGACGACGAAGATGACGACCGATAATTACTTCGTTATGAACAGCGAGTAACGGAATGATTCCATGTGTGTAATGGTTGAGCTTTGATACAGCCTCTTCCATTGAATTCATCTTAGGAAGCTCATTCTCAATGAGACGCTTGATGTTTGCATACTTCTGAGTCATCATAATGTTTATAGGTGTAACATTACAGAGTCTCTCAGTTGTATCAAGAACCTTCGTTGATGAAATCTTCAGATATGTCACATCATCAATTTCAACTTCTTTACATTTCTCAAGTAACTCATCAGGAATATATACACTTGAATACTTTGTCACTGTTATAGGTTCAAGCCCTTTACCCTTCTTGACATAGACAACGAGTTTCTCAGATATATCGTCCTGGAAGTTTTCAGGAATAAATATATCGAAAGGCTTATCATCCAACGGGAATATCATAGATGATTCGAATTCGAAATACTTCTCGAAGTTTGATGAGAACTCAACCTTTACAGCATTAGCTTTCAGAATGTGTTTAGCCGAAAGAATATTCTGTGATATACGAGATGTTGCAATCTCTGTGGTGTATATGAAACCACCGGGAAGATCACCGATACTCAGTGCTACATTTCCATAGCATACATGACAAACATCTTCATTGAGATTACATGTACATGGTGAACGGAACCACAACGTCTGTCCGATGAACTGTTTATCGGTTTTCTTGAGAACGAACAGAACTTCATCATCTTTGTGAAGTGAGTAGTATCTACCTTCACGCATCTCAAGTTCAACTTCATCCATCACAACAGGAAGCTTGTTACGTGAACCACAGTTCCATACAGTCTTTGAAATTGTACCGTATGTGAGAATCATAAGGTTTCTTGAGAAGTAACCGGCATCACCCATCTGGTCATCATTCATGATATCCGGAACTCTTGCTGCTATTGCCCCAGCATACAAAACTGGTATGTCTTTATAGCCCGCATAGAATCCATTACCATTCTGAATTACAGGAACAAGTCGCTTACCATCAGGAGTCTGAGAGAAGTTGATCATGCTCTCTTCAATCTGTTTCGGTTTGAGGATCTTCGTGTAGAAGTTATTCTCGAAGAATGGATTATGACGTTTGAACATTTCTTCTGCGAGTATCTCATAACGACGAGCATTTTCTTCAATAATCTCAGATGTCTGCATTGATGAAGGATAATGCGTATTATTGATTTCACGGATGATTTCAGATTCACGATAATGGTCAAGGAATATATTTTCCGCAGTCAGTATTTCCATGTCAGCATGCGAAAATGTCTTCATGATTACTTTGAGAGACATCATTACATCGGACATGATTTCCTGAATGTCAGATATCGGAACACAATGAGAACGTAAAACACCAACAATTCTTTCCTGGAATTTGAAAGACTGCTTGTCTGTATGATATGTTTCAAGCATAAAGTCCTTCAGACACACTTCACTGAGATATGGAATAATCGGTTTGATATATGCCAAAGACAGGATGAATCTGTTGAACTGTATTGCATATGTTTCAGGAGAGTCGTCACTCTGTTTGATCTTGATAAGTATCTGCTGAAGTTTTGTACCGGGGTCTTTCTCATTAGGAAAACCCCAGCATCTAACTCCGATATCTACCAGGCGTTCAAACAGATCGTCTATCGTTTCAGTTGTATAATGAGAAATGATTATAAGATCACCGATAAGATCACGGAGAGTTTCCTCATCCGTGATCTCGGGGTACTCAATCAAATCCGGGAAGCGAGAGACGTTTTCCTCCTCAATGACTGTCTTAAACATATTTAATACCTCCTGTGTGAATATTAGTTGTCAAGCATATCCTTAGTGAACGGGAATTCCATCAAGAGCTCTTTTCTTGCTCTCTTCTGGTCCTTTGAGTCACCCATCAATGCACCGATGCGGTTATATGTGTTTACGTTGTTCATTGTTATCTTGATGACACGACGTGTACGTGGATCAGTTACAATGTCTCTTGTAATGATAGGCTGTGATGAACCAAGACCTTTATATCTCTGAAGAATCTTTGGATACATATCTTCAACAACTTCAAAGAATCTGAGAAGTGTTGTTGATACGAAGTTTGAGTCATTCGGTGTCTTAAACTTAATAATGATGCCGAACTTGTTGATTACATCGATGATATACTGAAGGTCTTTAAACAGTTTTTCATCGATTACAACCAACTGGTCAACAAGATCAATTGTTGCATGAATTTGATTTGCCTTACGATCAAATCCGATTTCCGGATATATATCTGCAAGTGAACGAAGCCAATCGTCAACATGTTCAATGAAGTTATCAACAGAACCATACTGTGCAAAACCATGAGCAATATGTTCCAACAGATATCTGTTAGCATATCTTTCATATGACTGTGCAACGATTACGTCTCTATAGTCAAATGCTTCTGTGAGAAAATCTGCGATTGTGTAACCGGCGACTTTCTTGTTACCAGGGAACTGAATCTGTATGCTCTTAACTGAGTTGATACATACCTTAATATATTCAGCGGTTGAACCAACATACAGCTTGTTCTTACCATGCTTCAATTCATAAAGCGGAGGTTCTACAACATACACATGTCCCTCACGAATGAGATCCGGCATGAACATGAAGAAGAATGTGAGAAGTATAGTACGAATATGATATCCATCGATATCTGCATCGGTCGCTATAATAACTCTTTCATACTTAAGCTTCTTGATATCAAATGTTGGACCAATACCACATCCGAGTATCTTTGTAAGATTCTCAAGTGGAAGACTCTTCATGGCTTTCAATACATCTACATTATTCTTCATTACATTCAAAGATTTACCTCTGAAACATAACAAAGCCTGGAACTTTGCATCACGTGCAAACTTCAAACCACCACCTGCAGATTCACCCTCAACCAGGAATATCTCTTTCGGTTGTGGAGTCTTAACGGTTGATGCCGGGTAGAATGTATCAGGCTGAGTCCACTTCTTCTTTTCTTTTGTGAGTGAGTTAAGTGAACGAGCTTTCTCTCCTTCAATACGTGCACGATGATTACCAATAATGATTTCGACCATATCAGATACCATCGAATTATATGTTGATTCAAGTTCTTTAACAACCGCTTCTGCAATTGCTTTCTCAAGAGACTTCAACAATACACGGTCTTTAGCCTGAGCAGAGAACATTGTTGCTATATTTGCATCACCCTTGACAACGACACTGAGATGTGCAAGGATATCTTTCTTGATATCTTCACCTTCAAGCTTCTTATTCTTCGCATATACTTTCTCTGTCATATAACGAACAAAGCCATTGACACATCCATCCATGTGAGCACCATTCTGAGTTGTATGAATCATATTCATCCATGATTCACGAATATCATCACCATGATAATTCTCAGGATCCCCATATGCAAACAATGCTTCAATTATGAAAGTTCTTTCATACTCTTCACCCGCAATGAGTTCAGTGAGTTTACCTTCACAATTAACCTTCAAAGGTTTACACATCATATTTATGAGACCGATCTTTTCATCCAAAAAGTCGATCAGGTCACGATGAACAATGGTATTCTTTTTGCCGTTTACTGTATAATCGACCTTGATATTCTTTGGAATGGTATAACGCATTTCCTCAATCCATGGTACGAGCATATCAAGAGGAATCTTATCAACACCGAGAATCTTTTTAGAAGGTCTGAATCTCAACAGAAGACCATGATCTTCACCATGATATTCTTCAAGACGTTCTTCACGTAATACAGCTTCATCATATATCAGAGTCAGCTTCTTGCCTTCGGTAGGACGTAATGTTGTTACTTCGAGATATGATGACAAAGCAAGTATACATGATGAACCTGCTCCGTTCTCACCCTTAGTCATACCACCGGAACGTGTCATATTACTACCAGCTTGCATTGTTTCAAATACAAGTCGTAATATTTCCGTTGGAATTCCTCGACCGTTGTCTCGAGTGAATATTTCTTTATTGGTGACTTCTATTATGATATGATCACCAGGAGAATCTTTCTTATAACATTCATCGCAATTGTTATCTATGATTTCTTTACAGAGATGAAATACTCCCGCTTCGTTAACACTGGCGATATACATTGATGGACGTTTACGAATAGCATCAATGTCATTTTTCTTGACATAATACTTATCGTCTTTAAACTTCTTCGGCATTTCACATACTCCTTTTCGTTTGATGTATCAAGAGAGTTCCTCTCTTAACCAAGAAAATAATATACATGTCTTTTACAGAAATATAATACGATGTTTCTCAACGAGTTCCTCCTGCTCGGTTGGCATTGTGTTTTACCTCCTAAAGTAAAGTCATCTTCATCCGAGTCATGTGAAGATGACAATGTAAATGTTTGTTTTAGATGCGGGGCAATCGCCCCGCATACTTTTCTATATTTTATTCCTGTAAGAATAAATGAAAGGATCCTGAACGCGAAATAATAAATAACCTAAGAACAATGAAGAGAGACACAACCGTGAGAATTTTTTACACGATGCACGTTCACCGTGATTGGAATTTATTATTTCATTCAGACTCTTTGTGTTGTAAAAACAACCGTTGCGGATTGCATTTCACGATATGCAAACAATCGCACTATTATAATCGATCTGGTTTAACATCCAAGACCCTTTCATTATTCGCTATTGAATGTGTGTATTCATTAAATGAATATTATTAGTTCGTAAAAACGCCTTGATAACTTTCGAAACTAATAAGAAGGGAGTTTTATTTATATGAAAATTTTAGGTCTTTATGATATTGAAAGAACCATTAAAGTCAATGGATATAAAGAAGTAACATCACAGAGAATCGAAAGATCTCCAAATGTTTATCACCCCGATGGTTTGTTCTCTGAAGAAATCTTTGGACAAACGGAGGATGAAAGAACTTACCGTATGGCTTATATCAAATTACCAATACACGTATTCAATCCCGATGTCGCGAAAACAATCATTCTTCGTTCAGGTGGTATCATCAAGAAGATGGTATATGGTGAGACTCGGTGTAATCTTGAGAACGGCGTACTGGTTGCTGCAAAAGATGGTCAGTATTCAGGTCTCAAAGATTTATATGAGATATGGGATGAGATTGATATACGCAGAACGCTCAATACTCGTTCCCAGGAAAATATCGATATCTTAACTAAATGCCCAAAGCGTTTACTATTCAATGATAAGGTAATGGTATTACCTCCACAGATGAGACCAACGGGTACTCGTAATGGTAAAAAGGTTAAGAATGAACTCAATACATTATATATGAGAATTCTTGGTCTTAAGAGTATTACATCACATACAACAAATGATGTCGCTGGATTGTATTCAAAGTTCCAGGATGCTGTCATAGACATATACACATACTGTCATACCATCATGGCCGGTAAAAATGGATTCCTTCAGAAGAATCTGTTGGCTAAGAATACTTTGTGGACATGTCGTAACGTTATCTCAGCACCGTTGTATTCTGGCGATGAAGATGAATGTAATATCGGAATCTTCCGTACTGGTTATCCGTTGCATTCATGCTGTGCATTATTTGAACCGTTGGTACGTTTCCAAATGAAACAGATTCTTTCATATAACAACCTTGAAGCAATACATCCGACAAAGGGTGAAATCAAATCTTCGGATATCGCAAATATTTATGACGATAAAGCAATATCAGAAATGATTCATATTTATGAAAAGAATCCAGGTTCACGTTTCAAACAGATCTATATGGATCCCGAAGGAACTAAACCAATCATGATGCAATACATGGATACCAAGAAAAATGAAATGGTTACACGACCGCTTACAATAACCGATGTAGTATACCAAGCTGCTTATGCTGCTATTGTAACAGCTGATAGATTGGTATATTGTGTACGTTATCCTATCGGTGATCACATGGGTGCTTCATTCACACGTGTGCATATCTTGTCAACTATCCGTACAACCAAGATCAATCTCAACGGTGTTCAGTATAATACATATCCATTGATTGATACAGAAATGGATCATCATCGTGTTGCTCGCTATTTCGCAGAAACCATCACCCCATCCAATAGTAGACTTCCTGCATACAACGGCGACTATGATGGAGATACTGTTAAGAGCACAGGTATCTTCTCAGATGAAGCAAATGAGAAAGCTCGTAAACTCATGTTCTCTAAAATATATCTTGTTACTCCACAATGTACTACACCATTTGGAATAGGTAAAGAATTCGTAAATGGTTTATACGGCTTAACGAAAATGGCTTAACCTTGTAGGAGGCGATAACAATGGCTAAAGTTGAAATGGAAGATGGTACAGTTATAAGCGGCAGCCATCTTGTTGATATGATGAACAATGGTGAATCAGGTTATCTGAAAAGAATATACACACCTGTCAATGTATTTCCTAAAGACATAAGAAAACTCAAAGTACCAAGTGGCAGAACAAACGGTCATAAGTTAAATAATATTAATATGTATGACCTGTTAATGCACATGCAAGAAACTTTATCATTGTCAAACAAATGTATTATTGAACTCATTACCAACGAAAGACACCCATGTGTTGGTGTTGGTAATGAAGATGTTCGTAGAAGAATTCGTCAATTCGCAGAGCAGTTTATTACCGACGATCTGAAGAACACATATCCTCAGTTCTTCAAAAAAGATGGACATAACTATGATGAATCGGATGATGATTACATCTGTCGATTATGTCATATCATAATGCAACATGACCATCCTCGCAAATATCAAATCATAAAGTGTGAGGAATGTTTACAAAAATGGATGAATTCTTCAATCTGGTGATACTGCTTTATACTATATTAATTATGAATGGAGATGACTATTCAAATGGATAAAAACATGTATTCTGTTTTTGGACAGCTGGAAAAGCAATATCCTATCGAAGACAGAATAGATCCTGTCACATATCATCCGGTGTATGATGGAATATCACCGACAACTGGTGAATATGCACCACCTTCACCGGCTGACAATGCACAATACTTCAACTATGGTAAATATATAGAACCGCATGCATCAACATACTTTGGTTCTTCTGTTGCTGCAGTTGAGGCATTGGAAGATCCTTCATGGGTTCCTCTGAATGACAGACGTATTGATCCTAATAAGATCTTTACTCCTGACATACAGGCACTCAAAACTCTTGCAGCTAATCAGATGAAGATCAAACTTGTGTTTGAGAAAAAGCTGTTAGAAAGTCTGCAGGAAAAAGGTAAGTACGGTTTGACTGAAGATGATATCAACGCGATGAATGCTGTTACATCTGCTGGATCCGCAATTGCTGGAATCAATAAAGCTCAGGTCGACATCAAGGCTAAGATCGCTGATATTCGTTTGAAGCAACAGCAAGCTGCAAAAGCACAGGAAGGTGGGCCACAGCAACCGAATGGTGGTTATTCGGGTAACGTTGCTGACGCTGGTAGATATGTACTTGATCATATCTTTGATGCGGCTGTACCAAATGAACCAATCGTAAATGTTCCTGATGCTGAAGTAGTTACATCACCGGCAGAGGCTGCTGCTCTCGAAGATCTGCTCCCAAGCGTTGGTGATAACATTGAAGTTGAAAACATGGATGCCAAGGTATACGTGGTTGTCGGTGCGGAAGATTCATCTGCTCATTTCGAAGCATATGATAAGGACGGCAATGTTGTACCGGATTATCCTCTTCCTAATGCCAAAATCGAATCAATCGATAGAGACGGTGAAACAGCAAAAGATGCACTGATGAGAGAATACAAAGTAAAACAGGTAATGGATTAATGTTAATGGGGTAGGGGCTTTATGCCCCTACCTAATACAAAAATATAATTGAGGGTTCATTATATTATGAACGCGATTCTCATAAGATTTTGTCCCCTTTTATTAACATCTAAAATTTAAAGCAAAGGAGAGAAAACTGCTATGCTGAAATCCGAGTATGGTGTAAAGTACCCATTTCCGCATTCTGTTGTTCATATCATAGACAATTCTATGTATAGAGGCGAACTTCCTGTAGTTATCGCAGAAGACCCCTCACTGTACGCAACAATTGTCGTATGTGGTGCACCTATGGGTGAAGACAATAAGATGGTTGTAATTAACAGATCAGATGTAGCTAATGTTGCATTCGGTCTTTCAAACATCGATGCTTCAACCATTGAAAAGTATGGTCAGTCCATCACTTATGTGTCGAGCTTGATCAATCAGAATGTACCTGTCAAGTTCATGCGTGTAACACCGGATGACGCTGCATATGGTGCAGCTATCATAGTTATCCAGTGGCGTGTTGATCCTGACGATAACAAAATTCACGTAAGATTCAAGAACGCTGAATGGCCTGCTTCTATCTCTCGTTCAAGATTCAAGAATACCGCAAGAGTTAATGATGCTCTTGTTAGTGCTCTGAACAATGACGCTCTTTACGAAGATGGATATACATGGACACAGAGAGTGCTCATCAACGCAATCCCTGCTGGTAGAGGTGCTGTTTATAACAACATGTCCTTCGCCGTAAATATGTCCAATCAGAGCAGAAAGCCTGCTAACGTAAAATACATCTTCTCTACAATCGACTCCAGAAATTCTCAGGTTGTCGAAAGATTCTCTGCTTCTCTGGTTAATGTCAACAACCAGGACAGAACAGACTACATCCCAACTGTTAACACAGTTGTCAACCAGCGTATCAAGGGTTCAAGCATCATCGTTCCTTATGTAAACGAGAAGGCTGTAAAGGAACTCTACCAGCTGTACATCGAGCATCTCAACAAACTCGTCAAAGATGGTTATGGTGATGAATATGCGCGCAGAGTTGCTGTATCTGTCAATGTAAATACATTCGATGTTATCTACGGCAACTATATCTACAATGGAACAGATAATGCTGTAAAACTCCCGTTCTATCAGGTTGATACTATCAACAATGATATCATCAAGCTTGACTCAGATCACCTTGTTGATTCTGGTATTGTTGAGGGAGTTGACTATAGCACTGATATGTTCCGTGAGAAGATAGTTGACATGACAACCGGTATCGTTACACCTAACGACACTGTTCATGTTGGTGATCTCTATCTCACAGCTCAGAGCTCTGGTTCACCCAAGATCTCTGTAATCGCTGCTGTAAACCAGTATACTGGAGCTGTTACTTCAATAACAATTCCTAAGCTCTTTCCGCCAAAGGATAACGTCGATGTAGACTATCAGACGGAGTCTAAGGAGATTGCATATCTCGTGCCGTCTCTTATAACTGAGCTCGCTGGTGCTACAACATCAAAGTCATTCACAATGACTGAACTCGCAAACAAGTATCCTGAGCTCGCAACACGTATCAATATGAACGTTGTTGGTCAGTATGATCTCATCGCTGGCGCTAACGATACTACTTTCGAGGTATACTACATCGCAAGAAAGTCTAATACAAGCGTAACTATCCAGAAGCTCACAAACGAGCAGATCTACTTCGGCCTTGACAGAAATTCTCACAAGAATCTCATCAAGGGTACAGGTAATGTTATCGCTTGGGACTATGATCTCGACGGAAGAGACGAAGATCTCGTTCAACAGATCCCTAACGCAGATGCTTCATACACAGACTATGTTCTCAATCTTATCGGTTACGCTGTCATCGAGCATGGTACCGATGGTGCGGCAGATATCTATGTCAACAGCTACGATGGTACAACTCGTATCAAGGTTGTTGGTGTATCTCTCAAGGTTGGTAACGTCCCTCAGGCTGTAACACTCAACAACGATACTGTTGGTGAGAAGTATGATGTTTGCACATATGATCCTTCCGCTGTTGATACATTCAGAATCAACAACATAAGAATCACTGATTCTACATCTGAAAATCGCGTAAGATACAACGTCGATGACTATGTTTCCGTTGTTATCGATGAAAGCGATATTCCTAAGAAGGCTTATGTTCAGATCGCAACAAAGACCGACAATACAGGTTCTACACCTGTTGTTGAGTTCTATGTCGTTGAAAATAATACTGTCGGCGAAAAGCTTACTGCATTCGATACCGATGTGGTATACAACGAGTGTGGTACAACAGACGGAACAGCTTTCGTTCCTGTTTCCAAGGGTACAACTTATGTTGCAACTACCACAGAGGCATCATATGATTCTCTCGTAGCTGTTACTACAAGAAAGAGAGAATACATCGCTGGTTCTGAAACAGTAACAGAGTATATCGTTACAAATCAGCATCTGGTTATCCAGGTTGATGCTGTTGATTCCAATGGCAACATTACGGCTTACCATGTAATCCGTTCTGGTGCAATTGCAAACAGTGTTGATGAAACGACAGGTGCATCTGCTTTCGGTAGTGCTGTTAAGGGCGATACTTACAAGCTTATGAAGATCACTTATGCTAAGGATTACACAATTCTTACTGGTGATACGGCTCCTGAAAACTGGGGCACTGCTAATACATTCTATACAGCAGATACTCATGAGCTCGTTACATTCGCAGGTACCGGCACAACAGAAGATCCTTATGTTCCCGCATATGCAGCAAACATGTATGCTATAAAGGAACCTGAACATAGCGATGCAGACTATGCGACAGCTGTAGCAGAGAGTGTTAAGGTTATGACAGCTTCGGCTTCACCTTATGCGATCAAGAGATACATCATCTCTGGTTCTCTCGGTTCACTCTACAGAATCTCTGCAGATCCTACTGAGATCCCTGCAAACTATTACAATGAGAAGGAGTATGGTATCGTTCTGGATACTGAGAACGGCGGTGTTCCGATCACTGGTGGTTCTACTGGTTTCTTCGATGATGCTAATATGAATCCTATTGTATACAAGTGGAAGTATTCCGCACTCCTCGTACGTGCTTTCAAGGGCGACCTCGATAAGTCTATCCAGTCTCCTACACGTACGCCCGCTAAGTACCTCTTCGATGGTGCTTGGAACACAATCGTCGGCTCTAACATCGTTCCTGAGTTGAGATATACTCCCGAGGAGCTTATCAATGCATCCACAATATTCACTGAGGATGAGAAGGAAGCAATTCTCTTCGATAAGTCTCTCCTTGATGGCATCGGTTCTGAACCTGATGATATCGATGTTAAGGCTGCAATGTATGATCTCATGGACTACCGTGTATTCCAGGGTATTCCTGATGACTTCCGTCCTCTCGGTCAGGGTAGTGGTCTCTCACTCCACCTCGACAGTGGTGTTGTAGATGACAATACTCTCCAGCTCGTAGCTAACTCATTCTCCAAGAGATTTGCATCTTACAATGCTTCTTGGGATATCGGTGGCTATAAGGATCCTATCACAGGATGCACATTCACATACACCAAGTGGATCGTGGATCATATGTTCGATCACATGGCAAGATATACAGTTAACAAGCCATTTGCTAACTCATACTCTGCTATTCCTAACAACAGATATATCTCTTACTTCCCTGACATCGACACAGTTAACTGGGATAAGAGAATGCAGGCATATATCAGCGGCGGTAACTCATGGATCGTTGATCAGAATGGTAACTTGGTTCGTCAGAGCCAGAGAACTCTCTACCGTGTAGATGATACTTCTGATCTCATTCAGGAGAGCAATGCACGTACATTGTCTCAGCTCACATATCTGCTTCAGAACAAGATCAACGAATATCTGCTCGAATACTCTGATGATGAAGTGCTTCAGACTATGACCAATGACTGCAACATGATGTTCTCCAACTGGGTTGGTACACGTGTTGATGCATTGAATATCAAGTTTGAGCGTGACATCAATCCTGAGGACGGCGGTGATCTCGTTGTCTGCTACTGCGACGTTACATTCAAGGGTCTGGTTCTCCGTGTTCCGATCATTGTAAACGTTCAGCGTAGAGTTGAGTCATAATCTATAGAAAGGAGAAATGAATTATGGCTAATAGTACACGTTCTGTCTCTTTGCAGACCGGTATTCGTCAGTATAATGGTAACCTTTCTAAGTACTCAGGTATGCTGGGTGGTCTCACTCCTGACATCCATACACTTCGTAGTCTCAACCCTGAGACTACGAACCGTGTTATCACGGTAATGTATCGTGGACCTTACTTCCTCATGAGATACTTTGCTGCAGGTAGTGACGATAGACTCTATACCAATACTGACTTCGCAACATACAAGAAGATGATCGAATACTACAACACTGGTATTACACCTAATATCGGTGAAGGTACATTGTCTTCAACCGCTCTCCAGGGCGGCTTTGCAGGAAGAAGTATCCCGATTCCTACAACTCAGAATACACAGTCATCTCAGACACTGACATTCTCGGTTCCTGAACTTGTTGGTCGTCCTGTATCTAACTTCCACAACATGTGGGTTAATGGTATCTCCGATGCTATTACAGGTCTTACAACATATCACGGACTGGTTTGTGGTTCTGTTGACAATGACGGTATCGCACACCGTGTATTCTATGATGATGCAGAAGGCAAAAATGCTGTTGCACTTGAACCATCTCCGGCATGGGAAGTTGCAGAGTTCCTCGTAATTGCACTTGACAGATCTGGTGCAAGAGTTGAGGGTGCTGTTGCAGCTCTTGGTGCTACACCTGCATCTCAGGTTGGTAACCAGGAGATATTCACATCTAATGGTCAGGGTTCGTCTTCTATCCAGACTCTCTCACTGGTATTCAACTGCCAGTTCATTCAGTCTGCCTACATCAACGATCTTGCATCAAGATATGTTAACCAGTTTGCTATCTTCGGCAACTCGCTCAACTACAATCCTGGTGCTGGCGATGCGTTCTTCTCATCTGCTACCGACTCTTCTGAGATCGATACAGACATGTTCAACAAGGGTGTTAGACCTACACACGACGGCGTTCAGTCCGCTCTTGGTAACGCACCTGTTATGTCTGCTAACAACAGATTTGATCCAAGACGTAAGCCTGAGGTTCAGCCTGTTAGGATCCATGACCACTTCACTTACTATAACAAGGTCGAGGAAGATGGTAGTAAGAGTGGTGAGGTTATTACATCTGCATATGCAGGTGCAAATCTTGCTGGTACAGTTAATTCTGCACAGGAACAGATCGAGGCTGGTAACTCTTACACACCTATCTC
>Ga0247611_10007721_pt1 | contig 13399 bp, 6 predicted proteins | sample 177DNAGHGhighgp2_FD_192422 | JGI IMG/M metagenome (GOLD analysis project Ga0247611, IMG submission 192422) | Sheep rumen microbial communities from Palmerston North, Manawatu-Wanganui, New Zealand - 1770 DNA GHGhigh gp2 | ecosystem: Host-associated > Mammals > Digestive system > Stomach > Rumen ... | reverse complement strand
TCATAATCTTCAATGTTTTGTGATTTTCTCGACCACAAAGTTAGCGAGTTTTCGGCGGTTTTTACTAATTTTGTGATTGTTTTTGCTCAAAATAGTTCCATTATGAAGATTACACTAGCAGTCATCGGAAAAACCGAGGTGGGATTTGTGCGTCAAGGCATCGAGGAATATGTCAAGCGGCTGCAACACTATGTGGCCTTCAATATCCAATACATCGGTGATGCACGCAATACCCGCAACATGAGCGAGGCGCAGCAAAAAGTTGCCGAGGGGCGTTCTCTCCTTGCCTCTCTCGAGACCAGCGACCACGTGGTGCTGCTCGACGAACATGGCACCGAGCGCACATCGGTGGATTACAGCCAATGGCTGGAACGGCGCATGGCCAGCGGATGCAAGCGCCTGGTGTTTGTCGTGGGAGGCCCTTATGGCTTCTCGCCCGAGGTGTATGACCGTGCTAATGAAAAAATTTCGCTCAGCAAGATGACGTTTCCCCACGAACTGGTGCGTCTCATCTTTGTAGAGCAGCTTTACCGTGCGTTTACCATCCAGCGGCATGAGCCCTATCATCATGAGTAGATAATAGATAATAGATAATAGATAACAGATAATAGATAATAGATGGATGGCATGAATAGGACGATTTTGGGGTTATTGGTAATCTGGATGGTTATGGCAGGACTGGAGTTGCAAGGCAAGTCCTACTATAACACAGCGGCCAATGAGTTTGGCGGCCTCTATCCTAACCTGGGCATGAAGATGGCAGGCCGATACAGGGCAATCGTGGATGATCGCCTCGTCGAGGAGAACGTGACAAGTGCTACCGCCATCACGCTCGACACCATGGGGATCATCAGCACAGCCTATCGTTATCAGGTGCGCCTTGCCAATCTCAATAACAAGCAGGGAAAAACCAGATCCATCAAGGATCCCCTGACTGGCGTCAAGACAGTGATAACGGCACCCCAGTGGGGCGTGGTGTTCAATAAGGATGACAGTGGCACCTACTGCGCCGTGGTGCTCTCGTGCGACAACAGCACCCCGTTTGAAGACATCCTGGACCAGCGCACCATGTGCGTGTCTGTCATCAAGAATGATCACGGACGCATTGCCCAACTTGCCAGCACGACGCTCACAAGCGGCGTCTCGCTCGAGGACGAGCTCAACACGGTGAGCATCGATGTGGGTGAGCAGGCAGTACACATCTCCATGGGCAAGGATGAACTGGTCAAGGTGCTGGAAGTGCCTGTCACAAGGCCCGTTGGCACCGTGCGGGTGGGCTATCTAGTAGGAGCAGGATCACGCGTGTCGATCGAACGTGCAGTGCTCACCATCGAGAACGACAAGCAAGTCACCGTCGCAAGCCGATGGACCCTCGACGAGCTTGACCAGTATCTGTCAAGCAGCGCCGACCCCATCGAGGGCTACTGGAAATATCTGGACCGGGACATGGAAGAAAAATGGCTGCGACTGGGTGGAAGATATACACTGGCTGTGGTGCGTGCCGACGATGGCTATGACCTCCTGTATATCGACGGAGCCCAGGTCAAGAAATCCCAGTGGCACCCCTGCATGGTCAAGGGGCACATCACCAAGACGCAGTTTAGCGGCAACTATGACCTGCGTTGGATCGACGCCACCATGGAGCCAATAGGAGAAGACGCCTATGCCACGGTCGAGAACGGTGTGATCCTCACACTCAACTTCCCCATCTACAAGAGCCAGGTGCGCTTTGCCAAGGGTAGATGAGCAACAAGTGATCACCGTTTCACAACTGCTCATCCAGCAACAACATGTTGTGAATTTCAACTATAATATCCGTATTTATCAACCCAATTAATTTTAACCAAATGAAAAGGATAATGATTCTTGCCATGACCAGTGCCCTGCTTGCACTTGGCTCAGTAACTACTCACCAGATCATCTGCCTAAAAATCTCACGCTAAGCCGCGAAGACGCAAAGTTTTCTTTGATATCAAATGATTTCGGATTATAACTTGTAGACAATGATTAGCGGCAGTTATGAACAACAGCTTCAAAATGGCTGCAATCTATCATTACACTAAATTGATAATAAAGAACTTAGCACCCTAGCGTGGGGTACTATTCGCTGACTAGTTACCAGCTGGAGTTCATTTAGAACAGGAAGGTGTGATACAATTCTGGCACAAAGATGCTGCCCCCATGCGTCCAAGCCTTGTAAACCTCGTAATAGACATAATAGAAGCTGCACGCCGACATGAGGGCCAGCGGTAACCACTTGCGCTCGCGCCACAGGTAATGGAAGCCGTAGCACACCATAACGACAAAGCAGGTGCGCATCAGTTCACCAGGACGTGTCAGGTATTGTGTCGTATTGGCAAACAGGTTGATATAGCACATGTAAACGAGAGTGAACCGATAAGTGGGTGACAGCAGACGGTCGCCAGCAAATGTCTTTTTCATCGCCGGATAGTACCACACGACCACTAGGCAGCACACTAGCGGGCACAATCGTGCCGGCCCCATCACAAACCTGAACGCGTACTCCAGATTGTGGCTAGAGAACAAACGGTAATAGTGATCATAGCCCAGCACAGCGGCAAACTGACCAATGCTGTCAAACAACGACCTGATCCATTGCGGATAGGACCCCAATGCAATGAAAAGGGCTATCAGAGTAAAGGGCATCCACCTCCTCACCTTGAAACGCAGGGGTATCAAGGGCACAAAATACAGTGGAATCAACAAGACCGACATCTTGTGAATAGATACCGCAACCAGCGAAAGCAACAGATAAATCCAGAACTTGCGCCTGACAATCAGCTCTATCATCAAGACAAAGAGCGCCTCGACCACCGATTGGCGTACAAATCCCATCCAGAAAATGTAATAAGGCCCCAGAAAGACACACAACGCCAGCCATGGCAGTAGCGCCTTGCGATGCCTGAGGGCATAAAAAAGCAGCACAATCTGGACAATTGACCAGAAGGCGAAATAGAGGGCAAAGTGCATCCCAGAACGAGCCATCATCAGCGTCAAGCCAGCAAAACCAGGCTCAAAATTCTCACGGGAATATTCTCCAAGGGACTGCATGCTCACAAAGTAATTGTAATACATGTTATAGTCCCATGACGTTAACCATCGGGCAGATGAAACAGCCACATAGATCAACATCGACAAAACGATTTCCCATGACCAGAACGACAGTTCAGGCTTTCCGGCCGCAACAGCCTGCCGCTCCCTGCTGCTAACGCGCCACCCCAGCGCAGCCATCGACACGGCAGTACCGGTGTAAACAATGAAGCTGAGGGTGAAATCGTTCATAGTGCTACTGTAAATACTCCTACTTCACGAGTGACAAGTTGATGGTCAAGCCATAATTGCTATTGCGCGTGGGATAAGAATTGGTCGAAACCATCGGCGTGTTGGTCTGCATGTCAAAGAAAGCCCCCATGGTAATGCGCTTGCTCACGACATAATTGGCCGTGCAGTTGATGCTCCACGTGCGGGTGCCATTGGTGGGCTGAGCAGTATTGGTATCAATCTTGCGGATAATCGACGTGTTATCCGACATCTTCACATTCAAGTTGATTGTGAGGTCGTTGTTCACATTCTGCTGCTTGGACTTGATCTTGAGCACTTGGTTAAAGTTAGCAATCTTGTAGCTGCCTCCCACGACAAATGACTTGCTTGAAGCCTCAACGAGCTGTGCAGCAGCCGAGTTGAGCGTGAGTGTGCGCTGCATCTCATACTGGAGATTCAACGACAAGTCATTGTTAAACGTAGCATTGAAACCGATAAGTGGTGCAAACTTCTCGTTCAAGGATACTGAAGCGATGTTGTAAGGCGAGGTTGGGATGGGATTGCCTGCCAGGCTCTGGGTGAATCCCAGTCCATCGCCAATCGAAACCCAGTCACTATAGGAATTGAAGTTTCCTACCTGATAAGTACACTGGTAACCGTGAGTCAAGTTGAAGGACTTGAACAGACGCTTGAAAAGGGGTATGCGCATGAGTCCATCGTAGGTCACACGCCAGTTGGGCAAGATTTCCCTGATTGCTGGGAAAGGATTAAGACCCACGCTGTGCGCCTTCTTGCCCGAATAAGCGGCCATGAAGGCAGGGATGAGCACGTCGCTGCTTGAAGGATTCACCGCACCATTTTCTGCGCTATAGACCGATCCAGCAACGGGGTTGCCCTTCAAGAAGCCCTTGTTGGGATAGGTCGTGCCTTCATAGCGTTGTTGAAGCCTTTCAGCCACAACGGGAATATTAGCAAGGAACTGGTCAAATGTCTCGCTGTGGTAATTATCGCTGGCATCAAATCCCTTGAATGCGGTCCCCATGATGATGTGGGTCTTGGTGTAGCTACCGCCATAGATGATGGTCGGGTCATCATACATGAATTGGACCTGATTGGTGCGATTATCGGTACGATTGCCAGTGAGGGTTATCTTCAGGCCTGCGATGGGTTCCACCTGCACTTCGAGAGCCAACTCCTTGGTCTGCGAATACAAGGCAGGGGTTGTTTGGTTCCTGTCGCCCATCAGCCAATTGCGGTCCTTGGCCTTCTCGATATAAGACATATCAGCAAAGCCGAAAGCAAAGTCCAAGCCTGGCGCCATCGCATCATAGCGGGTGCTCTGGCCGAAGATGTCGCCGATTTCGGGCTTGAATTGAGGTATCGACAACGAGGTGGTGTGCTTCCACCTGATGTTGAACGAGCGAACGCTCATCAGCACTCGGCAGGCATACATTGCTGCCTCGGTGAAGAATGTCTTCTTCTCCTCCTTCTGCACCTCGGATATGGTCAGCTTGATAGACTCAGAGCCTGTGGTATTAATCACCAGGTTGTCCTTATCCTTGATCTTATAATCCAACTTGAAGGGTTTATCATCGGTCGTGGTAGCCGACACCTTGAGGTTCTTAACCCCCATCTTGTGGTTTACGATTGTCGCCGAGTCAGGATTCAACTTGATGGTGCGGCTGAACTTCTTGGGCTTTTCCTTCTTGGGTGTTGAAGCCCTGGCACCCTTGCCGCGATTGGTATTCTTGCTCGAGAAACGTTCATCAACTTTCTTGAGATAAGGTATCTTGCTGTAGAATTGCTCCAGATTGAAGCGGCCGTCAATCGATCGGGTCGTCTGATTGGCAATCGTGTTACCTGAGGAAATTGAGTCCACAACAGTACCGCGATCCCAACGATAGGTTGAATTGTAATTCAGGTTGGCGTTAATCCAGCTCAAGATAGGAATCTGTGAGAATGGAGCCTTATAGGTCAAGGCAAACGACTGGTTATATCCCCACGGGGTACCCAAGTCCTTGATTGACCTCATCACCGAGTCGCGCCAGTCACGATACTCATCGGGGAAGAGTCGCCTGTTGACTTGGCCAATAGGTTCCATAATGTGAGCCGATGTGTTGCTATTGAACGATAGTGACAACGACTTGGTGAAATTCCATGACAGAGCAAACTGCCTGTCCCAAAGGAAGTTCTTGCTCACCGAGATGGGAAGCTCCACGTCAATGCCCGTCTCGTTGCGCGTCTGTTGCTCATAATAGTATCGTGAGATATTGGTGCTGAATGAGATATTGTTGGGTAGCCAGTGCAATTCCCAGTCACGGAAGAACTTCATCGGCTTGTTCTTCTCATCAATGAAGTAAGAGAATGGCTTGAACGGCTTGGCATAGGGCGTCCAGCTGTACTGCATGCTGCCACGATAATCGTTGGTGTTCTCATACTCATTCTCGGGGTCATTGAGATGCTGCTTGTTGAAGGAGTAACTGAACGAGAAGTTGGCAGGATCCCACGGCATGGGATTCTTCATCGTCTTCACGTCAAACTTGAGTCCCGAGATAGAGAAACTCTTAGCCGTGCGCTGAGTGACAGCATAGTTCATGATGCTGTCCTCTTGTTCCTTGGTCTCACAGGTCTCGACAGCCTCACTCAACTTCACATCCTGGTCAAGGGGATTATACTTGGGAGTGAACTTCTCGCTGCTGTAAGAATAATAGATGGGTGCATGCAGATGCACCTTCTCGGGCACAAAGCGACCCAAATCGCTCTGGACAGCGACATTGTACTGGTCATAATTGTCCAGGCGCCGCTGTGAGAGGCTCTGATTCACAGCACCGAATCCCTCGGTCTCCTTGTGATAGCCCACATTGACAGTCGCGATGTCACTCATGTTGAGCGTCATTGAAGCCTTAGCAGCCCAACCGCCATCACTGTCAAAGTCTGTCACACGCAACTCATCGACCCACACGACGCAACTCTTGGTCGTGGGGGAGTTATTGCGCACACCCACGAGGATTACACGCACCTTGCTCAGTGAGGGATTACCCATGACGTAAACCTTGTTGTTAGGATGCTCGTCATCCACATCCATATAGCGCGTGGCATATCCCACATTGGGTTCACCGGCCATCTTGGCAGCATTGCGGTTCTTCTTGGCATTGACCAGCACATCGAGATTGATGTCGAGCATATTCTCCTCGGGCCACACCTTCAATCGGTCACTAGAACTGTTGGTGCTATAACGGCCAGGAGGTGTCACCGTCAACGGGATTTCATACTCATAATAATTATTCTTGACGTCCGAGCCAATGCGCATGAACAATGACACATCACCATTGCGCAAGTTAGTCTCATTGTCGATCGTCGCCTCGTTGTGGACAAACATCTGCAAGCGTTTGTAGGTGCGCAGGTCGAGTTCAGCGTTGCGGTAAACGCCACGTGCGTCTCCAGCATCCAGATTGTCCACCGTGAGCTGCATGGACTGCTCGTTGCGCTGGATAATCTGCGACTGTCCACTATTGATGATTCGTGACACGCCAGGAGGCAAGACGTAGTTGACAGGCTCGCGCGAAGCATTGGACTCGATGTTGACCTTATTGATGCTGATGCTACCCTTAGCGGGCTGCTCGCCACGCATGTTCAGGTTGTACTTGTAGTTGCGCCACTCGCCATTCACCAGTTCCATGCTGGCAAAACGCAGGTGTGTGGTAGCCCTGAAGCCAGTCATGAACATGCGCATGAAACGGATGGTGGAGAAATCTTGGATCGAGCCGACCTTCTTCTGGTAATCAAACAGGGGTATGGTAAATTGGTACCACGTGGCCTGCTGTGTCTCACCATTACGGGTATGGACATTGGCTACTTGCCTATCGGTGATATAATTGATGCCCACCCTCATGGAGTCAGGATGAATAGCGACACGATACTGGAAATAACGCTCGTACTCATTCAATGTATTATCCTGGTTGATATCCTCGACGTCGGGGGTTGAACGTGACGTTTGATACTGCCCGTCGGCAGCATCAGTCTGAGACAAGGAGTTACCGTCGGTTCCATTATAGTGCTTGTAACGTTCAATGATGTATTGATTAGGGTTAGAACTGTGGTTGGCGTCATAGTAGTTGTGCCTGTAGAAGGCGTAATTGTCACTAGCCGGGTCATTAAGAGGCGAGAAAGGATCATTCTGCATGGCGGCAAGTGCCGATTCGGACAATAGTCCAGGCCGTTGCAGTTCAGCAAGGAATTTGGAATAGGACGGATGGTTAAACTCCTCGCTGGTGGACAGACCGTCAAGACCCACATCCTGCAAGATGCGAGCGCCGTTGGTGTTGTCAAAGGCATAGGTCAGCGAGGTCTGTGAGGATACCTTGCCCCAAACCGTGTGGGACACATAGGTGGAATCGCCATTGATGGGCAGACCGTTCTCGTAGCTCTTGAGCCCGTCCTTGAGGATATCTTCACTCACCTCACCCAGGTTGAAATAAAGATACCCGCCATCCTGATTGTTCAATTCCGAATCCATAAACGGGTCTAGCATCCAGAATTGGATATACTCGATGTTGGCTTGCTCAAAGTTGGTGTTATCCAGCTTGCGCATGATGCCACCCCATCGTTTCTCGGGGTACAGCAGGTAGCCTTCAGAATCAATATCGGTAGCATCCAGGTTATACGGGCCACGCTCCCTGGGATAGAACGACAAGTTGAGCGTCTGGATTGTTGACGATTGGCCATAGTTGAGTTCACGGCCAGGGAAGACCTCACTGAAAGCGACCTCGCGGGCATAGGGGTAGGACAATGCATTCAAGTCATTCTTGATATAACCGGGCGCGTAGGTTGAGTTGCGCTGGGTAAACATCCTGTCCACAAAGTACCATGAGAGCAGCGCACGGTTCTTGCCGTAGGTCACGTCATTGGTCAAAGCGGCCTCAGGAAATAGTGCGTTAGCCGATGCGTCATAGGGGGTCGATGCCAGTGACCATGCGTAGGGTGTGCGCACATCAATTCCTGATTGAGCCGACTCAAAGTCATCAATATAGGAGCTACCAGTAATGGAGCCCGTTTCGGCTTGATGAGGCACAAGTTGTGCAAATTCTCCCAGGAATGACAGGCTGGAAGGTGCTACCGCATTGACGGTGGGAATCTTGTTGAGCAGGTTGGTCAACCACATGAACTGTGTGTTATAGGACATGTTCACACCCCAGATGGTATTGTTTACCAGCTCACTACCGATGGCCAGCTTGTCACCGATGGCCTTCTCGCCATAGTGCATCACTGTACCTCCAATGTGGAAATTCTTGTTGAAGGCATAGTCCAGATCAAGTCCCAACAGTGTCTTGCGCTGCATGTTGAAGAGAGACTGGTTCTCAAGCGAAACACTGATGTTGGTTCCTGCATCGATGATGCTCTGGTTGGTGATGGTGACGGTTCCCATGGTATAGTCAACCGTATAATCACTGTTCTCAGTCAAGGTGACACCACCGGCAGTTACCACGACCGATCCGCGGGCAACATTGGTTGCATTGAGCCTGATGACACTACCCGAACTGGACTGGTATTCACCTGCGAGGACAAACTTGTTCTTGTCGCTGAACTGTTGAGCTACGACCAATGTCGAGTCATAGAGTTCGGTGTAGATATAGTCCTTGGCAATGTCATCATTCTTGAATTGCTTGCGCAGATGCTCACCGAAGGGCTCGGCAACGGGAAAAATCACCTTGCCCGTCGCAGGCTGCACAGTGAATCCCTCCAGAAAGTCAAACTTACCATCGATATTTGTCTCTTGATTGGCATCCAAGCGGTCCAGATTCATCACCTGCAACAGCGGCTTGTTGTTGATCACACCAGCGGGAATATAAGTCAACTCATTACCAGTCGTGTCACTCAGGTACTTGATATTGAGCTTGAAATTGTTTTTCTGTATCTGATAGGCACCCAGGTCATACACATTCTTCATCGCCAGGTCCCACATGGGCAACTCGGGCGATGCGGTGGTTCCCTTCAACATCTTCACATACAGTGACTGGTCGGTGGACGTGATATCACTCGAGAACTCACCCACTTTATAGGTTTGGCCACCATAGGTGTACTCATAGGCCACTGCAAGGATCTCATCGCTGGACAATGCGGTCTTGAGCATGATATATCCCAGGCTGGGGTTCAAGGTGTACTCTGATGTGCTCAGGAGTCTTGCGCTCTCAATCTTCTCATAGTCCCTACCGCCTTCAAAATCGGTCAACGGCTGCAGTGCTGTCGAGGCCTTGCTCATGTATCGGGCATCGGGGTAATTGGTATTGAGCTCAGTCATCAGGTTATTGGACAAGTTAGAGGGCATACCCGCCCCGGTACCCATCCAACGAGGGTTACTGATGTTTCTCTCATCACCCTCACCCAGGTCCATGAACGCCATGATGTTGCGGGACTCATTGAAGTTGCTGCGCTTGTTGGTGATCCAAACCTCGATGCGGGTGATGTGCATACCTGATGACACTAGTGGCAGGCGCGAGCACCAGTCATCGTAATTGTCCCTGAAGAAATGTGAGAGGAAGAAGTTGCGGTTCTGATCATACTTGTCGGCCGTGATATAAAACTCCTGCGTCTGGGAGCCACCACGGCTGCTCACCGTCTGCGACTCACTGTTCTGCTGCGAGACCAGAGCTGTCGCGGTCAGCTTGCCAAATTGCAACTTGGTCTTGATGCCAAACAAGGCAGCACTACCATGAATCAATGATGATCCAGTGGTCATGCTCACGTTACCAGCCTCGATGTTCTTGATGATCTCGTCCTCCTTGCCCTCGTAGGCCAGCTTCAAGTTCTTGGTATCAAAATCAAAGGTGGCACCTGTGTTATAGGACATGTTGAACTTCATCTTGTCACCTACCGATGCTGTGATGTTAGCCTGGATCTTCTGCTCGAAGTTGAAGTAGGACTTGCGGCGTTGCGAAACAGACAGGGCGGGATTGTCGGTTGAATTGGTCTTCACACCCATGTTAATCACCACCGAACCGTTGGTCTTGAGTTGCAATCCACCAGGACCAAACACCGACTCCAGCGGTCCCATACCAAACTGCATATCCAGGAAATTGAAAGGATTTGAATCCTTTTCCTGGGCACTCTCGGCATTCTTTTGCCTGTAGTACTCCATCATCGAGCGCCTGAAGTCAACATTGCTGTATTCGTCCGATGACATGATATAAGGGGTAACGATGTCATGGTCACCCAGCTTGGTATGGATCACATAGCACCCGGTTTCAGGGTCAAATTCGACCTCTGACGTGATGTTTGACGGAGTCTTCAGGTCGGCGGCATACTCTCCTGTTCCTTGAATGTCATTGTAATTCTGAGGGATGGTGGGCTTCACATCATAGTGGAGATCCAACTTGGGAGGCTGTTGCATAGCACTCGGCCGTGTGTCGGGTGGCGGCGGTGGCGGCGGCAAGGTGCTGGTCACATATTGAGCTAGTGATGTGACATTGGCCGCACACAAGCCAATGAGCGCGATAATCGAGATTAATATGACTGCCTTCCTGTTTTTCAATTTTAGTTCCTCTATTAAATCACATTAGTTCACAACAGTGGGCTGCTTCCCTTTACCGTTCTTGTATCGAGGCGTCGACTCTTGTGCCTCATTACTAGCCTACAAGACACTTAGGGCCTGCTTGATAGCTTGTTCCACTGTCAATCCTGGATTACTGGAAAACAGGGATTTAAGCGTCTTTTGGGATGCTTGCTGGGAAAAGCCCAACATCACGAGTGCTGCGAGAGCCTCATCAAAGGCTTCACCCGCTTGTCCTGCCGTTTGTTGTAATAACGTATGACCAGTGGGTTTTATTTTATCACGCAAGTCAACTATTATTCGTTGTGCGGTTTTGGCCCCTACGCCCTTGACCGATTTGAGCATCGACACATTTTCAGATGACACGGCCTGAGAAAACTCCTCGGCATTCATTGATGACAATATCATGCGAGCAGTGTTGGGGCCGACGCCCGAAACCGAAATCAGCAACAGGAATGCGTCGCGCTCCTGACGGGTGGCGAAGCCATAAAGCAGATGCGCATCCTCGCGAATAGCCTCGTACACATATAGCAACGCCTCCTGATTCCTGTCAACGCGAGACAAGTTATCAAATGTAGATAGCGATATGTTCAACATGTAACCGATGCCATGATTGTCAATGACGGCACATGCAGGATTTAATTCGGCAATCACGCCCTTGATGTATTCTATCATTTCAAAATTATTTCAATTATACGGTTGATATCATTAATTGTAATCGCCCCATCGCGATTCACGTCGGCGCACACCAGTCGGGTGGCACCCCATTGACCGGGATTATCACCCAGGATCATCTCGACTACAGCCATCAAATCACTGATGTTCACCGCACGGTCACGATTCACATCTCCCATTAACAACGTGTTGTCAATCACATAGTCCATGGCTGCTTGAACATCCAATTTTCCATATCCCCATCGAGCCGGATCACCACTTGTCACATAGTGGTCGGTCAATGCACTGTGCTTGATCACGTCACGCACTATGCCTGTGGACAAAGAAGGATTGAGTTGCAGCATCAATGCAATGGCCCCAGTAACAACCGGGGTGGACATTGAGGTGCCCTGATTGGCATAATAGGGGTATTCCTCGCCATCTAGCGTCACCGAAGCAGGCCACCGATCGCGGTTGGCCACATTATTATAACGATTGGCCGACGAGATGAGTGACATGCCCGGTGCACACACATCAGGACGGGATTTACCGCACTCATCGGGGCCGAATGAGGAAAAATAAGCAATATCTTGAGGAAAGCAATTACCGATGCGAATCACCGTACCCGTCTTGCTGACATAGGTGGCACGCGAGCAATAGGCACCAACCGATATGACACTGTCGGTGGTCGCCAAATCACTGATGGAGCCATAGCTCGACCCGCCGACGACACCATCTATCCCGCAGGTACTGAAGCTTATCCCCTTGGTCGTCCACCCCACAAGGTGGGTGAGCTCACTTGAGACATATTGCACACCCAGTAGCAGATGTTCATCGTTAGGCTTGGCTTCGATTTCCCACACCGAGTGGTATCGACGCATCTCATTGTGCCCATCAACCGGAGGCTGCTGCTCCATCGCATTAGCAGCCTTGATTGTCCCGGTAAAAAACGAGGCAAACAACGGGTCTTCATCGCTAGAGATGGTTAAAATGCTGTCCTCGGGCAGGCTGTCAATGAAGGAAGAAACATATTTCGTCTCATGGGTGTCACTGTCGATGGCGACCAGCCTGGTGCGATGGACTTGATCCCGGTCACTCCACATGCTCACATAACCCTGATAACCGAAGCCGCTCAACGGTTTCTTGAACAGGGTGGTGACCGTGTCCCGCAGGCCTGATAACGTGTGATGAAGGCACACAGTTCCATCACCATCATTCCCGGCCGATAACACGCAGATGCGCCCAGGCCCTGATACAGACTCAAAGACCCTGCACAAGAATGACGTGCCATTATTGGGCCCAAAGTTGTCACCAATGCTCATGTTGATGACGCATGGTTTCCCCACCCTGCTTGCATAATCGCAGATGTATTGGACCGAATTGGCAATATTGACATCAGTAAACTGATCACTGGGCATACCACAAGCCACGATATCGGCACCAGGGGCAACTCCATACCAGCCATTCAACATGCAGCTGCCCGCTGCGGTTCCGGTGGTGTGGGTGCCGTGTGAAGACCCACGGTAATCGGTGGTTAACCTCGAGATGGATTCCCAGTCCTCATAGCAACTGCCCGGCAGCGTGTCGCCACCGACGACAGGTGGCCGACCGGTTGTGTCATCAGGCATATAAACAGCCTTGACCCGCGACCGCCCTTGAGCATCACACAAGTTGATGTGGTTGAAATCAAAGCCAGTGTCAATGACCCCGACAATCACGCCCTCGCCGGTCAAGGGTGTGATGCAGCTCATGCCCTGATGAACGGCGTCAACTGCTGTCAAGCACCGGGCACTGTCATTGTGTAACTGCATGCGGCGAGCTAACGAGACATACTGCCCCTTGCCCCAGTCACTGGTCGAAGAACCGAGCAACTGCCTTGGGACCTGAGCCGAAACAAAGCCGTCAAACCGGCTATTA
>Ga0247611_10007720_pt1 | contig 13402 bp, 10 predicted proteins | sample 177DNAGHGhighgp2_FD_192422 | JGI IMG/M metagenome (GOLD analysis project Ga0247611, IMG submission 192422) | Sheep rumen microbial communities from Palmerston North, Manawatu-Wanganui, New Zealand - 1770 DNA GHGhigh gp2 | ecosystem: Host-associated > Mammals > Digestive system > Stomach > Rumen... | reverse complement strand
AGCAATTTCGACACCAAAAAAGGTGCGTTATAGAGTTGTAATGTCAAAAAAGAGTTGATACTAAGCCATTTAGTACCAACTCTGTGCAAATTAGGAATTATTAAAAATACTATTATATCTAATTTTGAATCAATTGAACAATTATAATATAATTCAAGAATTACATTGTTTTTAAAAATAACTGAATTTAATTGTTCTATCGAAAAAGTATGATCAGTTTTTCCATCATAAACATTGAACTCAAGTTCCTTAATTTTATTTTTTCTGTCGAAAATAATAATTATAGACAATCTGTTTTTTGTCCAAACATTCTCATTCGTGAACATTGTATAATCATAATTTCTATCACATAAAAAAGACATTTTCTCAATTAATTGCTTATAAAAAGACATAACACTCTTACCTAAACCATTAAATTTTTTATTATAGTCAATATTTCCATAGTATAATAAATCACATATAATTTAACAGATTTATCTCCTTTCTTATTAATTTAGTAGTTTTAAATAAAGATAAACACCCGAAGGTGTTTATCAACATGAATATATTATTATGCTTTATTAGCTGCCGCAATTAATTTTTCTTGAATATATTGTGGTGCTTCTTCATATGAATTGAATTCACGATTAAAGAAACCAGCACCTTGAGTTATACTCTTTAAATCATTAACATATTCGATAATTTCAGATTCAGGAACTAAAGCTGTAATCTTTTGGTTACCAACTGAATTAATATCCATACCAATTATCTTAGCTCTTCTTTGATTTAAATCAGATAAGATATCTCCTACAACATCACTTGATACTGTAACAACTATCTTAATAATTGGCTCTAAAATTGTAGGCTTACAATTCATATAGGCATCCTTAAATGCTAATATTGCAGCCATCTTGAATGCTAATTCATTAGAATCAACTGGGTGATATTTACCATCCTTTAATATTGCATGAACGCCAATTACAGGGTATCCTGCTAATAAGCCCTTTTCACATGCTTCAAAGAATCCTTTTTCAACTGCAGGGAAGTAATTTTTAGGAACAGCTCCACCAAATACTTCTTCAGTGAAATTATTTTCAGCAGCTGGTTCAAAATCCATTTGAACAACACCGAAGAATCCAGATCCACCAGATTGTTTTACATATCTACCATTACCAGTAGCTCTTGCTTTAATTGTTTCACGATAAACAATTTGAACATCTTCTGTATTAATTTCTAGCTTATAGCTATTTTTCATCTTTTCAAGAATGTAATTTAAATGTCCTAAGCTTAATGTACCAATTAATTGTTGGTTAGTTTCAACATTACGTTTAATTTCAACTGATTTATCCTCTAGCATAATCTTAGCTAATACCATAGATAATTTATCTTCATCCTGTTTAGTCTTTGGAACTAAGCCCTTATAATAAACTGCTGTAGGTAAATCAATCTTTTTATATGTAATAATATTCTTAGGATCACAAATAGTCATAGATGTCTCTAAGCCATCAACCTTTGTGATACATCCAATATCTCCAGCATGTAATTCTTGAACTGATGTCATTTTACCACCAGTTACAGTATATAATTGTGAAACAGAAATAGTCTTTCCTAATTCTGGAATACAAATATCTTGACCTTGCTTAATAATACCAGAATAAATCTTAAATATACTTGATACACCTGAATATGGATCAACTATAGTTTTGAAAACAAAAGCACTAAATGGTTCCTCATTTGTTGTCTTTCTTTCAATTTCTTTACCATTTTGGTCAACACCAACGATTGGTGCTAAATCTGATGGATTAGGTAGGTAATCAATAAACATATCTAGCATAGTATGTAAGCCAATATTTTTAGTTGCAGAACCAACTAATACTGGTGTTAAATCACCATCTAATACACCCTTTCTTAGGCCGGCTTGAATTTCTTCTTTTGTTAAAGTTTCACCTGCGAAAAATTTATCTAATAATTCTTCTGATGTTTGGGCTACTGCTTCAATCATTGTATTATGTAATTCGAATGTTTTTGCTTTCTTCTCATCATAGATTTCAGCATCTTCACATTCTTTTCCATTGAATTTTCTAGCTTTTAATGTAACACAGTTAACAAAGCCATCAAATTCATCCTTGTGACCCATTGGATAACAGAATGGAATACATGTAGTACCAAATTTTGTTCTAATTGAATCCATTAAATTATCGAAATGAATATCTTCCTTATCCATTTTATTAACATAGATAATAGTTGGAATATTTTTCTTTTTAAGCATATTCCAATGCTTAACTGTTTGTACTTCAATACCAGATGTTGCATCGATAACAATAACTGCACCCTTAACAACACTAATAGCTGAAATAGCTTCTCCGATAAAGTCGTCACTACCTGGAACGTCTATAAGGTTCATCTTGTAATCCTTATAGACGATAGGCACAATAGCAGATTTGATTGATGCTACCTTAGCCTTTTCTTCTGCAGTATAATCACTAATAGTAGTTCCTTTTTCAACTGAGCCCTTAGGTGCTCCTGTTGTAATTGAATATAAAGATTCTACTAATGTAGTTTTACCACTTTGTAAATGGCCTAAGATAACAATGTTTCTAATTTTGTCATTCATAATAATATATCCTTTCTTGAAATCGTTTTCTTATAAATTCATTATAGCACAACCATAAAAAGATTTAAAGAAAAATAGAAAATGATTTTTATTAAAATTAAAGGAGCTGTAAAAAAATAAATATCACAGCTCCTCTACCAATTATTCAATTTCTTCTTTATCTAATACATCATTTTTTAATTCTACTGTATTATTCTCATCTGTTTCTGGCTTTATATTATCTATTTTATCCTTCTTTTTAGCTAAATTAGAAATAACATAACTTATAATTGCTAAAATGATTAATTCAATAATACCTAAAATTAAATGTAATGTTGAAGGATTTGCATATTCATGAAAATAGCTTAAGAATAAGCATATTACTGATCCTACAACAAATCCAAATATACAAAAATATGTACCAATAGGGAATTTTTTCATTAAGAATTTCATTAATATAGATGCAGGGAATATTCCAGCTATCATTCCTAATCCTACAGGTAAGCATACCTTTAGAGCATCAACAAATGTATGAATATGATAAATATTATTTATAGCATCTAAAAATATTCCATAATATCCAAATATTAAAAATATTAATATTCCAGATACACCAGGTACTATCATCGCAAATATTCCTACAAATCCACATAAGAATAATATTGCATAATCCTTAAATTGAAGCTCATCTCCAAAATTAACTGTATTATTATTGATTTGGAAGCCTAAGAATAATAAACCTAATACTGCTGCCATAGCGATTATAAATCCAATTACATATTGGATTTTTATTTTTTTGATATATGGCTTAATTAAATTAGGTAATGTACCAATTATGAATCCTGCAAACATACAATATGTCATAAATGGAATTGAAGCTAATAATACCTTTTTAATTAATAATGATCCTGTTATAACACCAATTACTGTACCAATTAATAAAAATAATAAGAATATAAATGATTTTTTAAAATTAGATTTTATAGTAGTTATTGAATTTAGTGTATCTTCATAAATACCACAAACAACAAGTGTAGTACCACCACTACCTCCAGGTATTAAATTAGATGCTCCAAAAAGGATACCCTTTAATAATAATAAAATATTTTTTATCATAACTTTTCCCTCAAAACACAATTGATTATATCTTATTTTAATTTTAATTTCAATTGCTTTAGGGGATTTGAATTATTAATTGATTCTGAAATAGAATAATATCTATCACCTGATATTATTATTGAATCAAATAGATGTATGCCTAATGGCTTTAGAACTGATTTTAATTCATTTAATACATCAATATCAGCTATTGATGGTAAAATGTTACCATTAGGATGGTTATGAATTAAAAATATACCATTTGCTTTTTTATTAATTGCATTATTAACAATCTTTTTATATGGTACATATACATTAGATGCTTCAAAGTTTGTAAATTTATCCTTAGCTATTGGTTTAAGTGATGATGATACATAAATGACAGTTAATATCTCTTCTGTTAATAATATATATTCATTTTTAACATATTCATAAACTGATTTAGCATCCTCTAATATTATTTTTTTATTATTATTTTTCATAGCTCTTCTTGCTATTTCAAATGTAGCTAAAAGCTTTGTAGCCTTTGCTGCTTTAATTCCAGATATTTTTATTAAATCATTATAATTCATATTGAATAATTCTATTAATCCATATTCATTTATTAATCTTGTAGATAAATCTAGAATTGATTCATCCTTTGTGCCACTACCTAGCATAATTGCTAATAATTCTGCATCTGATAAATTAAATGCTCCAAAATTAATCATTTTTTCTCTTGGTCTATTATCTTTTTCTATTAAATACATCTTCATTTTTTTCACCTCTATATAATAATAGTCAAAAAATAATTAAATTTTGGAAATAAAATAAAAAAAGCCAGTAAAAAACTGACTATTTTAATAAATTATTTTTAATATATGATGCAAAATGCAATGAACCAGTAAATAATATGATATTATCCTTTACTAAATATTTATTAATATCATCTAATGATTTAATAATAATTGAATCTATATTTGTTGATGATTTTAATATATTTATATCTATTTTTCTTTCATCATCAAAATCTATGAATAAATATAAATCAGTATATTTATCTAGCATATTTAGCATTTCTTTATAATTTTTATTATTTAAACAATTAAATATTGTTATTAATTTTTTATTCTTTTTATTATCATTTAGATAATCACATAACATATTTATAGCACCTACATTATGGGCACCATCAATAATCATTTGATAATCTTTTTTATTTATTATTTCAAGCCTTGCAGGAAGATATGTATTTTTTAATCCTTCCTCTATAAATACATTAGGATAATTAGAAAATAAAATATTACATACTTCAATTGCGATTGCGGCATTATAAGCTTGATATTTACCCATCATACTAATTTCATAATGATTATTTTTATAATCAAATGATAAATTATTATCTATTGATATATTTTTTACATTATCAAATACATTAATTGAATTTAATTTATATTTTAAAATAAATTCATTATATATTAAATCTAAATTAGGATTTGAATTAGAATATATTAAATATTTATTTTCTCTAACTATTCCTAATTTATTTCTTAAAATATCTTCTAATGTATTTCCTAATGTTTCAACATGATCATAGCTTATGCTTGTTATTATAGATATAGAAGGATTTAGAGCATTACATGAATCATTTAAGCCACCTATGCCACATTCAAATATTCCTAAATCTATTTCTCTATCTTTATAAAACATTAAAGCCATTAATAATGTTAATTCAAAGAAAGGTATGATTTCATTATATTCATTAAAATACCAATCATTTAATTTTTCTAATTCATTTGTATAATACATTATTTCAGAATCAGATATTTGTCTATCATTTATCATGATTCTTTCATTAAATCTCATTACATATGGGGAAGTAAAGCACCCCACATGTAATGTATTTTTTAATATATTTTTTATGTAATTAGCTGTAGAGCCTTTTCCATTTGTTCCTGCAATTAAAATGATTTTATAGTTTGGATTTAAATCTAATTTATTAATACATTTTTTAATTCTAGATAAATCCTTATGATTATTTCTTTTTGAATATAAATAATCAAGTGCTTCATTAATTGTATTAAGCATTATTGTAAATCCTTTAATGCTTTAATTACTTCATCATATTGTGCTTTATATTCAGCATATTTTGTCTTTTCAGCATTTATTTTAGCTTCAGGTGCCTTAGAGATGAATGATTCATTTGATAACATCTTTTCACTTCTTTGAATTTCTGATTCTAATTTTGCTTTAGAAGCTAAAAGTTTCTTTAATACCTCTTCTTTATCTACTAAATCTGAAGTTGGAATATAGATTTTAGCCATAGATAATACTGTAATAGAATAATCTTTAGCATCTATATCCTTATCTAAGAATACTAAATTCTTTGGATTAGTAAATTTAGTCAAATAATTAGATGTATTTATAATCATATCCTTAACTTCTTTATTGTTAGCATAAATTGAAATATCAATTGGCTTTGATGGTGCTTTATTAGCTTTAGCTCTTTCGTTTCTAATTGCAGTAATAATTTCAATTAGATCAGAAATTGCTTCTATTGCGTTATCATCATCAAAATCTTTATTTACACTTGGCCATTTTGAAATAGAAATTGAAGCTTCTTCATGTGGTAATGCTTGATAAATTTCTTCTGTTATAAATGGAATAAATGGATGTAGCATTTTTACAATTGATTTTAAAACATATACTAATACATTTTTAGTCATTTGGATATTGTTTTTATCATCAGATTGTAAATCAACCTTTGAAATTTCTACATACCAGCTTGCAAAATCATCCCATACGAATGTATATAATGTTCTTGCTGCTTCACCAAATTCATATTTTTCCATGTTATAATCAACATTTGTAATAACATTATTTAATTTAGCTAAAATCCATTTAGATGCTAGATTTAAAGAATCCTTTTCAATCTTTGTCTCTTTATAATCATCACCTAAATTCATCATTACATAACGAGAAATATTCCATATTTTATTTAAATAATTCCAGCTTGATTCAATCTTTGTTTCATCAAATCTTAAATCTAAGCCTGGTGCTGAATTTGTTGTTAAGAAATATCTTAAAGAGTCAGTACCATATTTTGCGATAACATCGAATGGGTCAACACCATTTCCTAAAGATTTAGACATTTTTCTACCTTGGTTATCACGAATTAAGCCATGGATTAAAATATCTTTAAATGGAGCATGTTTTGTAAATTCTATACCTTGGAATAGCATTCTTGCAACCCAGAAGAAAATGATATCATATCCTGTTACTAAAACATTAGTTGGATAATACCTATCTAATAGGTCAGTCTTTTCTGGCCAGCCAAGTGTAGAGAATGGCCATAATGCACTTGAAAACCAAGTATCTAATACATCTTCATCTTGCTTCCAGCCATCACCTGGGCATTCTACTTGAACCTTTACCTCGTCATCCTTATACCAGGCAGGAATTCTATGTCCCCACCATAATTGACGAGATATACACCAATCTTGAATATCAGTTAACCAATGCTCTAGAGTTTGCTTAAATCTTTCAGGTACGAATCTATATTCATCATTTTCTAATACTTGTTTTGCTAAAATATCCATTTTAACAAACCATTGCTTAGATAATCTAGGCTCTACTACTACGCCTGTTCTTTCACTATGACCTACTGAGTGAATCATCTTTTCTTCTTTAATGAATAAGCCTTCTGCCTTTAGGTCATTAATTAATGCTTTACGACATTCAAATCTATCCATACCTTGGTATTTGCCTGCCATTTCATTCATTGTACCATCATCATTCATACAAAGTGGCATAGCTAAATTATGACGCTTACCAACCTCAAAGTCGTTAGGGTCATGTGCTGGTGTAACCTTAACACAGCCTGTACCAAATTCAATATCTACATATTCATCTGCAATAACTGGAATAATTGTATTAGTTCCAGGAATTATTACATTTTTACCAATAATTGATTTATATCTTTCATCATTAGGATTAACCATTACTGCTTGGTCTGCAAACATTGTTTCAGGTCTTGTTGTAGCAATTGTTACATAACCATTACCATCAACAAATGGATAATTGAAATAATAGAAGGCACCTTCATCATCTTGATGCTCTACCTCGATATTTGATAATGCTGTCTTAGCTTGGCAGTCCCAGTTAATTATTCTTTCACCTTGATAAATCAATCCTTTATTATATAAAGTGATAAATACATGATTTACTGCCTTATTTAAGCCCTCATCTAATGTAAATCTTTCCTTTGTATAATCTAGTGATAAGCCTAATGCTGCCCATTGTGAATGAATAGTTTTAGCATATTCTTCTTTCCACTTCCAAGCTTCTTTTAGGAATGCTTCACGTCCGATATCATATCTTGAGATGCCTTGTTCCTTTAATTTAGCATCAACCTTTGCTTGAGTTGCGATACCTGCATGGTCCATACCAGGAAGCCATAATGCATCATAGCCTTGCATTCTTTTTCTTCTAATAATGATATCTTGTAATGTTGTATCCCAAGAATGTCCTAAATGTAATTTACCTGTTACATTTGGTGGTGGAATAACAATTGTAAATGGCTCTTTTGATTTATCTCCTGCTTCAAAGAAGCCGCCCTTTAGCCAGAAATCATATTTTCCTTGTTCAACCTCTTTAAAATCATATTTTGGTTTTAATTCTTTACTCATATTTTTTCATCCTCTCATAATCTTCTCTAGTTAATGAATAAAAATCAGCATCAACTAATCTTCCATCATATAACTTTTTATATTTACATAATCTACCATCATATATAAATCCACATTTTTCAATTACTCTTTTACTTGAATAATTATCACTATGATGGCCAACCTCTAATACTTCACAATCAGTTTTATTAAATATATAATCTATGGCAAGCTTAACAGCCTCAGTCATATAACCATTGTTCCAATAATCAGGATTTAATGAAAATCCTAATTGCTTAACCTTGTTATATTTTCTAATACCATAATTATATATTGATATAGTACCAATTAATTTCTTTTCTGATATTAATTCAATAGCGAATACATCCTTAGCTAATATGTAAGATGCGATGACCCGTCTAGCTATTTCAATTGATGGAACTGGCTTCCATCCTGCCTGTGGTCCTACCTTATCGCTTTTTGCGTATTCGAAAAAGTCTTCATCATCTTTAAATGTAATTTCTCTTATTAATAATCTTTTACCAATTATTCTCATAAAAAAAAGTCCTTAAAAATAATATTTTAAGGACGAATAAACCGCGGTACCACCTTGATTCTAGATTATAAATCTAGCACTTAATTTACTCTTAACGCGAGTTACGGAAAAGACTAATTTAGATTTCTCATCTTTTCAGCTCAATGACTACCTTCACTATATACAATAGATATTTTCACCAACCATATCTTCTCTATAATTAATATATAGATACTCCTTCATATCAACGCTATGAGACTATTTTAATCTTAATCTAAATCGTTGTCAATTCTTTATTAGTAAAAAGCGATTCATATTTTGGATTTTTACCCATTTTTAGCATAAAATGCAAGCATAAGCTAAATGTTATAATACCAGCTAGTGTATTAGATACAAACATTGCAATACCACATGCCTCATAATTCATTTTTACGCCATACATTAAAATCATTAATGTAGGTAATCTAAATGCAAATAAATTAACCATAGACATTACACTTGTAATCCTTGTTTTACCAAAGCCATAGAATATAGCATTTGAAGCACCGGCAATACCTGTAAAGAATACATCTAAGCATTCCCATTTAAATATTTCTACAATAATAATTCTATATTCTTCATCGCCACCTGCAAAGAATCCTGCAACATTGCCTTTTAATATAAATAAAGTAATAACAGCAATTAATGACATAATAGATACCATAATCATATTAGCTATATAGAATTGTCTTATTCTTTTGCCATTGCCGTTACCAAAATTTTGACTGACTATTGTAGAACCACCATCTTCAAACGAATTAATCATATTTGTAGGAAGTCCTGCCATAGTATTAGAAATACCTAGTGCACCTACAACCATTTTTCCATATGTTACTGTAGCAATTGAATTTAAATAAACTTTACCAAAATGAAATAAGAATCTACCAATAAATACTGGTAAAGATAATTTAATTATAGTTAATAAATATTCCTTTTTTAAATTTAATCCTTTAGGTGTAATTCTTAATATATTTGAAGGTAATATAGATAATATAATCATAAATATCATCATAAAGCTCTGTGCTATCATAGTAGCAACAGCAAGCCATGTGATAGTTACTCCTTCAAAAGGACCAAATGCAAATAATGTTGTTAAACCTATTTTAATTGCGATAACACCTATATTTAATAAAAATATTCTAAATGTATTACCTTTAGATTTTTCAATTGCGATAAATGTAACATTTAATGTCATAATAAATAAATTAATCATTTGAACATTAAAATAGCCTAAAGCATTATCAATAGTTGTTTGATCAGTTCTTAATAATGTTAAAAAAGGTATTGCAAGTGGAATAAATAACAATGTTAATACTGCAATTATACTAGCCATTGTAAATAATGTATTTGCAGATTTTTTAGCACCATCAATATCCTTTTCACCTATTTTTTTAGCAATTAATATACCTCCACCTGTAGCTATTGCGCCACCAAGTGTTTGAATCATATTTTTTATTTGATCTAATACTACTACGTCAGCAGCATCACCTATGTGAGCTACCTGAACTATCATCATATCATAAATACCATAAAGGTAATTACATACATTATAAAATAATATAGGTAAGGCAATAACTAAAATTGTCTTATAAATATTACCACTTAAAATCATGTCACGTTTCTTTAATTGACGTTCTTCTTTAGTCATTATTAATCTCACCTTCATCCTAAGATATTATATGACTAATAATATTTAATTAAAGGAAAAACTAACACAATTTAAAATATAAAATAAAGCTTTTAAAAAAGGGAATATGAATCAGTATCATATTCCCTCTATACATATATTTTTTTATATCTTAAATTTACTATTCCGTTTAAATATTTTTAGATAATTAAATTATTCAAAAACATATATAACAAAATCTTTTCTATTATCCAAAACTTATCGCATTATTAATTATTTTATATTCTCTTATGCAAGATGCTCTCCAATATTTCGAATCTTCACCAAAAGTTCTTGGATTCACTTTCTTTCCGTTAACTATGGCATACCATTTTATATGATCATCATTTATTGGCTCTATCATATACATATATTCCAAACAATTATAACCTATTAAATCCTCAGTTGTTATTTCATCGTAAAAAGTTTTAGTATTTTCAATATAAAAATTTTCATTTAAAAAATAATCTAATTTTTCGTTAAAAGATAATAATTCTATTGTTTTATCGTCTTCTTTAAAATTATGATTTAAATCCTTAGTCAAAATCCTATATAATGTGAATTTTAATGGTTGATCTAAATCAGAATATTCAATCATTCCTGGAGTTAATGGATACTGTTTTAATTTGTATCCATAACTTACTTCTACTCTTTTATTACTAGAGAGTCCAGATTTAACTTTATATCTTACTATTGTTGTAGCAGTTGTATATCCTCCTTGACTTGAATTATATCCAACTTCAATATAGCCTCCACATGATGATAATAAACTTACGAAGAATACAATTATTAACATAAACGATAATTTAATTATTCTTTTCATTATTATAACCTCCTCGTATTTTAAATTAAAATTTTATATTTCCCTACATAATAATATATTTTAGTTCACTTATATTCTTTTTATATGTATCATCTCCATTTCTAAGTTTCTTCAATTAATATAATTTCATTTGCAACAACACGTTTTGGGTTATAGCCATTAAACAGATTATCATAATTTATTTTAATATAATCACCTGTTTTTATTTTAGATAAATCAGAATTATTAATTACAGAAATCCTATCATATATATAAACGCATTCAATATCATTATCAGATTCAACCTGTATTAAAAGAGTACTAAAATCAATTGACTTAACTTTTACGATGATAGTTTTAGTTGGTAATTCAGATAATTCTAAAACCGAATATAAAATTTCGCTTGATACTTTTTCAATTATATTGTCTATCTTAAATGCAAAATCCTTATTATATTTATTATCTTTTTTGAAATTTTCTGCAAAATAAATATATCTACAGTCATCGTCTTCTCTTTTTAAACTAATTGCTAAAACTGCAGAATCGAAATTCTTTTCAACAGCATATTTAGTAACTTTTTTATGAGAAGTATAACTTTCTACCATAAATAAATTATTTGCATCAATCATGTAATAATCAGATAATAATGTATAGTAGCCATTATATCCACGGATACATAACAATTGTTCAGTGATATCTGGAGTGAGTTGTCCATCTCGATTGACATATGTTGTAAATGCTGCAATTACAACCTCAAGATCACCTAAACCACAATTTATATCAATGATTTGATTAGCTACGTAATCTTCAATTTTTGGAACATTAACAGTAAATTTTATTGCTGACTTTATTTTAATATAATCATATGGATATTTAACTGTACTTGGATGATTAAATGTTTTAGGTTCATCACTGTTATCTAGTCCTGTAGTAATTGATGTAGTATATTCATTATCATTTTCTAGTATTGAATAATTATCAGTAAATATTGAACTCTTATTATTTCTATTAATTTTAATTGATTCATCATCAAATGCCTTAAATGCTGCCATACCTATAATATTATTTTCGTTTGAGCAAAAATAATTATAATTATTTGTATTAGAATTATTTGTATTATAATTATTTGTATTAGAATTATTTGTATTATGATTAATAGTATTAATAATTATTATACATGACACTATTATTATAGATACTAAAAACACAGGTACAATTATTAATATATTTCTTTTTAATACACGTTTATTCTTCTTTTCATTCAATTTATTATAAAGATTTTCATACATTCTAGATTCATCATTTTCATCTAATTTTGGGATTGAATTCTTAATTTCATCTAACATAATTAATCCTCCATTTCTTCTTTTAGCATTTTTCTTGCTCTTTCTAATCTTTTTTTAACTGCATTTTCTGAAATATTTAATACGATAGATATTTCTTTAATCTGTAATAAATCATAATAATGTAAGATAATAACAGATTTATATTTTTCAGGGAGCTTCCTTATAAGCATTTTAAGCAATTGTATTTTCCCGTTATTATTCTTAGAATCTTTTTGTATAGTATCTAATATTTCTGTATCAACAATTGTTGTCTTTTTCTTTTTTCTAAGAAAATCTTTAGATTCATTTATTGTCACTCTTATTAACCAATATTTTTCATCATTATTAGTTTTAAATTTTTTATTACTTGCAAATAATTTGTAAAATACATTTTGGACAATATCAAAGGAATCATCAAAATTTTTTGTATAGCCATAACTTATATTTATCAATTCTTGCGAATATAATTTATAAATTTTTTCAAACCTCTCCCTAGATAACTCCATATTGATTATTCTCCTTCACTAATAAAACGTATTAAAAAAATAAAAAGTGACATATTTTTTTTTAAAAATAAAATGTTTTTCTTATTTATTATTATATCTATAATTTATATTGAAGTAAATTATAGAAAATTCTTGGAGGTTCTTGGAGTAATCGAGTAGAGTAGAAAAATAAATATTTTTCATATCTATTCTTCATCCCCTCTCACACCACCA
>Ga0247611_10007719_pt1 | contig 13402 bp, 9 predicted proteins | sample 177DNAGHGhighgp2_FD_192422 | JGI IMG/M metagenome (GOLD analysis project Ga0247611, IMG submission 192422) | Sheep rumen microbial communities from Palmerston North, Manawatu-Wanganui, New Zealand - 1770 DNA GHGhigh gp2 | ecosystem: Host-associated > Mammals > Digestive system > Stomach > Rumen ... | reverse complement strand
TTCGCCTTTGCTTGTTCAACGCATTGATAGCGAGATTAGCCGACGTATATTGCAAGAAGCCGTGATGACCAAATACTGGTGGAAAACGGCTGGCATGAACTGGAACCCTTGGATATGCTCGAACTGGTTGGCCTGCGTCTTGTTTTGTGAACATAATGAAACACGTCGCCAACAGGCTATCGACCAAATCAACAAGGCCGCAGATGCCTTTATGGATGCCTATCCAGAGGATGGCGGTTGCGACGAGGGGCCACATTATTGGGACCGCGCTGCCGCCTCCTTGTTTGAGGTTTATTATCTCTCATCACTTTTCACCTCTCCCAAACTATTGGCTATGGAGTCTTATATATATAAGATGTATATAGGTAACAGCTATGCCGTCAACTTTGCTGATGCTCATGGTAATCGTGCTATGCTCAACATCAACATTGGCTATCCCTTCGGACTGATGACTGGCGATAAGACCATGTGCCAATATGCTGCTTGGGTGGGACTACAGGAGGACGTGCTACATCAGGCTGCCCAACTTTATAATAAGAGTGGTAACTGGCCCTCGCTGGGTCGAGAACTCATTTTCCTCAAACATATTCAGGACTTTTTACGTGAAACGCCTCGTGAACCACATCTTCAGGAGGTCTGGCTGCCCGACCTGCAGATTATGACTGCACGTGAGCCGTTTGTCGCCATGAAGGGTGGCCATAATGGCGAAAGTCATAACCATAACGATGTGGGGTCCTTCATCGTCTATCCCAATGGTGAGCCACTCTTTATCGATCCTGGAGTGGGTGAGTATACCTCAAAAACCTTCTCCCGTCAGCGCTACGACATTTGGACTATGCAGAGCGACTATCACAACTTGCCTCGCATCAATGGCTACAGCCAGCGTGACGGCAAGCAGTATAAGGCACAAGTCATCAGTCACAAGATAGGCCAACTGACACTCGACATCAGCAGTGCCTACCCTACCGAAGCACAAATACATCATTGGCATCGTACCATCAAAGTACAAAAGGGAAAGCAAGTGGAAGTAACGGAAGACTTTGCCCTACAGAGCTATCTGGCCCCCACCCAACTGATGCTCATCACTCCTGTTGAGCCTCAACTCACAAAGGCAGGCATCATCACGCTGGGCGATCATGTCCTAATCTACGATGCCAAACAACTAACACCTGAGATTGAAGACCTCACGTCACAACTCGATTCTATTCTCAAACAGATGTGGGGCCAACACCTATACCGCATAAAAATGACGCTCTCCTCCAACAAAGTGAAGCAGCGCGTCAAATATATTATTCGCTAAGTTTGGAGTTATCCCACGGTACCCTCTAATGATACGCTAAGAAGCTTTTGAGCCTCAACGGCAAACTCCATAGGCAACTTCTGTAGCACCTCCTTGGCGTAGCCGTTTACGATAAGTCCTACGGCTTGCTCTGTGGGGATACCACGCTGATTGCAATAGAACAGCTGATCTTCAGAGATCTTTGAGGTGGTAGCCTCGTGCTCAAACACTGCAGTATCGTTATGTACATCCATATAGGGGAAGGTGTGTGCACCACAGTCAGAACCCAGAAGCAGCGAATCACAACTGGAGTAGTTACGGGCATTGTCGGCTGTTGATGCTGCACGCACCAATCCACGATACGAGTTCTGCGAGTGACCAGCAGAGATACCCTTCGAGATAATAGTACTCTTGGTGTTCTTACCAATATGAATCATCTTCGTACCTGTATCGGCCTCCTGATAATTGTTGGTGACAGCGACGGAATAGAATTCAGCAACACTATTATCACCACGCAGAATGCAGGAGGGGTATTTCCATGTGATGGCCGAACCTGTCTCTACCTGCGTCCACGATAGTTTGCTGTCAACACCACGCAGATCGCCACGCTTGGTTACCAGATTCAACACACCGCCCTTACCGTTCTCATCGCCAGGATACCAGTTCTGAACCGTTGAGTACTTCACTTCCGCACGATCCATCACGATAATCTCTACGATGGCTGCATGTAGCTGGTTCTCATCACGCATGGGCGCTGTACATCCCTCCAAATAAGATACGTAGGCATCGTCGTCTGCAATGATTAGGGTACGCTCAAACTGACCCGTATTTCTTGCGTTGATACGAAAATACGAGCTCAGTTCCATTGGACAGCGAACACCCTTGGGGATGTAGACAAACGAACCATCGCTGAAGACGGCGCTGTTCAAGGCTGCAAAGAAGTTGTCACGATAAGGCACTACAGAACCCAGATACTGGCGAACCAAATCGCCATGCTCCTTGATGGCCTCACCAATGGAACAGAAGATGACCCCCTTCTCACGCAGCTTCTCCTTGAAGGTGGTCTTTACGCTCACCGAGTCCATGATGGCATCGACGGCGGTATTGCCGCTCAGTGCCAAGCGCTCCTCTAGAGGAATACCTAGCTTGTCGAAGGTTTTCTCCAATTCAGGGTCGATCCCCTCAGGAGAACCTGAGGGAACTGTGGATTTCTTTGCGGTGGGGTCGGCATAATAGCTGATTGCCTGATAGTCAACGGGTGGCACGTGAACGTGTCCCCACTTCGGCTCCGTCTGCTCCTGCCAGTAGCGGAACGCTTTCAAGCGGAACTCGAGCATCCACTCGGGCTCCCCTTTCTTAGCAGAGATGAGCCGAACGATATCCTCGTTCAGCCCTTTCTCGATGATTTCAGTATGTACGTCGGTGGTAAAGCCAAATTCATACTTTTGCTCCGCCACCTGACGCACAAATTCATTCTTTTCACTTTTCACTATTCACTATTCACTTTTCGTTAGCGAAGCGCTAAAGTTTCTGTTCTACCTCGATCTCAGTGAAGGTCTCGATAATATCACCTACCTGGATATCGTTGAAGTTAACCAGTGAGATACCACACTCCAGACCAGTTGCCACTTCCTTGGCATCATCCTTATAACGTTTCAGGGCGTCAATAGGAGCGGTATGAATCACGATACCATCACGGATGACGCGAGCCTTGTCCTTGTTGTGTACCTTACCGTCAGTCACCAGACCACCTGCCACAGTACCAACCTTAGATATCTTGAATACCTGCTTCACCTCGATCTCACCAGAGATGACTTCCTTCTTCACCTTGTCAAGCATACCCTGCATGGTCTGCTTCACATCGTCGATGGCATCGTAGATGATAGAATAGGTATTGATCTCAACACCCTCGCGATCGGCAGCTCTGCGAGCATCGGCAGAAGGACGAACCTGGAAGCCGATGATGATAGCCTCTGATGCAGAAGCCAACATGACATCGTTCTCAGAAATCTGACCTACAGCCTTAGAGATGACGTTAACCTGAACCTTCTCAGTAGACAGCTTGATGAATGAGTCAGACAGTGCCTCGATAGAACCGTCTGTATCACCCTTCACGATGATGTTCAACTCGTGGAACTCACCCAGAGCGATACGGTGCGACAGCTCGTCGAGACCAAGCTTGGTAGTGGTACGCAAGCTTTGTTCACGCTGCAGCTGAATACGCTTATTGGCGATTTCGCGAGCTTCCTGCTCTGACTCCATCACGTGGAACGAGTCACCAGCAGTAGGAGCACCATTCAATCCCAGAATAATAGCGGGCTCAGCAGGACCAGCCTTCTCAATGCGCTGGTTACGCTCATTGAACATGGCCTTCACCTTACCCCAGGCAGTACCTGCGATGACGACGTCGCCAACTTTCAGGGTACCATTTGATACTAGCACAGTTGAGACATAGCCACGACCTTTGTCGAGTGAGCTCTCGATGATAGAACCTGTAGCCTTACGATTAGGATTAGCCTTCAGGTCAAGCATCTCAGCCTCCAACAGCACCTTCTCCAACAGTTCATAGACGCCAACACCTTTCTTTGCTGAGATTTCCTGACACTGGTACTTACCACCCCAATCTTCGACGAGGAGGTTCATGTTTGCCAAGTCCTCACGAATCTTATCGGGGTTTGCACCTGGCTTATCAATCTTGTTGATAGCGAATACCATCGGCACGTTAGCAGCCTGAGCATGAGCGATAGCCTCCTTGGTGGTAGGCATCACGCTATCGTCAGCTGCTACGATGATGATAGCAATATCCGTCACCTGAGCACCACGGGCACGCATAGCTGTGAAGGCTTCGTGACCTGGCGTATCCAGGAAAGTAATACTATGACCATCCTTCAGCTTCACATTGTAAGCACCGATGTGCTGGGTGATACCACCAGCCTCACCAGCAATCACATTGGTATTGCGGATATAGTCGAGCAGTGATGTCTTACCGTGGTCGACGTGTCCCATCACTGTTACGATAGGAGCGCGACTGATCAGATCGTTCTCATCGTCCTCCTCCTCTGTAATGGCGTTCTGAACCTCAGCAGAAACATATTCGGTAGTAAAGCCAAACTCGTCAGCCACGATGTTGATGGTCTCAGCATCCAGACGCTGGTTGATAGACACCATGATACCAATAGACATGCAGGTACCGATAACCTGGTTAACTCCTACATTCATCATGGTAGCCAACTCTGAAACGGTCACGAACTCAGTCAGCTTCAGCACCTTGCTCTCTGCTGCCTCTGCTGCCATCTCCTCGTTCATGCGCTCAGCCACAGCATCACGCTTCTCCTTACGATACTTGGCACCCTTTTTGTTCAGGTTGGTCTTCGACGTCAGACGAGCCAAAGTCTCCTTAACCTGACGTGCTACTGCCTCATCGTCAACCTCCAAAGGCTTCACAGGACGGTTCTTCTTATTCTTCTTACCACCCTGCTGATTCTGCTGCTGGTTGTTGTTCTTACCGTTGTTATTCTTGTTGTTTTTACTCTGCTGGCTAACCTGTTTAGCAGCAGCCTCGATATCCACCTTTCCTTGACGGATACGCTCACGCTTCTTGCGCTCACCAGCAGCCTTCTCCTCACGCTCCTTGCGACGCTCTTCCTTAGTCTTCTTTTTAGGACGCGTGCTTTGGTTGAGGGTAGAAAGGTCTATCTTACCCAACACATTCAACTGAGGGGCATTCTGAGCTATCTTAGCATCACCTGGCGTCTTGGCCAACTCGGGACCTTCTTCTACGTCTTCCTCTTCTGATTCACTATCGTTGTCTTCAACGGTTTCCTGCTCGGGCTCCTCAACAACAGTTTCTGATTCAGCCTCCTGCTGAGGTTCTTCAGCAACAGGAGTTTCTACAGTTTCATCCTGAGGAACTTCAACCTCCTCTACCTGTGGTTCGGCAGCGGCCACGGGTTCTGAATCTTTAGCCTGAAGGTCGGACGCACGATCCGATGCAGCCTTGGGTTTACCAATGCTGTCTAAGTCAATCTTACCAAGAGGCTTGAATTGCGGACGCTGCTCCAACAACTCGTCGGACTTGGTAACTGCCTTCTCTGGAGTGGCAGACTTCTCGACCTTCTTCTCTTTAGGCTTCTTAGGGAACAACTGCTCTGCCTTAGTTTTTACGGCCTTGTCTGTGCTGAACTCATTGACCAGTGCTTCATATTGATCGTCGCTAATCTTGGTGTTGGGCGTTGCATCGTCCTTCACCTCTCCCAGCTCGCTCTTCTTTTTTAGGAAATCAACTGCCGTTTGAAGTCCTATATTCAGTTCTGATAATACTTTATTTAATCGTACACCCATTAATTCTTAACTCTTAATTTTTAATTCTTAACTTTACTCAAACTCAGCCTTGAGCACTTCCAATACGTGGTCGACAGTCTCTTCCTCGAGGTCGGCCTTCTCAATGAGCATATCACGTGGTGCATTGAGAACCTGCTTAGCTGTGTCAAGACCGATGGCCTTAATAGAGTCGATAATCCACTGGTCAATTTCATCAGAGAACTCGTCGAGATAGATATCCTCATCAGCGTCAGCCTCGCTAACGACACGGAATACATCAATTGTATACTCTGTCAGCATAGAAGCCAGCTTAATGTTCAGACCACCCTTACCAATGGCCAGACTTACTTCTTCAGGCTGCAGATATACTTCGGCCTTGTGTTCCTCAGGATTGAGCGTGATGCTGGTAACCTTAGCTGGTGACAAGGCACGTTGAATAAAGAGTGATGTGTTGCTAGAGTAGTTGATGACGTCAATGTTCTCGTTACACATCTCACGAACAATACCATGCACACGGCTACCCTTCACGCCAACGCAAGCGCCTACTGGATCGATACGATCGTCGTAACTCTCGACAGCAATCTTTGCACGCTCACCAGGCATACGGGCAATACGACGAATGGTAATCAGACCATCCTGAATCTCAGGAACCTCTGCTTCAAGCATACGCTCCAGGAACTGGTTAGAGGTACGCGAGACGATAATGCGTGGATTGTTGTTCTCGTTTTGCACCTCCTTAACAACGGCACGGATGGTCTCACCTTTACGATAGTTGTCAGCAGGAATCTGCTCACTCTTTGGCAAGTGGAGCTCGTTACCCTCATCATCGATGAGCAGCACTTCGCGCTTCCACATCTGATAAACCTCAGCACTTACAATCTGGCCAACCTTGTCCTTATACTTCTGGTAGAGTGAGTCGTGTTCCAACTCCAGAATCTTAGAAGCCAGTGTCTGACGCAGGTTCAGAATGGCACGACGACCAAACTTCTGGAAGTTTACCTCTTCTGACACTTCCTCGCCTATTTCATAGTCTGGTTCAATCTTCTGAGCCTCAGAGAGGGCTATCTCCTTGTTCTCGTCCTTGACCTCACCATCAGCCACCACAATACGATTACGGTGAATCTCGAAGTCACCCTTATCAGGGTTGACAATGACGTCAAAGTTCTCATCACTACCAAACATCTTGGCAATAACGTTGCGGAAACTTTCTTCGAGCACGCTTACCAGTGTGGTACGATCAATGTTCTTTGTCTCTTTAAACTCCTGAAAGGTCTCAATCATTGACGGGCCTTTCTCATTCTTTGTTGCCATAATATATTATTTTTTGAATTTTGATCTTTGAAATTTAAAGTTTATGATTACTTGAAGTTCAGCAGATACTTGCAATACTTGATATCGCTGATGGCAAAAGTCTTGTCAACCTCCACCAAGACAGGGCGCTTCTTACCCTCTACCTGCTGTTTCTCTTTAACAGTAACGACAAACTTTGTGTCATCATCCATGACTTCTTTCAGCACACCCTGAAACTTCTTGCCATCATTAGCCAACACTTCCACATCTTTTCCTATGTGATTGCGATATTGCTGAATGACCTTAAATGGCTGGCCAATACCAGCAGAACCTACTTCCAACTCGTAATCCCCTAACTCTTCGCCTAGCTTCTCCTGCAGGAAACGGCTCAAGTCAGCACAATCCTCTATCCACACACCATCGGCATGATCAATTTCAATCACAATACGGTCATCAGCCGTCATCTCCAAATCCACCAAATAGTAGTCGCCCTTTTCGAGCCACTCATTGACGATAGTCTTAATGATGTTTTTATCTATCATATTTTTGTTAATTAAAACAAGATTCAACGCAATACTCTTACTAAAAATCAAAGAATGAGAGGCTCTTGCGAGTCTCCCATTCCTCTGAACGGCTGCAAAGGTACGAATAAATGAGCAAAAAACCAAAAAAATTCGCATTTTTTTTGTTTTTTCGAATGAAAGTGCCTTCGAGACTTCGTCTCAAAGGTACGAAGTTTTTTTCATTCCTGCAAATTATTTGCATCTTTTCTTTCTAAAAACATACGAATAGCCTCCACCAACGCATCATTTTCTTCTGGCAACTGCGTTGACACACGGAAGAAGTGACTAGACAGCCCATAGAAATTAGAGCAGTCACGAATCAGTATACCATGCTCATGAATCAGATAGTCCTTCAATTTGGCTGCTGTTGTTTGTGATATCTCACATAGCATATAGTTGGTTTTGGTCTCAAAGACACGAATACCGATTCTTCGAAGTGACTGGCGCAAACGCTCTGTCTCTTCCAAATAGGCATCCAGATCTGTCACGGCTGGCGTACCATGCTCTATCAGGAATCGACCAGCCTCTATTGCCAGTGCGTTGACAGACCAAGGTTGGTACAAGCCTCGCAGCAGATTTATCAAACTGGGGTCAGCCGTAATATACCCCAAGCGCAAACCTGGAATGCTATACGTATTGCTGAGCGAGTGGATGATAAAGAGGTTGGGCAGTCCCTTCATTTCACGAGCAACCAACAGTGGCTCACGGGTGCAACAGTCGTATGATTGATCGATGACAAAGGTATAGCGTGGCGAACGACGGACAATATAGTCTACAAAGCCTTTCATCAATACATTGCCAGAAGGGTTATTAGGATTACATATCCAATAAACACGGTCAGCAGGCAATGATGTCAACTCTTCCGTATTCTCGTAAGAGATGATATGGTCAAACATCCTACACGCTTCAGCATATTCACAGCATGTAGGTTGAGGAATGATGGACGCACTATGATGGAATAGGTGAGCTATCAAGTAGATGGCTTCGGAAGCGCCATTAGTTACCATAACGCCTTCTGGTGATATGCCCTCTTTACGAGCTATCAGTGTCTCCAGCTGACGAGGTCGAGGCTCAGGGTAATTATTGATGAGGTCAAGGTGCTCTGTCAGATGTGCCTTCAGCGCTGAATGATCAACATGCTGAAAGATATTACTGCTGAAGTTCATCTTCACCAAGTCACCATAGCGATAAATGTCGTCTCCGTGTCCTTCTATCATTTCCTTTTGGGTTTTTAGTTCTTAGGTAACTTTATTCTATGTTATATCGAACTTTTTGATGCGTATTGTCAGACTATCACGCTCAAAGACAATACCGTCACGCTCAATGAAGCGACTCAGCGTCCCATCGTCAGCCAACTGGCGTGGCGTACCTACGCTCAGCTGATTAGGCTCCATTAGCCATAGACGGTCAGCCAACTGCAAAGCTAACTCCACATCGTGCGTAGAAAGAAATATGGTCTTTTGCTGCTCATGGGCCAAACGACGCAACAACTGCATCATCTCCACCTTGCTGGGATAGTCGAGGAAAGCCGTTGGTTCATCTAAATATATAATCGGTGTCTGCTGAGCCAAAGTTTTGGCTATCATCACCTTCTGGCGTTCGCCATCGCTCAGCGTATGGATCATACGACCTCGCAGCGACTCGATTCCTACCATACCAATAGCTTCTGCCGCTATCTGGCGATCATCAGCTGTCAACGTTCCCCAAAAGCCTGTATACGGCGAACGCCCCATACCCACCAAGTCCTCTGTAGTCATATTCCTGACATCAGGCTTTTCAGTGAGTACAATGCCTATCAGACGACTCAATTCCTTGTCGGTAAATGAAGTGAGGGATCGTAATTCGTAATTCGTAATTCGTAATTCGTAATTAATCATCACGTCGCCACCCAATGCAGGCTGGAAGGCAGAGAGCGTGCGCAGAAGTGTTGACTTGCCCACACCGTTACATCCCAGCAGACACGTCAATTCACCGCTATTGATAGCGGCATTAAGTCCCTGAGCTACCACCTTTTCGTTGCCTTTTTGCGTGTAGCCTATGCTTAGGTCCTTTAGTACTACAGTATTCATAGTCCGCCTGCAAAATTACGAACTATTTCCGTAACTTCCAAATTTTGGAGCAGCAAAAGCAAAGATAATCAGATTTTCTCTGCTGAGTCGTGACAAAATTCGATATAATCAAATCTTTGAGCGATTATTTTATTCCGAAAATTCATTATGTAGTGTACCGAATAAATCCTAGATTTATCGCTGATAAGTCTAGGACTTGTGGCCCGCAAATCAAGGATTTGTCAGCAACATAGCAACGCTTCTTGCGCAAGAAGCACCAAGTACTCTCTCATAATAGTTGAGTAGCAGGGATGCGCTCTATAGTCTTGCCATCAGCTGAAACAATAACGTCCTCACCACGAAGTGCCTTTTCTTCAAGCATCCGCTTCCCAGCCAACTCTATACCAGCCTTCAATTTTTCAGAGAATTCTTTATTTGACATATTGCCCTATTGTTTTAAATTTTGATTCAATAATGATGGTGGTTTTATCATTCTTCTCTCCTGTAGCAACCTGAACGGCAGGATATTCACTGTTATCGTATATTGTCCAATAATCCACTTCGTTCATAAATAGGCGAAATAGATTACTAATACCAGCAACATATCTTCGTCTGACGATGGGTTCTGGTATGTTATGCCCACCTTTAGACACTCTCTCGGCAATTCGAAGTAACGCCAATTCTGGAGAGTTCAGCCAGAAGAAAAGAAGCCTGACGGTATAGCCTTTCGCCTGTGCTCTACGAACAAGATTAATATAAGACTTAGTAGCAAGGGTGGTCTCTATTGAGAATGTCTCTTCCCTCTCTAATAGGTCTTCAATACGCTGCAACATCAATCTACCAGCCTCAATTGCTACACTTTCCGGATTAAATGGTGAAAGACCACGAGCAATCTCATCAGCATTCACAAACTCCTTACAATCAAGAATCTCGGGAAGTACTGTGTATGATGCAGTCGTCTTGCCTGCTCCATTACAGCCGCTGATAATATACAGGTTCTTTTTCATTTCTGCCTGCAAAGATAGTGCAAACCGAGCGAAATACACGATTTTAATTGTTAATCTAATTAAAATCTTCAAAATAGTGATGTATTTTCATTTGAGTCGTTTCCATGCACAAGCATGAATCAAATAGGAGGGTGTGTCAAAAAGGCACATCCTCCTAGCTAATTTCGACAACGCCAAACCTATTAAGAAAAGAATGAAGGAAAAGTGCACGTTGAATGCTTCTGGCTCGCAGCAATTGCGAGCCAGAAGTGGTAATTTGCACAATAGAATTGGATTACGAGATTGCGAATGCAACGCCACACTTTGCACCTTTAGGTCAAAGAAGCCACACTCATTCCTTTGGGTGTTAGAACCGTTCCTGTTTCTATTGTATTACTATTTTTATTGACTTATCGCCAATCTTAATGATAGCGACCTCACCTCGTCTAAGGTCTGTAAACAGTGTTGTTTTGGCTCCGTTGGAGTGTGTGGATGCAACCATATGCCCAGAAACAGAATATGCAAAGACGCTTGTACCGACTTCTGCTCCTGTAATGGTAATCTGTCCATTGTTAGACTGGATCAGGACAGGATTCGCTCTAACCTGAGCAATACTATTTTCAATTCCTTCCGTTTTAGGATCAACGTCTATCCAGCACAGCGTGGCTGTAGCTACGTCCGAGTTATCATAACCAGCCTTCGTAGCATAGACGCTAATGGTATACGTAGCAGTTAATTGAATATTTGCATCGTAGTGCCTCTTGATGTCTGAGTCTGCGATTTCCGTTACGAATTCTGCTCCTTCAGTATCACATGTGAATGATAATTGGCCTTTCTCATACTTAATGGTTGGTGTTGCACATTTTGGTACTGCAACGAATGTACCTGTAACTGTTACGTCATGCGCTGGCATAGTTTCTGGAATCTCGCTCCATCCAGAAAACACAAATCCTTCTCGCACAGGCTCAGGTTCCTGGGTTATTACTTCACCTTCCTCAATAGAGTACGTTTTGTACACTTCTCCATCTACCATATAGGTCAAGGTGTGTTCTGGAATGATGATTGGGATAAAGGTCTTTAATTTACTCCAAGGCTCTGTTGCCTTATATGTTTCTATAGATTTTGCGGGAACATGCAAAGTAACATGCTCAACGTATGAATCATAGAATACATCCATTGTCTTTGCATATGAACTGATATTTTCTGTATAACATGTTGGTGGAGTTTTCGCTTTACAGTATATTTCCTCTAAAGCAGGACATTCTGCAAAAGCACCACCATAAATGTCTTTCATACTTTTCCCAAGTGTAACCGTTTTTAGATTAGTACACCCGATAAAAGCAAGTCTGTATATAGTATGTGTATTATCAGGAATATCAATTGAGGTCAAACTTGTACAATATTGGAACACACACCAGTCGATTTTTTTCAGATTGCTTGGAAGTTTTACTTCAGAAAGATTTTTACAATAGCCAAAGGCCGATTCTCCAAGAAATTCCACGCCATCGGGAATTGTAATGCTCTTCAGACTATCACAACTACTAAAACTAGCCCATTCAATACTTTTAAGATTCTCAGATAACTGGACTGATTCTAGGCTCTCACACCCAAGGAATGCATGACTGCCCATCGTTTTCACACTGTTTGGAATGACAATACTTTGCAAACTTTTACAGCCATCAAAAGCATTTCTTCCTATTTCCACTATGTTATTACCTAATATGACCGAATTAAGATTGTCGCACTTGTAAAAGGCACGTCCACCCAATACAGTCGCCGCTTCTTGTGATGCATTATCACCAATCTCTACAGTTTTTATTCCCAAGCAATATGCGAAACATTCGTATCCGATACTGGTAACACTACTTGGAATCTTTACTGAAGTCAAACCGCTAAAATAATAAAAAGCATGATCAGTAATAGTATTTACGCCATCAGGAATGACCAAGTCATGGATTTCCTCATCATTCAAAAACAGATGTGATGCCGTAGAAAGTGGATTAGTCTTAAAATACGATTCAAAATTGATGTTGCACCATGCTGCCAAATCTTTTATCTTAACAGATGAAGCACCTCCGTTATAAAATGCCTCTTGACATATTTTTGTTATGCTACTTGGTATTTCAATAGAATTCAACGAGCAACCAGTAAAGGCATTTTTCCTTATAGTAGTAACACTATAAGTCACATCGTCACAAGTCACCGTTTCTGGGATAACAACATCTCCAGAATGATAATTACTTCCAGTCACTTCAGCGATGTTACCTTTAGAAATTAGGTTATAGCAAATTCCATCAATCTCTACAGCCTCTGCACTTCCCACTAATGGTAGCATCATCAGAACGAGTAATAGTAGTTGTTTTTTCATAATCATTTATGTTTTATTTGTTATTTGTCTGCAAAGATAACACAAATATTTGAAAATACGAAAAAACGTAGACAATTTTCTTCGTCTACGCTTCATCCTATATGTCCGTATATCTATTTCCTAGCCCATAGGCACTAATCATTTTTAGGGTTCAACATGATTTTCATTTATCGTAGGCAAAGATACAGAGTTGATGACTCATTCAGAGTTGTTGAGTAACTAGGCTTCTCGCTCATAGAGAAACGGCGTATTGCTGTTAGAGAAACGGCATTTCTCTCATCGGGAATACCAAAGTTAAGAAGTTTAGATATGTCAAAGGGGGTCAGCAACGCTGTCCAATACTATCGGAGTAATTGAAAATACTCCAAGAGTATTCAGAATTTCTTTCGGAGAAAGACAAGGGTTTAAGGGTTATACATTCGTGATATTTACCAGCTCCCCAACAGCTTTCACAAAGTCGTGTGAGAGAGGGGCCAATTCGAGCACTTCGTCTTCCGTTATGTCTGCAATGCTGTTATAGTCGGCCTTAATACGAAGCTGTATCATAC
>Ga0247611_10007718_pt1 | contig 13403 bp, 15 predicted proteins | sample 177DNAGHGhighgp2_FD_192422 | JGI IMG/M metagenome (GOLD analysis project Ga0247611, IMG submission 192422) | Sheep rumen microbial communities from Palmerston North, Manawatu-Wanganui, New Zealand - 1770 DNA GHGhigh gp2 | ecosystem: Host-associated > Mammals > Digestive system > Stomach > Rumen... | reverse complement strand
GTATTGCAGGCGCCTCGTTCCTGGCCTTCATCTGCGGATCATTCATGAATGCCTATGTGATGAGCCGCATGAAGCTTTCATCAGCAGGTAAGAATTTCTCCTATCGTGCCGTGCTCAGCACCGTCTTCGGAGAGTTCACCGACTCCATCATCTTCTTCCCCTTAGCCCTCGGAGGCGTGATTCCCTGGGAAGAGATGCCCTCGCTGGTGATTACGCAGGTGACGCTGAAGACCCTCTACGAGATCCTAGTGCTGCCCATAACCATCCGCGTGGTGGCATTCACCAAGAAGCACGACCATGAGGACGTGTTCGACAATGACATCGCCTATAACATCTTTAAGGTTAAAGAACTATGAACAGAGAACAAGAAGGACTGAAGAATCTCGGCAAGAAGACCGAGTATAGGATGGACTATGCGCCAGAGGTGCTGGAGACCTTCCAGAACAAGCACCCCGAGAACGACTACTGGGTACAGTTCAACTGCCCAGAGTTCACATCGCTCTGCCCTATCACAGGACAGCCCGACTTTGCGGAAATCAAGATCATGTATATCCCTGGTGAGCGCATGGTCGAGTCGAAGAGCCTGAAACTCTATCTCTTCAGCTTCCGCAACCACGGTGACTTCCACGAGGACTGCGTGAACGTGATTATGAAAGACCTGATTCGCCTGATGGATCCTAAGTACATCGAGGTCATCGGCCTCTTCACCCCCCGAGGCGGCATCAGCATCTATCCCTATGCCAACTACGGCCGTCCTGGCACCAAATACGAGGAACTCGCCACCCAGCGCTTACAAAACCACAGATTCCAATAAACTGACAATTAGAAAGGGGTTTACTTATAGCAGATACAGCAGCCAAGCCATGTAGCAGGCGAAGAAGCCTATCAGCAAGAAGCCTTCGCGACGGGATACATAATATTTCGTAAAAGCGAAAAGCCAGAGGAAACCGGCACTTACCAACATCATCGTCAGGTCGACGATGGTAATACCCATGATACGCAAGGGGTGGATGACAGAAGTCAGGCCCAGCACCAATACAATATTCATCACATTGGAGCCGATGACGTTTCCAATGGCAATGGCAGAGCGGCCCTTATAGGCAGCGACGACACTCGTAGCCAACTCAGGCAGCGATGTACCACCAGCCACGATGGTCAGGCCGATGACACTCTGACGGACGCCATAGCGATGAGCGATGTAGGTAGCTGCGTCGACAAAGAAATTTCCACCAATGATAAGACATGCCAGGCCAATGACGATGAAAGAGAGATGCTTCCAAAGGCCGGTAAAGTCGCGAGGCTCCTTCACAGGCGTAACACCAAGCTCTTCTTCATTCTTTGGCAAAAGACCATCCCTACGCGCCATCTGGAAGGTATAGAACATGAACCCTAAAAACGCTATGAGCAGGACGATGCCATCGGAACGGCTGATCTCATTTCCCCAAAGGTGGGGCGAGTCCATATCGTCGAAACAGAGCATGAAGAGCAGCATCGAGGCTCCCACAGCGAAGGGGATATCCTTCTTGACCGTAGTGGGCTGGATGGCCATCGGTGCAATGGCAGCAGAACAGCCGACGATGAGCAGCGCGTTAAAAATATTCGAACCGATGACGTTACCGACAGCCATGTCAGGCGTGCCTTTGATGGCCGACATCAGACTGACGAACAGCTCTGGAGCAGAAGTTCCTGCCGCCACGATGGTCAGACCGATGACTATTTCTGGGACACGCATACCACGAGCCAGCGAAGAGGCTCCTTCAGTAAGGCGATCGGCACCCCACAAGACGAGGGCGATACCTACTACGATATAAACGACATTGAGCAGTAGCATCATAAACCTATATAGTTTTGTTGTTTAATCCATTTCGTTGATAAATGCATCAAGCGAACGACGGTCTTTCTTCGTGGGACGGCCTGTACCCCTTGCACGATCCACAAAGCCGCTGATACGCGTCATCTCCAATAGTTCGTATTGCTCCGGAGCCGTCACATTCTCATAAATCTCGGGGAGAAGTTTGGCTCCCACACGCATCTCGATGGTCTTCAGGATGCGGAAAGAGTAGGTGATGGGAGGCTTGCGCACACTGACAGTCTCGCCCACCTTCACCATACGGGAAGGCTTCACGCAGACGCCTCCGATGGTGACGCGTCCGTTCTTGCAGGCATCCACAGCAATGGAACGGGTCTTGAAGATCCGGGCAGCCCACAGCCATTTATCAATCCTAGCCTCTTCCATCTACTTCTTTCCCAGTTTGTTAAATTGATTCATCGTAATATCGATGCCAGCCATGACGAACGACTTGATGATTTCCACAGCCGTATCGATGGAAGGCTGGAGCACTTTGAGGTCTTCCTCATCGTACTTGCCCAGCACCCAGTCCACCTGCATGCCACGGGGAAAATCGTTACCGATACCCATACGTAGTCGGGCATAGTTCTGCCCTATCAACTGCTGGATATGCCCCAGGCCGTTATGACCGCCATTAGAGCCTCCCGCTTTCAGGCGGAAGGCACCTAAGGGAAGGGCCACATCGTCGCTGATGACCAGCAGACGAGACTGATCGATATTCTCCTTATTCAACCAATAGCGCACGGCATTGCCGCTGAGGTTCATGAAAGTGGAGGGTTTCAGCAGGAACACTTTACGGCCTTTCAACGATGTCTCGGCCACGAAACCATAGCGACGGTCGCTGAAAACAATATTGGATGCCTTAGCAAAAGCATCCAATACCATAAAGCCTGTGTTGTGGCGGGTCATCTCGTACTCGTCGCCGACATTTCCCAATCCAACAATCAAGAACTTATCCATGCTGTCAAGCTTTTAGCCGCAAGCCGGATTAAGCATTCTCATCGGCTGCAGCAGCTGCAGAACGAGAAGCACGTGTAGCCTTCACAGAGCAAACTACTACCTGTGCAGGAGTAGCAATCTCAAGACCCTCGAAGTTCAGCTCAGCCACCTTGATGGCCTTACCCAGCTTCAGCTCGGTAACGTCGATATCGAGAACCTCAGGAATCTGCTTGTAAGGAGCGGTAACGTTGAGCTGACGAACAGCCTGGCTCAGACGACCACCATCGCGAACACCCTGAGCGTGACCAGACAGCTTCACGGGAATACCAATGGTAATGGGCTTCGTCTCGTTAACCTCGAAGAAGTCGACATGCATCAGAGCATCCGTTGTGGGATGGAACTGAAGCTCCTTGATGACAGCCTTGTGAGCCTCACCGTCGATGGTCAGGTTAACTACATACACATGAGGGGTGTAAACCACCTTGCGCAGCTGGGCTGCGGGGATGGCAAACGAAAGAGCCTCGGGAAGACCCTTCTCACCCTTCTTCTCACCATACAGATTACAGGGAACGAGTCCCTCCTTGCGCAACTCTTTGGTTGCCTTCTTACCAGTTGTGGCACGCTTCTGACCACTTACGCTGATTTCTTTCATAACTTGTGTTACTCTAAATTAAGTTGTTAAAAATACCTTTTGCTTAATTCGCCATCACACGAATCTCGGCCTACTTGCCGAAAAAGCGGTGCAAAGGTAGTACTTTTTTTGATTTCGTGCAAACAAAAACCAAAAAAAATGATAAAAGTCAAGTGTTATGCGAAAAAAAGATGCTTTTTCTTGCATATTCGCCAGAAAATACATACCTTTGCAGCTACAATAATACATTAATATGAACATAAACAGCATCAAGTGAGATGATTAACAGAGAAATTATTAGAATCAAGATTGTTCAGTTAACCTATGCTTACTATCAAAACGGTAACAAGAACATCGACTCGGCTGAGAAAGAGCTTTTCTTCAGCCTATCAAAAGCTTATGACCTTTATAATTATTTATTAGCTCTCATCGTGGCTATCACCAAAGAGGCAGAGCGCCGTCTGGATCTGGTTCAGACCAGAGCCAAGCGCGAGGGCATGAAGGAGCCATCGAGGAAGTTTGTCTTCAACCGCTTCGCCCTGCAGTTGAGCGAAAACAAGCAGTTGAACGAATTCCTGAGCACACAGAAACTCAGTTGGGAGGACTCAGCCACCTTCATCGGACAGTTGTTTGAGAAGATTGAGCAGAGCGAGATCTATCGGACATATATGGAGAGCGAGGAGGACAGCTACGAAGCCGACCGCGAACTCTGGCGCAAACTCTATAAGGCCTTTATCCAGGAAAACGACGAGATCGACAGCATCCTTGAGGACATGAGCCTCTACTGGAACGACGACAAGGAGGTGGTTGACACCTTTGTAGTAAAGACCATCAAGCGTTTCAACGAACAGGACGGTGCCAAGCAGGAGCTGCTGCCCGAATGGGACAGCGACGAGGAAAAGGATTTTGCCCGCAAGCTGTTCCGTGCAGCCATCCTCAATGCCGACGAGTATCAGCACTATATGAGCGAGGCTTCCCGTAATTGGGATTTCTCCCGTCTGGCCTATATGGACATCATCCTCATGCAGATTGCCATCGCAGAGATGATGACCCTGCCCAACATCCCCGTCAGCGTTACCATCAACGAGTATGTGGAGATTGCCAAGTTCTACTCCACCCACAAGAGTGGTGGCTACATCAACGGTATGTTGGATGCCATCGCACGTAACCTCGTGAAGACAGGCCGCCTGATGAAGCACATCGACCCTGCCAAGGAGAGACCCAAGGCCATAAAGGTAGAGAAGGTTGGCAAAAGACCCAGAATCAAGAAAGACTGAGGGAAAAGGTAAAAAAGTAAAAAGGTAAAAAAAAGAAAGATATGACAAATGTAATTTTAGCTGCACAAGCAGCACAGGGAGGCGGCATGAGCATGATCATCATGATGGTGGCCATCTTCGCCATTATGTGGTTTTTCATGATTAAGCCCCAGCAGAAGAAGCAGAAAGAGATCCAGAAGTTCCAGAACGAGCTGACGGAAGGTACAGAGGTGGTTACTGGTGGAGGCATTCACGGTACGGTGAAGAGTATCGACCTGGCCAAGAACACGGTTGACGTGAAGATTGCCAAAGATGTGGTGATCACCGTTGAAAAGACTTCTGTCTTTGCTTCTGCCCAGCAGCAGGCCACAAAGTAAGTGCTATTCATGAAAAAGATGTGGGAGGTTATCAGGAATTTCTTGTTCAGTCAAACGAACAAGGAAGTCCTGATATTCGTTTTCTTTCTGATACTCGCAGGCATCTTCTGGCTGAATTTGGCCCTGAACGAGACCTATGAGAAAGAATTTTCCATCCCCGTCTCCGTAGTTGGTGCACCAAAGAATGTCGTACTGACATCCAGTGAGGTGGATACCGTCAAGATGACCATCCGCGACAAAGGTTTCACCCTGCTCACCTATATGTATGGCGACATCCTGAAGAAAGTCAACGTCAACTTCCGTACCTACTCCAAGAACAACGGCTCTGGATCCATCTCGTCCCAAGACCTGCAGAAGATGGTCTACCAGCAGTTGGCCAGTGGTTCGAGAATCACCAGTGTCAAGCCCGAGAAGCTCGAATTCTTCTATAATTTCGGTGCCAAGAAGCTGGTGCCTGTCAGATGGAGCGGACGCGTGATTCCTGAAGAGCTATTCTTCATCTCACGTGTAGAATATTCGCCAGACAGCATCACTATCTATGCTCCGGAAGAGAAGCTCGACAGTATCAGCATGGTCTATACGGAACAGTTGAACTACGCCAACTTCCGCGATACCCTGATAGCCACCTGCGAACTCAACAAGATCAAGGGTGTGAAGATGGTGCCTGATAAGGTGAAGGTCACCTTCTTTACCGATGTGCTGACAGAAGAGAAGATTGACGGCATCCCCGTACAAGGCATTAACATGCCAGAAGGCTTAATCCTGCGCACGTTCCCTGCCAAGGTCTCCGTCAGTTTCGTGACAGGTGTGAGCACCTTCCGTCAGCTGAAACGCGAGGATTTCAAGGTCATTGCCGACTATAACGAGATCAAGCGGCATCCTTCCGAGAAATGCCATATATACCTCAAGGAAGTGCCTTCAGGCATCTCACGGACCAGGTTGGAGACGACCACCGTGGACTACCTCGTAGAGTCTGAATCAGAATGAAGATAGGGATTGCAGGAGGTATCGGCAGTGGGAAGAGCTATGTATGCCAAAGAATCAGGCAACAGGGCTTTGAAGTCTACGACTGCGATGATGCAGCCAAACGCCTCATCCGCACGTCGCTAGAAATCAGGCAACAGCTGACAGCCCTCATTGGCCCGGAAGTCTATACAGACGTCGAAGGCGAGTCTGTTCTTAACAAGGCTGTCGTGGCGAAATTCCTGCTCACCTCAGAAAGCAACGCCCAAGCCATCGACCGTATCGTCCACCCTGCCGTATTCAAGGACTTCATAGAAAGCGGACTCCAGTGGATGGAAAGCGCCCTCATGTTTGAATCAGGCATCTACAAACTTGTCGACAAGGTGGTAGCCGTCGTGGCTCCCAAAGAGATACGCATCCGTCGTGTCATGGAGCGCGACCATATCAGTCGCGAGAAGGTACTGGAGTGGATGAATCGCCAGATGGATCAGAAAGAGATTATCCACAGGGCCGACTACGTCATCATCAACGATGGAGAAACAGATATCGATCAACAATTAGAAAATATTATAAGACAATGCAACAGATCATTTTAGCTATCGCCGGAAAGCCCGGCCTGTATAAACTCGTTTCAAGAGGTAACAACAACCTGATTGTAGAAGCTCTCGATGGTACGCACAGACGCATGCCTGCCTTCGCTACCGAGCGCATCACCTCACTGAACGATATTGCCATGTTCACTGAGACAGACGACGTGCCCCTGATGGACGTTCTGGAGAATCTGAAGAACCTGGAGAATGGCCAGAAGGCCAGCATCAATGAGAAAAAAGCATCAGGTGAGGAGCTCCGTGCCTATTTCACCAAGGTACTGCCCGAGTGGGATCAGGACCGTGTGCAGAACAGTCACATTAAGAAACTCATCACCTGGTACAATATCCTTGTAGAGGCCGGCATCACCGACTTCAAGGAGCCAGAGAATCCCGAGGATTCTGAGGCTTCTAAAGTTTCTGAGGAATAATCAACTGCTTAGCTCGCTCAAGGGCGGAATTGATGTGGCTGCAGATATTCTCTTCACCCAGCATGGTATCGAAGCCAGCCTTGTGAAGCACAGCCTGCACCCGCTCATTAACGCCTGAGAGCACCACCTGAATACCCTCTGCTTGTGACATCAGGCAGAGGTTTGTCAGGTTATGGATACCCGTAGAGTCCACAAACGGCACCTTACGCATTCGGATGATACGCACACGGGGCTTCTGGCGCTGGTGGCGCAGGGCACCCATAATCTCCTCGAAGCGGTTACCTGCTCCAAAGAAGTACGGACCGTTGATCTCGTAGACCTCCACACCCTCAGGAATAGTAAGGTGTTCAAGGTTACCCATCTGGAAGTCACTGTCTTCCTCCTCAGGGTTGATCTCATCGCTGATAACCTTGACATCTGTGGTCTCAGCCATACGGCGCATAAACAGCAGACAGGCGCAGATAAGTCCCACCTCGATGGCGATGGTCAGGTCGAAGATCACCGTCAGCAGGAAGGTGACCCAAAGCACGATGACATCGCTCTTGGGATTCTTCAGGATACCCATAAACGAGCGCCAGCCACTCATATTATAGCTCACGATGACCAGCACACCAGCCAGACAGGCCATGGGAATATACTGTGCCAGCGGCATGAGGAAGAGGAATATCAACAGCAATACGGCAGCATGGATGATACCAGCCACAGGCGTACGACCACCATTGTTGATGTTTGTCATCGTACGAGCAATGGCACCAGTAGCAGGGATACCACCGAAGATGGGCGAGGCCAGATTAGCCAGACCCTGGGCAATCAGCTCCGTATTCGAGCAATGGCGGTCACCGATGACACCATCGGCCACAGTGGCAGAGAGCAGCGACTCGATGGCGCCAAGGATGGCGATGGTAATGGCAGGCGACACCAGACCCTTGATCACATCCCACGTCAGCTGAGGCACCTGAGCCCCTGGCAGCTGGTTAGAGATTGAGAAACGGTCGCCGATGGTCTCGATGGTGGTCACACCAGCATACTGTTTCAACAACAGGGCAGCTATCGTCATCAGGATGATGGCAATCAGCGAACCAGGCAACTTCTTCAGCACTCCGTTAAACTTCGCAATCTTCGGCCACAGGGCAATCACGATTACCGAACCGATACCCACGCCCGCACTCCAATAGTCGATGGTGGGGAATGAGCCTATATAGGCTATCCACTTCTCAATGAAATCAGAGGGCACGGAAGCCATCGTCAGTCCGAAGAGGTCCTTGATCTGCGTGGTGAAGATGGTCAGGGCGATACCGCTCGTAAAGCCCACCACGATAGGATAAGGGATATATTTGATGATCGTTCCCAGATGAAGCACACCAAACATGATGAGGAACACGCCAGCCATCAGCGTGGCAATGGTCAGACCCTCGAAGCCATACTGCTGGATGATGCCATATATAATAATAATGAACGCGCCCGTAGGACCTCCGATCTGCACCTTGCTGCCTCCAAACAGCGAGATGATCAGTCCGGCCACGATGGCCGTGATAATACCTTTCTCTGGCGTCACACCTGACGCGATACCGAAGGCAATAGCCAACGGCAGGGCCACAATGCCCACAATAATACCTGCCAGCAGGTCGGTCGTAAACTGGCGGCGATCGTAATGTCTGAGTGTCGAAAACAGTTTCGGCTTAAATGTCAACGATGTCATCTTTTTAATCTGTTATCATGAAAACGGACTGCAAAATTACTAAAAAAGATAAAAAAGCACAAATGTATGCGATGACTTAATGAAAAAAAACGTAATTTTGTTGCCAAATATCAAGACGGTAATTGTGTTTTATTTAATAAAGAAAGGAAAGAATATGAAAAAGTTTTTATTTGCAGTATTGGCTATCGTAGCCATGACATTCGCAGCATGTACCAACAAGACCCAGGCTCCTGCCGACGGACAGGCTCCCGATGTCGACGCTGCCGTCACAGAGATGACCTCTGCCCTCTCCGAGCAGATTGAGGCAAAGGATGCCAACAAATTCCAGGAGGTCCTGGCCACCGTCACAGAGAAGGTCAAGGAGTTTCTGACCAGCAACCCTGAGGCTGCCAAAGAGTACGTCACGAAGATTCAGGAGTTCCTGAAAGAGAATGCCGACAAGATTAAGGCCTTCGCTGGCGACAACGAGGCCATCAACAGCGCCATCAACTCGCTGACAGCCACGCCTGCCGAGAGTATCGTCAGCGGTCTGAGCTCAGCCATCGACAATCTCGGCGACAAGGCCAGCGAGGCTGCCGAAGATGCCAAGAAGGCAGCTGCCGACAAAGCCAACGAGATGAAGGAAGATGCCAAGAAGAAGACGGGTGAGGCCGTGGATGCCGCTAAAGACAAGGTAAAGGAAGGACTTGGCATTTAATGACGATGAAGAAACTGTTACTCAGTATCGCCACGCTGATGGCGACACTCTCTGCCCAGGCCGTCGAGGATAATGTGGTGGCCATCACCTATAATGGTAGCACAGCCACCATTGAGATAGCCAGCAATGTCGCCAGCTACGTCAACTGCACCAGTGGCACATCGTCGCACGTCAAACTGATTCAGAGCTCCACCACCACGAAGAATCCTGGTGAGATCATCTACCAGCTGAGTGGTTCCAGCTCCGATGGCGAGTTCTACATGGAGGGCGAGTACAAGGCCACCGTCCAACTCAGCGGCCTCACATTGACCAACCCAGACTCCACAGCCATCAATATCAAAGACGGCAAGCGCATCAAGGTGAGCATCGCCAACGGCACGGAGAACACCATCGAGGACGGCACGGGTAATGCCGACTCAAAAGGCTGTTTTCGCTGCAAAGGCCACACCGAGTTTGTGGGCAAGGGCACGCTCAACGTGAAGAGCAACTTCAACCACGCCATCTACAGTAAGGAGTATATCGAACTGAAGAACTGCACCATCAACGTGAAAGGCGCCAAGAAGGATGCCATCCATTGCCAGCAGTACTTCCGTATGGCCAGTGGTGTGGTGAACATCAGCCAGGCCGACGACGACGGCGTCCAGGTGGAGCTGAAGGGCGAGACGCCTACAGCAGGCACTGACGATGAAGACGAAGACACAGGCAACTTCTATATGACAGGTGGTACGCTGACTATCAATGGCGTGGCCGACAAATGCATCAAGACCGACGGCACCATCACCTATACAGGCGGCACACAGGATTTCGACACGAAGAATGTCGAGCAGAACGCCGCATCTGGCATCGCCCCCACCCTGCTGCCCAGCGACGATGCTGAGGGAATCCTCTACGATCTGCAGGGCCGTCAGCTGCCAAAGGGTGCACAGCCCAAGGGTATCGTCATCATCAGAGAGAAAGGCGCCACCCGGAAAGTGATCCGCTGAACAGGACAAGACATTCGTTGACTCTCAAAATCACATAAACTTATCTACATTATCAAAACAAACAAACAAAACAAACTATTATGAAAGATTTACAGATGTACATCAACGGTCAGTTCTGCAACAGCAGCAACGGCCAGTGGATCAACGTGTTGAACCCCTCTACCGAGGAAGTGATCTCCCGCCAGCCCGAAGGCACCATCGAGGACGTGAACCGTGCCCTCGATGCAGCCCGTGCAGCGCAGAAGGCCTGGGCCAAGACGCCAGCCATCGAGCGTGCAGGCTATCTGCTGAAGATGGCCGAGGGTATCAAGAAGCGCGAGAAGGAGTTCACGGAGATCATCATGCGCGAGCAGGGAAAGACCCGCAACTGGGCCTCTATCGAGGTAGGCGCCACCATCGCCTATTTCGAGTACATGGCCTCGTTCGCCCGCCACATCGAGGGCGAGATCATCCCCTCCGACCGTCCCAACGAGACCATCCTGCTCACCAAGAAGCCTATTGGAGTGGTAGCAGGCATCCTGCCCTGGAACTTCCCCTTCTTCCTCATCGCCCGTAAGGCTGGTGCTGCGCTGATTGCTGGTTGTACCATCGTCATCAAGCCCTCACAGCTCACCCCCGAGAACTGTACCGAGTTTGCCAAGGTCGTGGCTGAGACAGGCCTGCCTGCAGGTGTCATCAACATCGTCACTGGTAAGGGTTCCGTCATCGGCAACGAGATGGCTGGCTCACCGAAGATTGATATCGTCAGCGTCACAGGTTCCGTTGGCGCAGGTGCCAGCATCATGGCCGCTGCCTCGAAGAACATCACGAAGGTAAGTCTCGAACTCGGTGGCAAGGCTCCTGCCATCGTCTGCAAGGATGCCGACCTCGAACGCGCAGCCCAGTGGATTGTCGACAGCCGTATCGGCAACAATGGTCAGATCTGCAACAATGCCGAGCGTGTCTACGTCCAGAAGGAGGTCAAGGAAGCCTTCACGAAGATTCTTGTAAAGAAGATGAAGGCCGTCAAGGTGGGCGATCCCTGTGCCGACGAGAGCGTCGACATGGGTCCGCTGGTAGAAGAGCGCGCCTTGGAGAGTGTTACCGAGAAGGTGGAGCGCGCCATCAAGCAGGGTGCCAAACTGCTCTGTGGTGGTCAGCGCGTAGGCACCAAGGGTTACTTCTATGCCGCTACCGTCCTCGACAACTGCACGCAGGAGATGGACATCATCCATGAGGAGACCTTTGGTCCTGTGATTCCTCTGGTAGAGTTCGACACCATCGACCAGGTCATCGCCTGGGCTAACGACTGCGAATACGGTCTGGCTTCCAGCATCTTCACGAAGGATCTGAACATCGCCACCAAAGCCTGCCGCGAGCTGGAGTTTGGTGAGACCTACATCAACCGCGAGCACTTCGAGGCCATCCAGGGCTTCCATGCTGGTGTGAAGAAGAGTGGTATCGGCGGTGCTGATGGTAAGCATGGCGTCGAGGAATACCTCGTCACCCACGTCACCTACCTCGACACCTACGAGGATATGTAAGCAAAAGTAATCCCCAGCCGAGTGGCTGGGGATTATCTTTAGAACTTGAATGTATAGCTCGCACCTATCAGATGGATGTTGGGCTCGTTGTCGTCATCGTCGTTGCGCACGTTCTGATAGCGATAGAAGGCGCCAATGGCGTGCTGCTTGGAGAGTTTCCAGTCGAGCCCCACAGTGTAGCGCGTCTTCTGCAGGCTCCAGGCATTGAAGAACTCCACGTTGGCGTAGGGCGTCACAGCCCAGCCCTTCTTATCGAACTCCACCTGCAGACGACTGCGGAGCACATTCTTTCCCTTGCCGGCATACGTATGCTCCTTGCCGTCGTAGGCCTGATTCAGATAACTCCAGCGCTGGTCGACAGTATACTCCGGACGGTAGGTGTACTGCCAGCGCTCACGGAGTGAGAACTTCCAGTTGCCCCACTTCTGACTCGCCGTCAGCGAGACGTTGAAACGATGGCGCGTAGCCCAGTACTGGGCGCACTTCTTGGGATCGCCCACCTCTGCATCGCCATCGATGACATCGTCGTCGGTAGCCTCGTAATACGAGGTCTTCTCATTGTTGTCGTAGAGCAACGTATAGCCAGCCGAAGCCTTCAACCACTTGGCCACCTTATAGTCTACGCCGAGCCCTATGCTCCAACGGTCGTTGGTCTTGGCATTGTTACGACTACGGTATTCGCCCTCAAGACTGAGGCTCCACGCCTTCGAGAGCTTCTTCTGCGCCTCGAGCGAGAAGTCAAAACCGAAATCATCCTTTTGCGCTACTGCTGTTAAAGGTAAAAGGGTAAAAAGGCAGAAAGGCAAAAACCTTTTCCCCATTACCATTACCTTATTCCATATATAATCCATCATCTTTTACCTTTTTACTTTTTTACCTTTTCACCTTTTTACCTTTCATCAAAACTCTTTCAGTTGATCCTTTGAAAACTTGGGAATCTCGTCGACACTATTCGACGTTCCCTCATAGCTCACGCGCAGCATCGCCATATCGCGCAGGAAGTCGATGGAGCCAATCTCCACATTCTTCACCTTCACACCCAGACGCTTCTCGAGGTCGGCTATCAGCTCTGGCCTGCGCTCAGGGGTGATCAGCTCGATACGGTCGTACTGGATCAGTTTCGAGGGGCGCGACTTCAGATGCATCTCACAGAGCCATACGGCAATCACCATGATCACGTTCGTGAGCAGCACCTCAAACAGGGGCACATTCACGGAGACGGCATTCACCAGCGAGAGGGCGATGATCACGAAGAGATAGGTCATCTCGCGCACTGGCATCGTGTCCGTACGATAACGCATAATCGAGAAGATACCAAACAATCCGATACCCACACCCATCGAGGTCTTACCCTTCATATCCTCAAGCACGAAGATCATGAAGAACACGATGAAGAAGATGGCCATCGCGATGAGCATGAACGTGAAATAGAAATCACGTCGCTGACTCTTCTTGAAATACAACCTGT
>Ga0247611_10007717_pt1 | contig 13404 bp, 9 predicted proteins | sample 177DNAGHGhighgp2_FD_192422 | JGI IMG/M metagenome (GOLD analysis project Ga0247611, IMG submission 192422) | Sheep rumen microbial communities from Palmerston North, Manawatu-Wanganui, New Zealand - 1770 DNA GHGhigh gp2 | ecosystem: Host-associated > Mammals > Digestive system > Stomach > Rumen ... | reverse complement strand
ACTCTTCGATGGTCATTCGCAGGGGGTCGTAAGAGGGCGAACGGCCTGGCGTGCCTGTAATACAGCCATCCCAAGGCTCGAGCACAGAGGGAAAGATGGTTGTAGCACGGATACGAGTCTGCAGGAAAACAGTATTGATGCCAACGGCCTTCAGTTGGTCGAGCGTACGGCAGAGCTCCTCCTTCTGGGCCCCAGCATTATAGGAGTGGGGCCAGTCGATTCCGCCTATTGTGGTCAGCCAGACAGCCCTCAACTCGTACTTAGGCGAAGAGGGAACATAGGGTGCCGTCCCGTCAGGATACGAACCAGCAAGTAGCTGAGCTTCTGCTCTTCCACAGAAAAGGGAAAGGAAGACAAACAGTATGTAAGTAAAGTACACCTTATTCATATATAGAGACGTCGTTTGGACACTTATTCGCTGCATTTTGCCACCAGCAGGTCCGAAATCGAGTGCAAAAATAACTATTTTATCATGAATTCGCGATATTTTTTTATTTTTCAGCAGCTATTTTGCTTTTTATTTATTACTTTTGCACTCGAAGAGTGACACGAACTCTTCACACAAAGAACAAACGATTGCCCATGAAGAGCGATAAGTAAACAAATTTTTTAAAACAAAAATGATTACATTTCTCGTAAGTCTCGTCCTATTGGTACTCGGCTATATTGTCTATGGCCGTTTCGTAGAGCGAGTTTTCGGGCCTGACGACAGACCTACACCAGCTATTGCGAAAGCCGACGGTGTCGACTTCATTGTGCTTCCCTCATGGAAGGTATTCATGATTCAGTTTCTTAACATTGCTGGCACTGGTCCCATCTTTGGTGCTATCATGGGTGCGAAATTCGGTCCGGCTGCTTATCTGTGGATTGTTTTCGGCTGTATCTTCGCAGGAGCCACGCACGACTATCTCTCAGGCATGCTGTCGATGCGCAACGGCGGAGCTGGACTGCCAGAGCTGATTGGCCGCTATCTGGGTCAGCCCACAAAGAAAGTGATGCTGGCATTCTCAGTCTTCCTGTTGATGATGGTGGGAGCCGTTTTTGTGTTCAGTCCAGCACTCATCCTGGGAAAGCTCTGTAGTGATGACTTGCTCTGGGTATACATATGGTGCGGACTCATCTTCGTCTACTACATCATCGCCACAATGCTGCCTATCGACAAGATAATCGGCAAGATATATCCCCTCTTCGCCATCAGCATGTTGTTCATGGCCGTAGCCCTGATGGCTGTGCTGTTCATCAAGTGGCCAACGCTTCCTGAGCTCTACGACGGCCTGAGCGGCGAAGGCTTCACCACGCCCATCTTCCCTGCCCTCTTCATCACCATCGCGTGTGGTGCCATCAGCGGTTTCCATGCCACACAATCGCCCCTAATGGCCCGTTGCATCAAGCACGAACGACTGGGACGTCCCTTGTTCTATGGAGCGATGATTACCGAAGGACTCGTGGCTCTGATCTGGGCTACCGTCTCGATGTATTTCTTCTATGGTGGTGCAGCAGACGAACTGGGACAGCCGCTCACGCTTCAGGCTCCTGAGGTGGTGACTGCTGTCAGCGAGGGATGGCTGGGATCCTTTGGCGGACTGCTCGCTCTTCTTGGCGTAGTAGCAGCCCCCATTACCAGTGGCGATACAGCGCTGCGTTCGGCCCGCCTCATAATCGCTGAGTTCATCGGCCTCGAACAGAAGACCATCATGAAGCGCATCTGGATATGCATTCCGCTCTTTGGCGCGACATTCCTTCTTCTGTACTTTAACATAGCCAACCCTGATGGTTTCAACATCATCTGGAGCTATTTCGGCTGGGCCAACCAGACACTTGCCGTCTTCACCCTTTGGGCCATAACGGTCTTTCTGGTGCGCGAACAGAAAGTCTACTGGATTACGCTGTTGCCGGCTCTGTTCATGACCGTAGTCTGTTCGTCGTTCCTGATGGTATCGAAAAATGCCTTCGGCTTCGACATGAACGTAGGCTATGTGGTCGGCGCTGCCGCTCTGATTGTGGCATCTGTATGGTTCTTCGTATGGAAGAGACAAATTTCTAAATGATAATAAATACCAAACAGCAATATGAAAAAAAGAATTCTTTTCCTCCTGACGGCCCTCACCCTATCGATGGCCTCGTTCGCTCAGTTTGAGCAAGGTAAAACTTACATAAACGGTAACATCTCAGGACTCAATGCGAAGTTCAACGGTTCGGATAAATGGAAGATTGATTTAGGATTCCGAGGCGGCTACATGGTGGAAGACAGCTGGATGCTTATGGGCGAGCTGGACTACAACTATCGCAAGTACGAGCCCAAGACATTCGCTCTCGGCGCAGGAGTTCGCTATTATATTGCTGAGAATGGACTCTATCTCGGAGCTGGAGCAAAGTTTGCCAACCACTCGTTCGACGGCGAGAGCACCAGCGACTTCCTGCCCAACATTCAGATTGGCTACGTCTTCTTCCTGAACAAGTCGGTAGCTCTTGAACCTGAGTTCTACTACGAGCAGAGCCTAAAGGATCACAGCAACTACAGCAACGTGGGCTTCCGCGTAGGCATCGGCGTGTTCCTCGATGATCTGCTGAAGTTCTGATTATCAAGACTTCTCGCCTTCTGGCAAGAGTCGCTCATCACATAACATTCAACTCTCAACAATATGCTATCAGTAGAAGAACTGGTCGACAGACTTATCGACCTCTCATTTGCCGAGGATATCGGCGATGGTGACCATACCACGCTCTGCTGCATCCCAGAGGATGCCATGGGCAAGTCGCATCTGCTCATTAAGGAGGACGGTATCCTGGCCGGTGTTGAAGTGGCCAAGGAAGTGTTCCGTCGCTTCGACCCTGAGATGAAGGTCGAGGTGCTCATGGGCGACGGCACCCGCGTAAAAAAGGGCGACATCGCCATGATTGTTACAGGACGTGTGCGTTCGCTGCTGCAGACGGAACGCCTCATGCTGAACATCATGCAGCGTATGAGTGGTATTGCCACGATGACCGACCGCTACGTAAAGCGCTTAGAAGGTACTGGCACCCGTGTCCTCGACACCCGTAAGACGACTCCTGGCATGCGCATACTCGAGAAACAGGCCGTCAAGATAGGCGGAGGCTGCAACCATCGCATCGGATTGTTCGATATGATTCTGCTGAAGGACAACCACGTGGACTTCGCTGGAGGCATAACCAATGCCATAGACCGCTGTCACACCTACCTAAAAGAGAAAGGACTCGACCTGAAGATAGAGATTGAGGTACGCTCGTTCGATGAACTGCAGCAGGTACTCGACCACGGAGGCGTCGACCGCATCATGCTCGACAACTTCAGCGTTCCTGATACACGCAAGGCCGTGGAGATTATCGGACATCGCTACGAGACGGAGTCGAGTGGCGGAATTACCTTCGATACCATTCGCGACTATGCCGAACAGGGTGTCGACTTCATCTCCGTTGGTGCGCTGACCCATAGCGTGAAAGGACTCGACATGTCGTTCAAGGCTTGCTAGTCCAATTTCTATTTATTAAAGATTAAAGGAACTTCTATAAAGATAAAGTCCCCTCGCATGACAAAACAATCCATGCTCATAGGAATGCTGCTTGGCATTCTCTCTCCTCTTGCATCCAACCTCATACCTCTAACATCCCACTTCTCCCCCATCTCTCGTGTTTCAGCCTGTACAAACTTCATCGTTGGCAAGAAGGCTTCGAAGGACGGATCGGTAATGTGTACCTACAATGCCGACGACTATGGCATGTTCATGTCTTTGGCTCATCGGCCTGCAGCACGTCATCCGAAAGGCACGATGCTGAAGGTCTACGACTGGGATACGAACGTCTGTCATGGCGAGATAGAGGAGGCCGAAGAGACGTGGAACGTCATCGGCAACATGAACGAGTGGCAACTAACCATTGGCGAGACGACGTTTGGCGGACGAGAGGAGATGGTCGACACGACAGGCATCCTCGACTACGGTTCGCTCATCTATATCACCCTTCAACGTGCCAAGACAGCTCGCGAGGCTATCGACATCATGACCTCGCTAGTGGAACGCTACGGCTATTGCTCTGAGGGCGAGACATTCACCATCTGCGACCCTAACGAGGCGTGGATCTTGGAGATGATGGGCTGTGCCGCCGACCGCAAGCTGTCGCCTGAGCGTACTGTATGGGTGGCCCTGCGTATCCCTGACGACATGATATGTGGTCACGCTAACCAGAGTCGCATCAGCCGTTTCGACATGAAAGACAAAACGGGCAACGTGCGTTTCTCGAAGAACGTGGTGAGCTTTGCGCGCAAAAAGGGATGGTTCAGCGGAAAGGACGAGGATTTCTCGTTCTGCAATACCTACGCCTTCCCCGACTTCTCTGGACGTCGCATCTGCGATGCCCGTGTGTGGAGTTTCTTCAATCGTTTTGCCGAAGGCATGGATCGTTATCTGCCCTGGGCAGAAGGTCACGATAAGAATGCTGAGCCGATGCCACTTTGGGTGAAGCCCAGCAGACTGCTCTCCGTAGCCGATGTCGAGACAGCTATGCGCGACCATTACGAGGGAACTCCCTTTGCACTCGATAGCGATATAGGAGGTGGCATCTGGGAGATGCCCTACCGTCCTACCCCACTCTACTTTGATGTCGACGGCAAGAAATACTTCAATGAGCGTCCTACCTCCACACAACAGTCGGCCTTCACCTATGTAGCCCAGATGCGCTCCTTTCTCCCTCGCGAGATTGGCGGAGTCCTGTGGTTTGGCAACGACGATTCCAACATGGTGCCCTACACGCCCGTCTACTGCTGTGCTACGGAGTCTCCGTGTCCTTACAACACGCCAGGTGCCGACGCGCTCAATTTCTCGACGGATAATGCGTACTGGGTACAGAATTGGGTGAGCAACATGGTCTATCCGCGCTACTCACTTCTCTTCCCCACCCTCGAACAAGTACGCGACTCGCTCGAGCAGTCCTATTTCGTCAGTCAGAAAGAGACAGAGGATCGTGCCATGCAACTGAGCGGTGAGGAGCGTTGTCGTTTCCTCACAAACTATTCTGCACAGAAGGCCGACGAAATGCTATCCACGTGGCGCGACCTTGCCGTTAGACTCATCGTGAAATACAACGACATGATTATGAAGCCTGAACAGAACGGCACGTTCACCCGTACACCCGAAGGTCTTGGAGCAAAAGTCATCCGCCCTGGCTATCCTAAGCGCTATGCACGCGAACTGATTCGACAGACTGGTACAAAGTTCCAACTGCCAGAATAGCCGTCATCTGACGACTGTTTAGAATAAAATCCGTCCCACTGTCGGTCATTTATAAAAGTTGCCCCACTATCGGTCATTTATAATACCTGTAAAACGTATAAAATAATAATGAGAAAACTATTCCCTCTGACACTAACCCTTCTTGCAGCAATGCTCACTATCAATTCCTGCAAGGAGAAAAAGAAGAGCGACGACATCATCATTGCGAAGTATGTCCCCACAGAACTGAAAGCCCCCATCCGCATGGCAACTGACACTCGTCATACCAATGTGGAATGGCTCAATCGAAAGTACAACGTCACTACAACTCGCATAGCTGCAGACTCATTGCCGATGCTCAAAGACGAGAACGGTCAGGAATATGTAGACAACCGCGTCACCGTCAGTGTCACGCGTGCCGATGGTACCAAGATGTTTAATCGCACGTTTACCAAAGAATCATTTACTTCTTACCTTGACGACAACTATCGTCGTAACAGTCTTCTTGAGAACATCGTGTTTCATGGAGAAAAAGATGACCTGTTAAAGTTTGGTGCCGTCGTCAGTCTACCAGGTAGTGACGATGAGTTCATCCCCCTCGACATGTTCATCGACCGCAATGGCGGCCTCACTATACAGCAAGGCCGCCTATTCGACGACATTGACGACAACGGTGATTTTACTTCTCAACAGGAATGACGTAGAACTTACGTCCCTTCTTGAAGTCAATCATCCATTGGTCAGCAATGATATGATCGTCAAGAGCCTTTATGCGAAGCGTGTGCTTGCCTTTCGATAGTTTCACGGGAGTTTGCTTTAGGGCCTGTCCACGTAGTACGCTGAGTTTCCAGAACTCTGAACGATATTTCTCCTTGAGCGAGATGGTGACAGGCTCATCATTGTCTATCTGTACTGAGTAGCGCAGGTCGCCTTTGTCGTTGGGCTGCGTGGGGATCATAGCCGTATAGAGCGTAGCATCTCCTTCACTTTCACACGTCAGTTCATAGACGAGTTCGCTTCCTTTCAAAACAGAAACGGCATTCATCGAGTGGCCCAGCATCTGAATGGGTTGCACATTGCCGTTGGCCTTGCTGTAATCACAAGCGTTACGGGCAACGATATCTGCACGCGAGAAATTGTTGTCGCACGCAATCGACACCATATTAATATATTTTGTGTTCTTCACATCTTCGTCTGTGGGCAGGTATGGCAGGATGGGAGGGTTAAACACGTTCAGGTCGCGCGGCATCATGTTCATAATGCCTTTCCATTTACCACCTGCCAACTCGTTGTTGTAGCGGTCGGTAAGCGACTGAATCAGTCGGTAGGCCTTCATACTGCGGTGACTCATTGAGAACATATACTCCTCACGACCCTCCATGTTCTTATCCGTCTGTCCCATATAGCGCGAACGAGCTCGCTGGGCATAGAGCATTTTATCAGCCATCGCCTTGGAGGCATTCACAGGATAGATGATAGCAGCGAAGAAAGCATCTTTCAGTTCAGGGCGAATAAAATGACTGGCTTCGCTGACCTGAAAGCTGATGTTACTGTAATCGGCCAGATAACGGTTCAATTCGTTGCCGAACTCATGCTCAGAGAATTCGGTATCGACGACCTGCGAACAACCACGCGGATAGACTTTTCGGTCTGCCAACTCTACTTGTGTCCAGCCCATAAACTCTGGTTTGCGTATGCCACAGAGACGGTAGAACTCCTTCATGGCAGGAAAGAGTTTCTGGCCTGCCCTCTCGCCAAACTGTGTACAGAGCCAACGCTGCAGGTGATTTTCGATGGTGTTGGGCTGGATAGCATCGATATTCCAAGCCATATCGAGGAAGAACTCGAGGTCATAGGCAGCCACTTTTACATCGTGGACATTGGCAATCCATAGCTTACGGCAGTTATGGTCGTAGGCAGCCTTCATCTCGCTGTAGATAAGGCCTGGCTGCGTGGTGGTGAGCCACAGATAGTCGTGCGGGCGTCCCCAATAAGAGAGGTGATAGTAGACAGCACCACCACCAGGACGCTTCTGTTGTTCAGCATCTGAAAGGCGTGTCATATAGCCGTAGTTGTCGTCGCACCACATCAGCGTCACGTCTTCAGGCACACGGAGTCCGCTCTCATAGATTTCCAACACCTCTTTATATGGTATAAAGACCTGAGGGACGTCTTCAATCTTCTGTCCTTTCTGGAGATAGTGTTTCTTCAGCAGTTCGCGCTGGTCGTCGATTACCTGTTGCAGGCCTTCGAGTTTCTCTTTCTTCGTTTTCACGCCCTCCATCGAGCCATCGTGGATGCCACGCATACCGATGGTGAAGAACTCCTCCGAGCCTTTCACCTGCTGTAATCGCTCAGTCCAGTACTGCTGAACCTGGTCGCGATTGGTGATGTAGTTGTATGCTCCACGCTGCGCATGGTCCCATTCTGCTACGTTGTTGCGCAACAAGGGTTCGCAATGACTGGTGCCAATGAGTATGGCACATGAGTCGGCCATCTCCTTATTGCCTGGAATAGTGAAGAATCCAGGTGTTCCTCTATGCATGCCAGGCCAGATAGCGTTCGCACGGAGGCGCAGAAGGAGCTGAAAGACAGCCTTGTAGGTCTTGGGACCCATGGTGCCAAACTGATCGGTCTTCTCGTAGTGTTTCCACGCCCAGTTACGGAAACTCCAGTCCTCATCGTTGATAAAGATGCCACGATAGGCCACAGAAGGTGCCTGATGGGTCTTGAAGTCAGCAGCCATTGTCAGGCGGCTCTTCTTCTCTGGCACAACATCGCCCCACCATATCCATGGCGACACGCCTGCCATGCGGCTCAGTTCGAGGATGCCATAGGCACAGCCACGACCATTACTGCCCACTACATAAATCTTGTCGCCTGCAGGAGCAAGATAGAAAGCATCGTGCTCGCGTGCCACTTCGGCAGCGGGAATGCCTAACTTCTGCAGTTTCTTAACCACCGAATTACCATTGGCATCGAGCTGGAAGATGCGGATAGTAGCGTTCTTCGTAGCGACAGGCATCTGTCCTGTCACCTGTTCGAGGTCGCTACGGAAGAGCTCGAGGGCGATGTCGACGACGGGTGCATGCTTGCCTTCGATAGCATAGCTCACAGGTTTCTGCCCGTCGAACCACGTCACATCTGAAGCTGCAAAGCTGATGCTACAGAAGAGTGTCAGCAATAGTAATAAGGCCGATTTTTTCATTTTCTTGATTTGTTTTAGTAGTGTTTTGAAGTAGTTGTCAGAGTTGTTCAGGAATTCTTGACGATACTGCTCAGAACTCGCTGGTGAAGTGGAACTGTATGTGTTCGAAGTCCTGCTGCGCCATCGAGAGAACATAGCCTGAGTCGGCCAAGAACACGTCACGTCCCTCTTTATCCTTCGCCATATATTGGTATTTACGCTTCTTGAAGGCCTCGAGTTCAGCATCGTTGTCGCTTGAGATCCAACAGGCTTTATACAGATGGACAGGCTCCCAGCGACACTTGGCATTGTATTCGTTCTCCAGACGGTACTGGATGACCTCGAACTGCAGCTGGCCGACGGTGCCGATTATCTTACGTCCGTTGAACTGGTTGACAAAGAGCTGAGCCACACCCTCGTCCATCAGCTGGTCGATACCTTTCTGCAGCTGCTTCGACTTCATAGGGTCGTCGTTCTCGATATACTTAAACAGTTCAGGCGAGAACGATGGCAGTCCGCGGAAGTGCAACTGCTCGCCCTCTGTAATGGTATCGCCAATCTTGAACATACCACCAGTATCGGGCAGTCCGACTATGTCGCCAGGCCAAGCCTCGTCGATGGTCGACTTTCGTTGAGCCATGAACTGAGTGGGGGAAGTGAAGCGAAGCGTCTTGCCCTGACGCACGTGCAGATATGGCTGGTTGCGCTGGAAGCGACCAGAGCACACCTTGCAGAAGGCGATACACGAGCGATGGTTGGGGTCGATATTAGCCGTTATCTTGAAGATGAAGCCCGTGAATTTCTGCTCTTCAGGCTGCACCTCGCGCTCTTCTGCCTTCGTGGGTCGTGGCGAAGGTGCTATTTCGACGAAACAGTTCAGCAGTTCCTGCACGCCGAAGTTGTTCAGGGCCGAGCCGAAGAAGACAGGAGCAACCTCAGCCGAGCGATAGGTCTCGACATCAAACTCAGGGTATACGCCGTCGACCAGTTCCAGGTCGTCGATCAGTTTCTGAGCATCCTGCTCGCCTACCCTTTCTTTCAACTCGTCAGAACCGAGCTGCACACTCAGTTTCTCAGTAACGCGCTGTTTATCAGGAGTGAAGAGATCGAGCTTCTTTTCATAGATGTTATAGACGCCCTTGAACTTCGCTCCCTGATTGATGGGCCAGCTCAAGGGACGCACTTTTATCTCCAGTTCCTTCTCCAGTTCATCAAGCAGGTCGAAGGGGTCGCGGCCTTCACGGTCCATCTTATTGATGAAGATGATGACAGGAGTCTTGCGCATACGACAGACAGTCATCAGTTTGCGTGTCTGTGTCTCCACACCCTTGGCCGAGTCAACCACGATGATAGCCGAGTCGACGGCAGTCAGCGTGCGAAAGGTATCCTCAGCGAAGTCCTGGTGACCCGGGGTGTCGAGAATATTCACCTTATATTCTATATCCTTGCCCTCAGGCGTATAGTCAAACTCCATCACAGAAGTGCTGACAGAGATTCCGCGCTGCTTCTCGATGTCCATCCAGTCGGATGTGGCTGTCTTCTTGATTTTGTTGTTCTTTACTGCTCCGGCCACCTGTATCTGTCCACCAAAAAGCAGGAACTTCTCAGTCAGCGTGGTCTTACCAGCATCAGGGTGCGATATGATAGCAAAAGTACGTCTGCGTTCTATTTCTTGTTGCATGCTATTGTTATTAAACTCTGTAATTGCTCTAAATACATTCAAAAATCGGTCACAAAGGTACGAAGAAAAGACCAAAAAGGGAAAAAATCGCTCAAATTATTTTGAATTAGTATGAAAAGCGTTACTTTTGCATTGCAAAACAAACAGTCTATCAGATAGCAATAAGTACAAATTGATGAATAAGACTTTCGCAGCCTCGACCTTGAAAGCCAAGATGATACTGGCTTTTCTAATTCTCACGTTGCACTTCTCTGTCGCCAATGCCCAGGAAGCAACTGCTTCAACTTCCTACAAGGACCAGACAGAGGCTGCCATAAGTGCCGCGCAACGCTTAGTCAGCGGCAGAAACTATAAGGAAGCATTCGACTTGCTTCGTCAGACCGATCAGGCTACTGCTGCAAACAGGACACTCACAAAACAGCAACGTTCTTCCTTGCGCTATCTTACTAGTAAGGAACGCATGCGCATGTACATTAAAATGCGTCGCGAGGAGAGTGCTAAGCAGCAGCTCGCCATCATGGAGGGACATGCCTCAAATGCTGCCGACGAGGATGTGAACAACGACCTGCTCTACAGCAAGGCAGTATTCTTCTATACATTCGGCAAGACGACGGAAGGCAATGCCATCTTCAATGAGATGGTGGGAAAGATGACCAAAACGACAGACTTCGGCAAGGTGGACGAGGTCTACAAGACCTTGATTGCCACAGGACGCAGGTCGGGCAACGTCAGCTTCCTCTCCCAGTCGTACGACAGCTACATCGCATGGAAACAGGCAGCCGACTCGATAAAGGTTGCTGAAGAGAAAGGAAAACTGCAGCAGCAGATTGACTCGCACGAAGCCACGATAGCCGAAAAGGACAGCTCGTTAGCCACACGCCAATTCATCATCATCGGCCTCTGCATTGTTCTGGTCATCATCATAGCAATCCTGATTGTAGGCGGAATGCTGCTCCTGCGCTATATTATGCTGACTCGTCGCCAGAAGAGCAACATCCAGCTGCTCAACGACAGCAATGCGCTGAAGGCACAGTTCATCAGCAAAATCTCTGAACAACTGGAGCCCACGCTGATGAAGTTCGACCGGAATTTGCCTGAAGTAAAGGCATTGCTCGACTTCACTAGCCACGTAAAAACGCTCTCATCAATTGAGAACAGCATCAATGAGGACGTTGAGACTGAGGAGGTACAAGTGCCTCAATTCTGTAATGCCTTGATGGACGAGATTCGACAGAACGCAGGCAACGGCTTAACGCTGACGGTGAACGCATCGAACTCTACGGCTCGCCTCAATCGCGAGATGGTGTCGCACATCCTGCTCCACCTGCTCAACAATGCCATTCAGTACACACCAGCAGGCGGAACCATCACACTCGAGTTCAAGAAACGCAGTCCGCATACCTTCCAGTTCATCGTCACAGATACAGGCAAGGGTATCGACGAAGAGAAGCGCGAGAATGTGTTTAAGCCATTTGCTGAGATACACGACCTGACGAAAGGCGACGGCCTCGGCCTTCCCATTTGCATGCAGATGGCCAGGAAGATGAAGGGCGACCTCAGCATTGACCCACAGTTTAAGAAGGGAACACGCTTCGTTCTTGAACTACATTCATAAGTAATCCATTGAAACGCTTGGAGTAATCCAATGGAACGCTAACAACGTTCCACTGAAACACTAAAAACATGACTGTAGCCTACGAGGACAACCATATTATAATAGTAAACAAGGAGAGCGGAGAGATCGTGCAGGGAGACAAGACTGGCGACACTCCGCTCTCTGAGCATGTAAAACAATATATCAAGGAACGCTACCAGAAACCTGGCGAAGTGTTTCTTGGAGTTGTTCACCGTCTCGACAGGCCCGTCAGCGGTCTCGTCGTCTTTGCACGCACATCGAAAGCCCTCACCCGCCTGAATAAAATGTTTGCAGCAGGAGAAGTGCACAAGACATACTGGGCAATCGTGGAAAAGCCTCAACAGCCGCCGTCCGACGCATCAACTACTTCCACAAAGCAAACCACTCCAACACTGCTCACCCATTGGCTCACTCGCAACGAGCAGCAGAACAAGTCGTATGCCTACGACCACGAAGTGAAAAATTCGAAAAAGGCACAACTCAGATATCGTATTCTTGCCGAAGGCGACCATTACAACTTGGTCGAGGTAGAACTGCTGACAGGACGCCACCACCAGATTCGCTGTCAGCTGTCGGCCATCGGCACCCCCATACGTGGCGATCTGAAGTATGGAGCACGTCGCAGCAATCCTGATGGCAGTATCTCGCTACTGGCCCATCACATCGATTTCATTCACCCCGTATCGAAAGGACCCATTCATATCGAGGCCCAACTGCCCGATGACCCCATTTGGAGGAAGCTATCTAAGGTATAAAACCATCAACGCGACACAATTTCTGCATTCCAGACCTATCGAGAGTTGATTAATATCAATAAAAAAGTAACAAAACGTAAGTTTTTCGTGCCAAAAGGTGATAAAATGATTGCGGAACGAAGAAAAATATTTACTTTTGCAACCAGATTAACAAATCAATCATTTTATAGTTCAATTTAAAAGTAAAAAGATTATGAATGCAGCACAAGTTGTAGAGGATCTGAAAAAGAGGTTTCCCAATGAACCCGAGTACATTCAGGCAGTAAGTCAGGTTCTTCCCACCATCGAGGAAGAATACAACAAGCACCCTGAGTTTGAGCGTTACAATCTGATCGAGCGTCTGTGCATACCCGATCGCGTTATTGAGTTCCGCGTAACATGGACTGACGACAAGGGTAACGTCCAGACCAATATGGGCTACCGCATTCAGCACAATAACGCCATTGGCCCGTACAAAGGCGGTATCCGTTATCACAAGTCGGTGAACCTCGGAATCCTGAAGTTCCTCGCCTTCGAGCAGACTTTCAAGAACTCGCTGACCACACTCCCCATGGGTGGTGCTAAGGGTGGATCAGACTTCTCTCCCCGTGGCAAGAGCGACGCAGAGGTGATGCGTTTCTGCCAGGCCTTCATGAACGAGCTCTATCGTCACATTGGTCCCGATGAGGACGTTCCCGCAGGCGATATCGGCGTAGGCGGACGTGAGGTTGGTTACCTGTTCGGACAGTACAAGAAGCTGACCCACCAGTTCCAGGGCGTACTCACCGGCAAGGGCCTCTCATTCGGTGGTTCTCTCATCCGTCCTGAGGCTACTGGTTACGGTTGTGTTTACTTCCTCACCTCTATGCTCGCCACACGCGGTATTGAGCTGAAGGGCAAGAAAGTGCTGATTTCTGGTTCAGGTAACGTTGCTCAGTATG
>Ga0247611_10007716_pt1 | contig 13405 bp, 9 predicted proteins | sample 177DNAGHGhighgp2_FD_192422 | JGI IMG/M metagenome (GOLD analysis project Ga0247611, IMG submission 192422) | Sheep rumen microbial communities from Palmerston North, Manawatu-Wanganui, New Zealand - 1770 DNA GHGhigh gp2 | ecosystem: Host-associated > Mammals > Digestive system > Stomach > Rumen ... | reverse complement strand
TACTAGCAAAACCTGCTCCAAAATCATCAATTGACGTGGCAAAACCTAAATCACGCAACTTTCTTATGGTACGTTTCATAACCTCAGTATTTTCAACTGCTGCTGTCTCTGTGATTTCAAGATTTAGCATTGTTACATCCACATTGTATTTTCTAATGATGTCTGTAAAACGATCCGTTAAGTCCCTTTGCATGCACTGAACTGGAGATAAATTAACTTCCACATAATCAATTCCAAGTTTTTTAACATCGTTGGTACCAAGGAATCTACAAACATCTTTAAAAACAAATTCTCCAATACCTATAATAGAACCATTTTTCTCAGCAGTTCTAATAAACTCCTCAGGATTAATGGCTCCAATGTCTGGATCGTATAATCTAAGAAGCGCCTCTGCTGATTTAATCTTGTTATTCTTTCTGTCCCAGATAGGTTGGTAATAAACCTTAAACTGGTTAGTAATTAGGGCCTTTCTTACAGCACGTTCGATTTTTAAACGTCTCTTTATCTCCTCAAGCCCGTTGCCAGAAATAAATGTTAGTCTCTGTCCATTACCAGCTTCCACATTACCAAGCAATAACAATTCCTCGACCCTATTAAGATTATCCGGAACACTCACCTCATAAATCACCACATTGTATTCAATATCAATGTCGTTTATCTTCCACGGATCTCTAAATCTAGTATTAAGAGTATATGAAAAATATTCTGATTTGTTACGGTTTTCGCCTGCTAATACAACTGCAAAAACACCCATATTAAGCGAATATACAACAGCTGATTTATCAATGCTCTTTAACCATGTTGCCACCCTTTTTAAACTGGCATTTATCTGGTCTATACCAAGAACTGACATATATCCATCAATATTAGTAAATTTTATAATAAGTACTCCAAACTTATTATTACTTTCAATTAGGATATTTACATCTCGCTTAAAAGTGTCTCTACTATATACATTGTATTCAATCACCTTATGACTTGCCTCATCATCAAGTGTAAGCATTACCGATACATAAACTATTGACTGAACAAATAGCTCAATCAAAATCTTAGGATGGAAATACTGGAACACTATAGCTATAATTCCACCAAGAATGAATGTAAATAGAATAACTGCTTTTCTTGCACCAATTACCTTAATATAAAAGAACATATGCCCAATAAACATAAAAGCATAAAAGCATGATACTCCATAAATAAAAATCATCCATGGTCCTCTAACGTAATTCATATTATTGTCTATTGAAAAGATCATATTATTGAATACGTTAAGAATTATAAGAGCCACATTAAATAAATATGGTATTCCAAGAATCACATACCTTGTCTTTGGTGTCTTATAAAAAGCACCTGAAACCATATTTACGTATATGTAGTGCAAGTAGATTACACCATTATGAATTATAAAATATAGCGTCGTCGCTAGATAAACTATAGGAAAATTAACGCTTCCTGGCTTATTCATTCCCCAAACAAAAACTATATCTAGAATTGAACAAATAAGACCATTATAGACTATTAATTCAAAAACCCTATTCTCGTGTCTTTTTCTGTCTTTAATAACCTGCATGCAGACTATAACAACAATACTCACTATTATAGCGCATATATCAAAATCAATATTATACATCATATATCTCCGTACTAGCTAGATCATAAATTAAAATGGTGATGCTAATTAAAGCATCACCATACTACCTAACAATTATATCAGATTTTTAAAATTAATTACATCCGTTATTTACAATCTCTGCTATAAAATCAATAGTTCCTTCGATACCATATCTAGAACTATTGATACAGAAATCATATTGATTAGCCTCGTACCAATCCTTGCTAGTATAATACTTGTAATACTTAGCTCTGAATTTGTCGACTTTTCTTAAGTGCTTCTTAGCTGTCTTATAATCTGTTCCATTAATTTCCATCATTCTCTTAATACGCTCATCTTCTGGAGCTGTAATAAAGATACTGATATGTGGAATATGGTTATTAGTAAGAATTGCATCAGCGCATCTACCCATAACAACGAAATCTCTATCTTTAGCATTATCACAAAGGATTTCACTAATCTTAAAGAATATTGCATCCTTTAAAGGTAATCCATGATATCTATTCAAATTAGTTAGAAGATATTTTAACTGATCAGAATTTTTCTCATAGTAAATGCTTGAACGCTTTCTATCATATTTATAGCCAATGTCTGTTGATTTCTTAATATCATTAACATTGTGACCGTGTTCTAGATTTTGAATAACTTCCTGGAAAATTTCAGCATCATAAAAATTGCATTTTAACTTATCGGCAAGGCCAAAACCAATTTCTGTTCCGGCACTACCATATGTTCTATTAATGCAGATAATTCTATGATGTTTTTCTTCTGTTTCTACTGTCTTACTAACATCTGATAATTTAGCTGCTTCGTAATCAAGAATATCAACACCGCCCAAACCAACTGTCATATCCTGTAGTTGCTTAATGATACTATCATATTCAGTCATAATAGACTTCCATGTTGCGTAATCCTTTTTCTTAATTGATCGAGCCATATTACCTATTAAAGCAACAATACTTCTTGAAGCGTGAGACTTATGGCTTTCTGCTATAGTCTCCATAATTTCTTCAATAGATGACTGCTTGTCATCGCTAAATAATCTACCTAGGTTTGAACCTGTAGCTGTATAAACCTTTTTATCTAATTCATATATACGTTCAGCTAACTTAGCAAAATCAGCCTTTGTATATTTACTTTTTATCTTTTCATTTTCGCCCATACTCTAACCTCCTATAAGAAGAAAACCAAAGTATCAAGTATGAATACAGGAATAAGAATACCTATTGACCACTTCATATAGCCAAAGAAACTTGGCATTCTAATACCGTTTTCATCAGATATTGATTTAATCATAAAGTTTGGTGCATTACCAATATATGTATTAGCACCCATAAATACTGCACCACATGAGATTGCAAGTAACATATGAGCTGGAATTGTACCAACTGTTGTTGCTATACCTGCCTGATATCCTAGTGTTCCTGCAGCTGTAAGGAATACTAAATATGTTGGTGTATTGTCTAAGAAACTTGAAAGCGCACCAGTTGTCCAGAACATCTGAAGTGGCTTAGTTAAACCTAAATCAGGACCTACAGCCTTTAGAAGTGTAAGGGCTGGAGCCATTGTAATAAAAATACCAATGAAAAGGATTGCAACCTCTTCAATAGCACCCCATGTAAAGTGGTTTCTTTCTCTGATTTCTTTCTTAGTTGTCTTAAATGAAAGAAGAGCAGCAAGAAGAATAATTACACACTCAATAATTGCTGGATATGTAAATGTTACTTCACCAAGAATATGAAGTCCTAAAACTTCGCCTTCTGCATTCTGAAATGCTGACAATGTAGGAAGCACACCACTTAAGATAACAGCAACTACAATCATAACAAGGAAAATTAAGTTATGAAGTCCTGAGAACTTAATCTCTGTACCTGGCTTGCTAAGATCTGGTCTACGTCCTCTAGCTAAATCTCTTCTGTATCTCTTTCTATCTATTAAATAGAAAACAATAGATAATACAATTACGTTAAATATAAATACAGGGAATAGATTTAAGCTCCAGAAGAATGGAACACCTCTCATAAAGCCCATTAAAAGTGGTGGATCACCCATAGGTGTAAGTGCACCACCTAAGTTACTAATCATAAATATGAAGAAAATCATAATATGACTCTTATGTCTTCTCCATGAATTCATCTTAATAATAGGTCTTACCATAAGCATTGATGAACCTGTAGTACCAATTATACTTGAAAGAAAAGTACCTATAATTAAGAGTGCTGTATTAACACCTGGCGAACCAGCTAAATCACCATCAAAAGAAATGTTACCAGCAACACAATATAAACCGAATAATAGAACAATAAATGTTACATAGTCTCCAAAGAAACTTTCTAACATAGATTCAGCTGTTCCAAATAAACTATTATAAATTGTGAATAGAATTGCAAAAACAATAATCCAAAATGCTACTGCAATTCCCTTATACTTTTCCCACCATTCGGCTTTAAAAATAGGGAATAGAGCTATACATAACAATAATCCCACAAATGGTAGGCATAAAATTATAGAATTAACCATAAATTTACTCCTTCTGTTAATTAATAATAATTAACTTATTCTTATAATTTGAGTATTCTACTCTTAATTGTATACAAAATCAATACTCTAATCACTTTTTGAATGTTTTTATCAACTACCAATTTTTTTGTGACTGCGGATTATTATAACTCTAATTTTTATAAAATGTAAGATGAAATTTTTATAAAATGTAATGTTTTTTCATCAGTTAAAATTATGACCAAAAAATAGCACCTTACAAATTTCCCCTAGAGTTTTAGTTGAATATCCTGTGAAATTACTATCATAAGGTGTAACAAAAAGTAGAAATGCCGTCATTATTGTAATAAGGCACAAATACGCAATATTTCTTCTAAAGTTATTTTTAAATCTAGCATCTATTGTTTCTGATAGAGCGCCTATGCAAATAAATGCATTTACTCCCATCAAAAATAAGAAGTCCATCTTATATCTTTCAAGCAAATATGGAGTCCAAAGTATTGATGTTATAGTAATAATTACAGGGATAAGATTAAGAATCATAGTAAATAAATATATACCATCCTTTGATAACTTTTCACGCACACGTCTAAAAAATACTGCAAATACCACTAATAACATTGGAAATTCCACAAATATTCCAGAGAAAGCTATAAATGGAAATTCTTTCTTAACGTTCTTATATTTAATAAAATTGTCCGCCAATCCATTAATTACCTTAACCAGATCAAATTCCTCAAAGAAAGAACCATAAGCTGTCTGATCTGCTACTGTCATCTGGTAGCTTTGTCCAAATTCAAATGGATTCTCAAATCTAATCTGATTATACACCATTAAAGCTAGAGCTACAAGCAAGTAAGGAATCATGGCTATAATCAAGGTAATCACTGTATTTTTAATCTTAGCCTTACTTTTAATAATATATTCTCCTGCAAGGCATTTTTTTATGAATCTAATAACAATAGGAATTGAGGCAAGACATATTAAACCAACTGTTGGTCTACATCCCCAACTAAGGGCGCCAAATAAAGCTCCTATTAAGGCATAAATTCTTACTTTCTTAAGACTAGTCTCAACATATACTCCACGTATAAGAAAGTAAAGGCTCCAAACCTGACAACATATACCTGCTGCAATAGCAGTGCAATAAAGCTCTGGTGCGTCCATAATATACCAAAGACTAAACAGAGAAATCGTTAGATATAAAAGCATATTAAGCATTACGGGAGTGTTTTTAAAAAATCTCTTTTTAAGTAAATCAAAGAGTAGGAATAATCCCAGCAAAAATAAAGCCACCATTATTCTTGTAGCCATAATTGTTGGAAGGTCCATTCCCGTAATCATTCTAAAGGGAAGAAATAATACCAATACAGGCACAACACCAAAATACATGTAATACTTTCCATTATAAAAAGCACTATCCCAATGAACCTTAACTCCTTCATCTAATCGCGCCTCATAATCATAAGGATTATCCATTGTAAGAAGTTTCTCATCAATATCATCAAATTCTAGATAAAGATGTCCATGTAGAAAACTTCTTGCAAGTAACTCATATTGATTATGATGATTTTCATTCCTACCATTCCATGTAGGGCTAAAGCCCATTGGAACTAACACAAGAATCATAGTTAGAACAATAGTTGATATTTTAATCACTCTATTTCTTTGTCCATTTTTTTCAAAATCATCTTTCCAAAAGCATGACTTTTTATTAAAGGCATAAAAGCATGCAATTATCAAAGCCCATATAATTATACTGCATAATATGTACATTAATACTCCCCCTATTTTTCATCATAATAATGTAAAAAATAGACTCTATAAAAAATCTTCCAGGTGTCTACAAAGGCTCTAAATATATCCTTTAGTCCAATTCTATTAACGCCCTTATCACGCACAAATACAACTTCAACCGGCATCTGTGCAATCTTAGCCCCTCTTCTGTGAACTGCAACTAACAATTCTATATCATAAGCAAATCCTGCTGTTCTTATTAAATGGCCCACCGGTTTTATAGCAGATGCTCTAAATACCTTTAAACCTGTCTGTGTATCCTTTACATTCAAATGAAACAAGCATAATAGCATTAAATAATAACCCATGCTAATTACCTTTCGTTTAAATGGATACTTTAATTTAGAATCTTTATGAAATTTACAGCCAATAACCACATCCTTATTGTCTGTTATCATCTTCTCTAAATAGCCTTCTAACTGACTTGGATTAAGTTCCAAATCTGCATCAACAAAAGCTATATATTCTCCATCTGATTGCATTACACCAGCCATAATCGCGTTCCCCTTACCACGATTCTTACCATACGAAACTGGTCTAATACGACTATCCTTTCTTGCTGCCCTTTTGATTTCTTCTAAGGTGTTATCCTTACTTCCATCATTAACCACAACTATTTCAAAGTCCTCTACGAAATTACTTACAATTTCTGCTGTCTTAATTAAATTGCCATATATAAGAGCTTCTTCGTTATATGCTGGCATAACCACCGATAATTTTCCGTTTAAATCTAGCATCACCCAATATCCTTCTCCATAAAAAATGAGTACTGTAACAATACAGTACTCATTATAACAATTGCATTTTTAAATATCTATAGATTAACCATTATTCTACATCAAGACCAAATTCTGTAGAATGAAGTTCCACATATGTTCTACCATCTGATAGTTCTATTTCTTCCCCTGTTTGTGCATATGTATAAACTGTTTTTGAGTGTCTGTCTGCCTTGCTCCAATTAATTGGTACTGCATAACCATTAGTAATATAAAGACCCGTACCAGATCCTATTGTATCAATATCAAGGCAGTAATTATCTGGCATATAACCATATGAAATATTCTGTACAATAACGTTTTTGGCACTAAACTGCTCACCTGTACCATAATCAACTGCATCTGTACCATTGTTAGCTCTTAAATACATCTTAGATGCTGCATCATATGTAAATGTTGTTGTCTGAGCTCCACCAAGAGTAACTGAAACTGTATTAGCGCTTGTAACATCTGCCTTACTAGAAAGATCCACATCTGATGGATTATATTTAAAGACTAGTGTATCGCTTGCATTATCACTTTCCATCTCAAAGCCCTTAGAATCCTTAGCATAATCTAAAAGCTTAGCTGTTGATGTATAAGCTGTATGCTCTGTTGCAAGGTTTCTAGGATTCTCTCTCCAGAATGGCGAATCATACATACCATTAATATCAGAAATGCCTGTGCTATCAATCTGTGAAATAGCCCAATCACTGCCACCAAAATGAACAAAAATAGCATCTGATTCAAAACAATAATCTAGCATATTATGTCTAGCACTTCTAACAGTACCTACCTGAATATCATCTGTTACATCTTTAAAGAAAGATAATAATCTTGTCTGTCCACCTTCAACTGGAATCTCATAAATAAGATAAGCACTATTTAACCCTCTTTGTACTGTTGTTGCTGGATATACATTGTTAATAGAAATCGCAAATGGTCTTGATTTTGAATCTGTATTTACAATATCAACCTTATCAGTCTTAGGTTGTGTTGTCTCCTCAGATTCTGCTGCCACTTCTCCACTAGTGTACTCAGCCATAGATGTCTTTTTCTTACTACATGCCCCCAAAGTTAAAATTGCACTTGTAGAAAAAAGACATACAAGCATAATCGAAAATAATCTTTTTACTTTCACAATGCCCCCTCCTCTCTATTAATAGTTTAATTTTACTATTAAAGAGGCATTTATTCAAGTATCTGTAATAAACATTCACTTACGATATAATTATATAGACGAATATGAATAATTTGGACATTTAAGAACAATAATCATTACTTATTGTAAAAAAAAGAAAAGCACCTAAGAATATAAAATTCTTAGATGCCATGTTTAAATATTGCATTATTTATAAATGCCGGCAACGGGAATCGAACCCGTATGGGAGTATAAGTCCCGCAGGATTTTAAGTCCTGTGCGTCTGCCAGTTCCGCCACACCGGCATAACTGCTACTTCTAGCAATTACCACGTCTGATGAATCAGACCTTGAATATGTTATCACGAGAAAGGAATTAAGTCAATGCTTTTTTTCAAATTCTTGTGATTATTACATGCTAATCTGGCGTAGCCTAAGTTATCCTAACGATGCATCCTTTCCTTATTCTTGGGAATCAATCTTTCGATTAATAAGGTATCAGGATTGCTTTACTACCTGCAGAATATCATGCAAATGGGCGGAGAAGGATTCGAACCTTCGAAGGCAGTGCCAGCAGATTTACAGTCTGTCCCCTTTGGCCACTCGGGAATCCACCCATCTATAAAGGTTTAAAAGTGCCTAAATAAGGCATCTCTCAAACTTTTGCAAGTTTAACATAACATATTAGTATATGCAATAGATTTTTGTCCTCATTAATAAACATTTTACTTTTTTCACAAATTTGTCACAAATCAGACAATTATTTTATGAAATATAAACAAATGCGTGCATTCGAAAGCCTACAAAAAGCTCCAAATACACGCACTTTTTCACATATTATTGTTTAAATATTAGTCTTCCTGTAATCTATTTACCATATCAAGTAATCCCTTAGCGCTATTAAAATTAGCTGGAATAATTTCACTTGCAGGAATAGAAATATCATATTCATCTGAAAGTGCTGATATAATCTGTAAGATATCAAATGAATCTAAGATATGATCATCAATAAGTGTTGTGCAATTCTCAAAATCAACGTCTTCTTTAACGTCCTGTAAAATTTCAATTAATTCTTCCATTTATAATTCCTCTTTTCTATTGTATTGAATTTATCTCGTAGCTTTCTACGAAATCTCTAGCCATTGTTATACCATTATCCCATAACACTACTCTTGGCATTGTACGACTTAAGAAGAGATAAATTCCCTCTGTAATAGAGTACGCTCCCATGTTAAAGAATGCAAGTACATCTCCCATTTTTAAATCTATTGGTAATTGGCTAACTATCACATCATTAGTTGTACATAAGCTACCATATAAACAATACTTCTTCTTTGTGTCCTTTTCTTGTAGATCCTGTGAAGAAAAAATGTATTCATCACTGCTTAAATTATAGAGCTTAGGCACCTTCATTCCCATCATCTGACCATAGTAATTAATGTGGTTTAAACCTCCATCAATAAAGGCAAAATCTACACCCTTATTAGACTTCATATCTACTATGCTAGTTAAATAATAACCGCAGAATGTTGCAAGGAATCTACCCATTTCAATTGTTACTTCATAACCCATATCTGAAACTTTATTTAATTCATCACTAATTTCCTTTAGTGGAAGAAGTGTGTCTGAGTAGTCATCTTCTGCAAAAATAGGAACTTTAGCCCCAGGACCATACTCAACTCTTTCCATTCTAAAGCCATGCTCTTTCTCTATTAATTCAAGAAAATCTGTGACTTTAGCCAATTCCTTCAACTGCTTAGAACTGTGTTTTTTCTGAGTTCCTGTGAAGAAGTGAATACCTTTTATGTTTAATTTGTCGAATTTATCCCTATTATCAATTACATAAAGGAAATCTTCCTTACTCATACCAAACTGGTTGCCACCATTTAGTCTTAAGATTACATTAACCTTAGTCTTAGCATACTTCTGAATTAATTCCACATGACGAAGAGATTCAGCTGTAAATGTACCTACTCTACCGCCTTGGCCTACACCATATTCAATAGCTCTCTTAACATCTTTGTCCGATTTATGCACACCTGAATATATGATTTTATCAGGATTTATCTTATATTTAGCACAAATTTCTAATTCTCCTGGTGAGCATACTTCTAAACCATCTAGATCATCAACAATAGCAGATGTTAAAAATGGATTAGCCTTAATTGAAAAAACTAGACCTATCTTATCACCAATTATTTGTCTTATTTGTCCAATTCTTTCTTTAACTTCAGCTACATCAAATACATATGTTGGAGTGCCACATTCCTTGGCAACCTTTTTTAATTCTTCTATATTCATATTAGTCCCTTACCTTAATTATTCTAGTCCTACTACTTTCTTAAGAGCATTTCTATCAATTTTGCCATTTTTAGTCATTGGCATTTCATCAAGTATGAATACCTTATTAGGAATCATAAATGGTGGCAAATCCTCTCTTAAGCCCTCAAGAAGTTCCTTCTTATCTACATCACCTGTGGCAACAAGTAATAACTTCTTCTTATTGTTATCATATAAACAACAACTTCTTTCTACATGTTCCTTAGAACTTGCAGCAACCTCGATTTCTCCAAGTTCAATACGCTGTCCCATATGTTTTACCTGGAAATCCTTACGAGAAACATAATATAGAAGACCATTCTCATCAAATCGACCTAAATCTCCTGTTCTATACATCATTTCAAGGAAGTTCTTATTAGCTGGATTTGGCATAAATGCTCTACTTGTCTTATCTGGATCTTTATAGTATCCAAGGGCTAAACATGCTCCTGATACACAAATTTCGCCAACTTCACCTGGCTTTGTAATCTCTTCATCATCTTCATTTAATAAGAATACATGCTCATTCTCAAATGCCTTACCTGCAGGAATTACTTCCTTTAAGTCATATTCCCTATCTACAATATGATATGTACAATTACATGTTATTTCTGTTGGGCCATATACGTTGATATATGTGGCATTTGGAAGATATTTTTTCCAAACATTAAGCTGCTTTATTGGCATTACTTCACCTGAGAAGATTACCTTCTTAACTGTTTCTGGAACCTTATATCCAAAACCATTCATTATTGAAACAAAACACATTGCACTAACTGCCCATACAAGCACTGTTGGCTTTCTATCTACCAAATAATCCATAAGCTGTGTCGGATTAGAAAAATATGCTCTTGGTATAATATTTACTGTACCACCAACTGAAATTGATGCGAATATATCCTTTACTGATACATCAAAATCAAATGGTGCCTGATTTGCCCAAACGTCTGATTCTGTCAAATCAAACGTCTTATTAAATACTGTAATAAAATCTATAATAGAGCCATGTCCAACCACAACGCCCTTTGGTGTTCCTGTACTTCCACTTGTAAAGTTTACATATACAGGATCATTAGACATTGCACTACGTCTTACTTTTTCTAAAAGCTCTTTATCTATTTCTGTATTGTCCTTTAGATGTTCCTCTAAATTAACGATTCTTGTGCCTTCATATCCACCAAATAATATCTCTGCATTAGAGAAATTCTCATTATCTGTAAAAATTACTCTTGGTGTAAGAGTTTCAATCACCTTTAACTGTCTAACTTCAGGACTTCTTAAATCTATAAATGAATAAAACGCTCTTGCCTTTAATGTTGCAAACATACCTGCTGTAGCATCCACGCATTTTTCAAGGTAGAAAGCTACTGCTTCCCTTGGCTTAATACCAATTTCCTTTAAAAGAAAAGTTGCTAGTCTATCACTCTTTTCTTCTAAATCTCCATAAGTTATTGTCTTTACTGTATCAGCAAATGCTACCTTTCCTGGTAATCTCTTAGCTGAATTTTCTAACCAATCTAATACATTATTCATTTCATTCCTTCTTCCCGCGAACTTACATTAACTTACGTATTATTTTTTATTCGCCATCTCTTATTGTACCCTTGTTTTTGTTTCTAATAAAGTGAAAAATTTTATTGTATAAAAACTAATATTTTATTGTCTGGATACATCTTTTTTCATATGCCACATCTGTTCCCACTTGTCTTGCATTAACTATTATCTTAATGCATCCATTGTCGTTACCATCGGAATTAAGCGGAATCACTGCGCTTGTATCTGTAGAGTAATCTTTTATTATATCTAGCTGACCTGTTGTTTCATTATATACGGTGTACTGATATTCCACCTCCACATTAGTTCCTTTATAACTAATAGGTGTTACACATATACTATTGCCCTCACACTTGGTTTTAAACCAAACCGTAGATATATAATCTATGGAATTTAGGTATTCTTCTGGTGTGTAGAATAAAGAATCCACGTCAGTTCCCGCGTCTTTTTTTAATAAAAAATTAGCTATTGATGTTGAGAAGGCTTCTGAGCCCTCTTTATTCATATGTTCATGGTCAAAATAGTACTTATCACTATTAGTAAAAAGCTCATCCTTAGCTAAACTAAAATCATAATATGAAGCACCGTATTCACTAAATAAGCTCTGTAGTAGTAACATTTTTTCAAAATATTCATCACCATTAGTGCCATAACTTAATATATCAAAAGCCGGTCTTGGTGTAGCAACTACCACAAGTTCCACTCCTGCATCCTTACACATACATGCTATATCTCTTAATTCCTGTAGCGAATCCTCACTAAAGGTTTCAGAGTAATATCTATAAGTTGTGTCATTTCCCGTATCATCAAAATTAAGATACCCTGATAAATATCCATATCCCTTGCCTACATAATGTCTGTAAACGTTATCAATCATTTCCTGCTCTGTGGCAACTTTTCCTTCTAACTTGGCAGTTACATTGGATGGCACCTTTTGTAGAGATACTGAATTATACACCCAAGGGAATAAATAATTGATGGATTCGGGATTTCCTATTACATCATCATCAAAAGCATATTTTATATATGTCTGAAACTTCGTTAAAAAGGATGCGCTATTTACCTTAGCTCTAAGGAAAGCTACCTCAGCCTTAGTACTTCTCTCTCCTGTAAGAGAAAAGTAGCCAAGGGCCATAACCACTCTCTTAATCTCATGGTCATTAATTGCTGTCTTTATTGCTAACTTGGTCTGTGCCAACTGCTGTGCCGAAGTTCCCATATTAAATGAATTAGTTCCCATAATATCATCTACAATATATGGATTAATACCCACATAACAAATTGAGCTTCCAACAAAAATCTGATCTAAATTTTCTTCCTTATGATAATCATTCCACATTATCTGACTAGCTGTTCCGTAAGGTTCAAAACAAAATTTCAACAGCTCATTAAACACAATAATAACTGCAACAACTAGTAAAATTTTTACACACTTCTTAGCTTTGGAATTCTTTGTTATTTCATCTTTCACAATTTACTCCTTTATCTTATCTCATTGTTAATAATTAGCGTACATAAACGCTCCACTTGCTGCGCTGCTTAAACCAAAAGAAACAAGCATCAATAATATTATTGCTGTATAAATCAAAGTCCTTACGATTACTGGACTTTTTATAAGTCTATCCATTACATCAATGTCTTTTTCTTTCATAAGACTTACTATAAAAATTACAACACAGCCAATGAATGCAATAAGTAAGCATGTATTCTGCTTATAAACTGCGCACTC
>Ga0247611_10007715_pt1 | contig 13406 bp, 12 predicted proteins | sample 177DNAGHGhighgp2_FD_192422 | JGI IMG/M metagenome (GOLD analysis project Ga0247611, IMG submission 192422) | Sheep rumen microbial communities from Palmerston North, Manawatu-Wanganui, New Zealand - 1770 DNA GHGhigh gp2 | ecosystem: Host-associated > Mammals > Digestive system > Stomach > Rumen... | reverse complement strand
GGGACATATTTACAGATATCTTCCGGTTGTCGGACTTATCAGGGATGATATCGCCAAAGGTCTATATGGCAAAGTTTTATACGGCTCAATTTATGTCCGCTGGGGACATGATGACGATTATTATAACAGTGCTGCATGGAGAGGAACATGGAAATCCGACGGCGGAGCACTTATGAATCAGACTATCCACGCTATTGATCTTCTTGTCTGGCTCATGGGCTCAGAACCTGTTGAAGCCACATCAATGATAACGAGAAGGATTCGTGACATTGAGGCTGAAGACCTCGGCATGGCAGTTCTAAGGCTTGAGAACGGCGCATTAGCATCTGTAGAAGGCACCACCTGCACCGATCCGGATAAGCATATGGCAATGTTCACCATTTGCTGTGAGAAAGGCACTTTATCTATGGGGCTTGATTCAGGGAAAGCAAAACTTGATCTAAGACTGTTTGGAGGCAAAAAAGTAAATGGCAGATATTTGCGCCGACAGATAAAACAGGCAGGTCTGTCATTTACTGTCAAGAGTGCACTTAACCCCCATCTCGGCATATACCGTGACCTTGCCGATTCTATCAGATCAGATAAAGCTCCAATAGCAGACAGTTATTCGGGCTTCTCTTCAGTTGACACTCTCATGGGGATCTATAAATCTGCAAAAGAAGGCAAAACTGTCTCATTACCTTTAAAGGAAGATTTTGCTTCAACCGATATGATCGATTACCCTATACAGTAACATCAAAAAAAAAGTGTTGACATAGCAATCCAAAATGATATAATTTTGCTTGCTGATTTAAGAAATGCACCTTTAGCTCAGATGGTAGAGCAACTGACTCTTAATCAGTGGGCCCCGGGTTCGAGTCCCTGAAGGTGCACCAACAGACTGAATATCCTCTGCAGATGCAGAGGATATTTTTTGCAACAAAAAAACAGTGATATTGATCACCAGCATATTTATCATGCCTGAATTTGTACTAACACTATACAGCTTTACTCCTCAAGCAAAGAATCCACGAACAGATCAGGATCGAAATCGGCAAGATCCTCTATCCCTTCTCCCAAACCCGCCAAGACAACGGGCACTTTACAATTCATGGCAACGGCAATGATCACACCGCCTTTTGCAGAACCGTCAAGCTTTGTAACTCCGACATAATCAAGATCAACTACTTCAGAGAAACTCTTGGCCTGAAGGACACCATTCTGCCCGGTCGTAGCATCAATGATAAGCATTGACTTCACAACACTGTCTGGTGCTTCACGAGCAATAATCCTTTTTATCTTGGCAAGTTCATCCATAAGATTCTTTTTGTTATGAAGCCGTCCTGCAGTATCTACAATAAGTATGTCTGCTTTACGGGCGAGTGCAGCATGGACAGAATCAAATACAACTGCCGCAGGATCAGAACCGTCTGATCCCTGCGCTATAACTGTTGTTCCTGTCCTTTCTCCCCAGACTTTGATCTGCTCAACAGCGGCAGCTCTGAAAGTATCAGCAGCAGCAATAATAACTTTCTTACCTTCAGCCTTATACCTTGCTGCAAGTTTTCCTGCAGTAGTCGTTTTACCGGTTCCGTTAACGCCTACGAGAAGCAAAACATTCAATTTACCATCTTCAAGCTCATATTTAGTCTTAGGGCCGAGGATATCTTTCATGCAGTTCTTAACAGTGCCAAGAACGGCTTCTTTACTGTTGTCTCCTGTCTGCCTGATATCGGCTTTAACCTGATCGATTATTTCCATGCTTGCTTCGACGCCGCAGTCAGCCCTTACCATAAGTTCCTCAAGTTCATCAAGCTGATCCTCATCGAAATGCCCGGTAATAGCAGCAATCTTTGTAAACCCGCCTCCGAAGAATTTGCGTGTTTTATCCAATCCACGTTTAAATGTATCAAATATGCCCATATTTCCCCCTAACTAAGTCTCATCGAAAGGATTTTGGATATTCCGCGTTCGGCCATCGTAACACCATACATGCGGTCACAAGCTTCCATGGTACCTTTCCTGTGTGTAACCAGTATAAATTGAGACTTAACACAGTATCTTCTGACAAAATCAGTAAATCTCGTAACATTTACATCATCAAGAGCAGCCTCGACCTCATCCAGTATTACGAAAGGAGAAGGCTTCAGTTCAAGGATGGCAAAAAGCAAAGCAATGGCAGTAAGGCACCTCTCACCACCCGATAAAAGCGTGAGGCTCTGAAGTTTCTTTCCGGGAGGCTGTGCTTTAATTTCGATATTGCATTCCAGAACATCTTCGGAATCAAGAACTATCTCGGCTGTTCCGCCTCCGAACAGATCGAAGAATACGCGTTTGAAGTTATTGTTGATAATCTCAAACTGCGTAATGAACTGCTGCTGCATCTCATTGACAAGATCGGAGATAACTTTCTCAAGATCCGTCTTAGCATTAAAGATATCATTTCTCTGGTTCGTCATGAATTCAAGTCTGTCAGACAATTCACGGAACTCATCAACTGAATCAAGATTAACAGGTCCTATATTCTTTATCTCGTTACGGAGCTTGCTTATCTCCTTTGCCAGTTCTGAAGGATTCTCAACGGCTTCTACAGAATCGACCATATTATCATAGGTTACCTCATAATCCTCCCACAAACGGTTCTTGGAGAAATCTATCTCATTAATGTATTTCTCATATTTGGATACATGATTATTGAGCTTATTCCTCAGATTATTGATCGAATCACTGATGGACGTCAGATTTGCAGCGAATCCGCTCATTCCGCTGTCCACTTCCGCTTTCTGCTTCATAAGTTCAGCAACTTCATTCTGATATTTGGAAGCAGACTCATTGAGGATCTCCAATTCTTTCTCGATATTGGATATATTCCCGTCTATCTCTTCAATAGACTTCTCACTCTCTTTGATAGAATCAACGCGTTCTTCGATCTCACGGTTATTAGCCTCGATCTGATTCTTTATGTGGTCGGCAAGATTCAGAATACCATTACGTTCCGCAAGCAAACGTTCGGTATTTGCTGACAGTTCTGCCATCTTATCTTTTATTTCATCAAGTTTTGAAGTATATTCGGCAACTTTATCATCGCCGGATTTGCTGTCCTGCTGTATGTCAGACAGATCTGCCGAGATCTCCTTCTCGATCCTGCCCAACTCCTCGATATCATCTTCCAGCCTTAATTTCTCGGTAGATATCTTGTTAAGCAATTCTTCTATCTCATGTTTTTGATCTTCAGTCTCATTGATCTTTGTATCGATATTTCTATATTCTGTCTCAGCCTTAACTCTCTCCATCGAGAAATACTTGAGCTGTTCTGCAAGTATCGCGAGTTCCTTATTTATCTCGCCGATCTTATCATCAACTTCCTGACGGTTCTCCTCATTATCGGAAAGCTTTGCTTCCAATTCATCAGCATGCTTGGATAATTCTTCTATCTCCCTTGCCCTGCCAAGTATTCCGGCACCGGACTTACGGACACTGCCTCCCGTTAATGATCCTCCCGGATTAACAGAATCGCCATCCAGCGTAATTACTTTTACCTGATGGTCGATCCTTGAAGCAATGCTCCTTGCATTATCAAGATTATCAGCAATTATTATTCTTCCAAGAAGATTAGATACGATATCGTTGAGTTTTTTATCACAATTTACAAGTTCATCTGCTGTATTGATGTATCCCTTAAGTCCGGATGCTCTGACTTCTATCTCAGCAGGCATGGGTCTCTCTTTAATGTTTTCGATCGGAAGAAAGGTAACTCGGCCAAGTTTCCTGGTTTTGAGGAGATCTATAAGATCCGCAGCATCTTTTTCCTTCGGAGTTACAACATTGTGAATAGCAGAGCCCAGAGCTATCTCGATTGCAGTTTCATATTTCTTATCAACGGAGATAAGGTCGCCTAACACACCGACAATACTCTTTTTATATGACGGTTCTTTCTCAACTTCATCAAGGAGTCTTTTTACGGATTCCTGATATCCCTCTTTGCGTTTCTCTATATCCTTAAGTGTACGAAGTCTTGCACAGGCCGAAAGGAATTCACTGTTATGCTTCTCAAAGAACTTATTCAGTTCAACCTGCTTCTCAGTAAGAGTATTGAGTTTCTCATTTCGGACTCTTATGTCATCTGTGACATCTCCCTCCGATTTTGTCATCTCTTTCCATCTCTTATCAGCCTCTTCGAGAGTTTCTTCCAGTTCATTCTTACCCTGTGACAGAGAATTCAACTGTTCGCTCAATCTGGTTATCTGTTCAGACAAAGCCTCGATCCTTGTCCCGGTTGTCTTAATATTTTCACGGCTGGAAATAAGTTCATTAGTCTTCTTATCATACTGGACACGAATGGAACTCCGGCTTTTCTCTTCTTTCTCAAATTCAGCCCTGATACTCTCACGTTCCTTCTCGAAATCCTCCGATTGCTTTTTTATATCGTTGCATTCTCCAAGAAGATTTTCTGCTTTATCAAGATACTGCTTGCGTTCAGTCTCAAGACCTGTAATGCGCTCATAAGCAGATTCATTGTCTCTTTTGCAGTCTTCGATCTCTTTAAGGACCGCATTCTTCCGTTCAATAAGGATCTTCTTATCTGAATTTTTTTCATACTGCTGTTCAGTAACATCAGACAGTTCCTGTCTCTTGTCTTCAATGGCATCATCAAGCTGTTCAGACTTTGCCATCATATCCTTATTCTCTTCTCTTAAAGCAATAAAGCGGTCTTCCTGTTCTTTGATCTCATTTTCGAGCTGCTCCTTAATGGAGGCTGAATCACCCATTGCAGTATTGGCCTCGGTAATCTTATGACAAAGAAGGGCAATATCCTTTGACTTCATGCTTTCATAAGCCTTATGATACTTGATTGCCTTTTTACTCTGCTCCTCAAGAGGTCCTTTACGTTCATTGAGTTCGGCAAGAACGTCATCGATCCTAAGAAGATTCTGTTCCGTCTGTGCAAGTTTGCGTTCAGACTCCTCCTTACGCACCTTAAACTTAACGATTCCGGCAGCTTCTTCGATTACATATCTTCTGTCTTCTGATTTCGTTGATAAGATCTCATCTACTCTGCCCTGACCGACAATAGAATAGCCGTCTTTACCGATACCTGTATCAAGGAACAGACCAACAATATCCTTCAGTCTGCAATTGACTTTATTGATCTGATACTCACTCTCACCGGATCTATACAGTCTTCTGGTTATCTGTATCTCAGGGAAATCGTAATTAATATACTTGTCGCCATTATCAAGAGTAAGGGTAACTTCAGCATAATTCATGGCCTTACGGGTAGATGTACCGTTAAAGATTACATCCTCCATCTTGCCGCCACGAAGCGATTTTGCGCTCTGCTCACCCAAGACCCATCTTACAGCATCGGTAACATTAGATTTACCGCTTCCATTAGGCCCTACTATAGCTGTCATTCCGGTGTCAAACTCGATTAGAGTATTCTCAGGAAATGACTTAAATCCTTGAATTTCTATTCTTTTGAGATGCATCCTTGAGATTATACCACAAAAGTCGAATTATATACGCTTATTGCCATTTGAGCACATTTCTGCTCGGCATCTTTTTTGCTGTGACCTGTGGCTTTTGCCAAAAATGTATCATCCGCATACACTTCACAGTCAAATTCCTTTTGATGGGCAGGTCCCCGCTCATCAACAATCACGAATCTGATCTGGTGCCTGCAGCCTTTATTCTGGGATATTTCAAGCAATCTGCTCTTGTAATCCATAAAGATCTCACCGTTAACGGCCTTTTTTACGATTTCAGAAAGATTTTTATAAATTACAGTACGCGCCTTATCAAATCCACCATCAAAATATACAGCGGCGATCACCGATTCAAAACAATCCGCAAGATTGGAATCCTTATCAGAACCGCCGCTCTGCGACTCTCCCTTGCCCAAAAGAAGGTAACTTCCTATATCAAGTTCTCTGGCAAGGTCAGCAAAAGAACGCTCACAAACAGCTGCACTCCTCGTTTTGGAAAGGAATCCTTCATCACAGAACGGCTTCATATTGTAGATCATCTCACCTACTACGACATCCAAGACAGCATCTCCTATGAACTCAAGGCGCTGATTTGACTGCCAGTGCTCTCCACCATTCTCAAAAACATATGTTGTATGTGTAAAAGCGGTCTCAAGAAGAGATTTATCATTAAACACATATCCTAGCTTTACTTCAAAAGCCGAATAGTCCGTATCCGTCATATATCTCCTTAAAAAAATAGCTGAATGCATCGCATTCAGCTATCATGATCATAATCGATATGTATTATTCCTTATCAAGGCCCAAGATATAATCGATGGCATCCTTAACAGTTGTAACCTTCTCTGCAACATCATCAGGGATCTCAATATCGAATTCCTGCTCCATTGCCATAACCAGTTCTACCATATCAAGTGAATCAGCGTTAAGGTCATCGATAAATGAAGAATCCTCAGTAATTGTTGACTCATCAACACCAAGCTGCTCTACGATCATAGACTTAATGCTGTCAAATAAATCTTCTCTTGTCATTATAATTTACCTCCAGGATGTGATTGCTTGAGCAATCTACATTTACTTTTAATGTAACATACAGAAAATGTCAATAGTTATTTTGATAATTCAAAAATTACTTTGATTCTCTGAACAGATCAAGATTCTTAATCAGATAATCAAGACCTGAAACAACAGTAAGTATAACGCAAAGATAAAAGAGAACATCCCCGGTAATGGTAATTGCACATACCGGGAGCGGATAAACTCCGGGATTGCCGGTTAATCTTAACAGCATAGGTTCAAACAAGAGGTAGATAATTGCAACCATCTGAATGGCTGTCTTAACTTTACCAATCATCTTTGCTGCCATTACTTCACCCTTAGCCGCTGCAACAAGTCTGATTCCCGAGATCATGAAGTCCCTGAAAACAATAAGCATCACACACCATGCATTAACCCTGCCCAAAGCAAGGAATCCAAGAAGAACACTGATAACAAGAACCTTATCGGCCAAAGGATCAAGGAATTTACCGAGGTTGGTCACAAGATTCTGCCTTCTGGCAATCTGTCCGTCAAAGAAATCAGTCAGTGAAGCAACGATAAAGATAACTGCTGCAATTGTCATTCCATAAGAACTAATAAAACTATTCCAGCCTTCCGGTCTAAATCCATAAATATCTATAGGGAGCATGAAAAGAAGCGTAAACGGTATAAGGATTATACGCAACAATGACAGTTTATTAGGTAAGTTCATATTATTACTCCCGTCATATCATATTCGGAACAATCAACGATCCTGACCGGATATCGTCCGCCTATCTCAAGCTCCGTATTCGTGTCTTCATCAGGAATCAAGATATAGATGACCGGATCATCTTCCGGAGCCTCACCATAACTTCTTCCCTTGTAAAATATACCATCTTCACAAATAGAATCAATAGTTACAACAGTTTCGGTTCCGACTCTCTTCTTAGTCCTGGAAGCCGAAATCTCCTTTTGAAGTTCATATATCTCATTATAACGGCGTCTCTTAACATCTTCAGGCACCTGATCCGGCATATCAAAGGCCTTTGTTCCCTCTTCGGGCGAGAAAATAAAACATCCCAGCCTGTCAAATCCCCACTCAATGAGGTTCTCCTTGAGATGATTAAAATCATCTTCAGTCTCACCGGGGAAACCAACCATAACAGTGGTTCTGATAATTGCATCAGGGATCCTGGCCCTGATCATCTCAAGTCGGCTTGTGATGAGTTCTTCAGTATCAAATCTGTTCATTGACTTGAGGATCCTGTCACAGCCATGCTGAATAGGTATATCAAAATAGTGTGCAGCCTTGGGATTGTTCTTGACTTCATCTATGAGATCATCCGTAATGCCATCCATATATCCGTACATGACACGGATAAGTTCTATGCCTTCTATCTCAGACAAAGTGTGAATCAACTCAGAAAGACTTCTCTTTTTATAAAGATCCACTCCATAATTAGTAGTATCCTGAGCCGCCAGTACAATTTCCTTTACGCCACGCTGAGCAAGGATCTTAACTTCTGAAACAATATCTTCAACGGTTCTGGAATGATATTTTCCCCTAATAAGAGGAATAGCACAAAAGGCACATCTGTGAAGGCATCCTTCACCGATCTTGACCCAAGCATAACTTGCAGTGGAAATATCCTTATCTGTACGGAGGTGTTCAAGGCTTCCGGCTTCAGACACTCTCCTGACCTTAAAATGCTGATCATCAGAAGAAACATCAACATGACCTAAAAGAATACCAACAACCTCTGCAATATCCTGATAATGAGCAGTTCCAAGAACAGCATCCACTTCAGGGAGGTCTTTGAGGATATCATCAGGATACCTCTGTGACAAACAGCCTGTAACAACTATATATTTAAGCCGATACTCACTATTCTTATAATCAGCGCACTCAAGTATGGTATCAATAGCCTCAGTCTTGGCAGACTCTATAAATCCGCATGTATTAATAACAACGATATCCGAAGAAGCTAAATCGTTGATAATGTTATAACCGGATTCCTTCAGGATCTTGCTCATGCATTCAGCATCAACAAGATTTTTGGAACACCCTAAAGCAATGATAGTGATATTTACTGAGCTATTATCCATAATGGATATTATATCATAAAGAACGGATATAGGATTTCCGCTCTTCAGAAATCCTGTAACTGTCAGACACTTTCCTGACAGTCATTTTATGAATAACAGGATCCAGGCATCTTCCTTCCATAAACTGGATTGTCTGATCATACTGCTTTGTCAAAGCAGTAGCAAAATACCATGCAATCATCATCTGAAGATAGTATTCATCTGTATTAATAGATGCGACGAGTTCAGCATATCCGACATCAAAATCATCATCAAGAAAATGATCCATCAGCACCTTAACCGCAAATCTTCTGGTATATATATGGTCTGAATCAATCCAATCATATACTTTAGGAATCAGAAGATCATGATTTCTGGAGAATATCTTAGGTATCATCTGATCACACGTTGCCCAATTGTCTACATAAGGAAGAAAACGGTCCAGTTCAATAAAACATTTGTTAATATCCTTCTCAAGAGATATCAGAAAAGCATGGATCTGGTATTCTTCAAAATAACTGTGACCGGCAGACGACAAAATATCATCTGCTAATTCTGACCCTTTTATTTCTTTGGCAATTGAACGCAGACATGGAGTCCTTACGCCGATAATGGAATCAGGGCTAACACTGGGAATCGTTTTGATCTGAAGTTCACGATATCCTAAATCCTGATTATCAAATAACAGATCAAGAAACTGCGAATGATTCATATATTCTCTGACCACACCCTATAAGCATCAGAAGCAATATCGTATGTATATCCTCTTCTTGATGCAATCCCAATCATCTCTTCCCGATTTTCCTCGGAATCAGAATCATACCCAAGGGCACTGAACAGATTAACACAAGTCACCCTGTCAGATTCCAATTCAGAAACAACAGTATTTGCAATATTTATGTCAACACCGGCAGATATAAGTCTCTTAAGAATAAACTCCCTGCTTTCCTGCTTCTTACCGGTACGGGATATTATTACCTTACGTGAAGCCTTACGATCATTGATATATTCACGCTCGATCAATTCCTGTACAACATCAGAAGCTATATCCTCGGGGAAGCCTTTGCCGGTAAGATATGCAAAGATCTTCCCTGAAGAATATGTTGCTATGCCAATATGTTTAATTGCAGCCGTGAGAGCTTCTTTGTATAAAACTTCTCTCTTCATCAGTCTACATCAATACCGAGGATATCATCATCGCCATCCTCATCAAAATCCTCATCCGAATCATCTGGGATCTCCTCATCAGATGGTCTGTAAGAATCTCTGATCATCTCCTTGATCTCTTCACAAACATCAGGATGATTCTCGAGATAGATACGGGTATTGTCCTTACCCTGAGCAATTTTCTCACCCTTATATGAGAACCAGGAACCACTCTTCTCGATAATATTATTCTCTACAGCAAGATCAATTACACAGCTCTCAGAAGAAATACCTCTTCCATAGAAGATATCAAATTCCGCTTCCTTGAACGGAGGAGCGACCTTATTCTTAACAACCTTTACTCTAGTGTGATTACCGATAACTTCTGTGCCGTTCCTCAGAGATTCGACTCTTCTGACATCTAGTCTGACAGAAGCATAGAACTTCAAAGCGCGTCCGCCGGGAGTTGTCTCAGGATTACCAAACATTACTCCAACCTTCTCTCGGAGCTGATTAATAAAGATGCAGACTGTTCCTGATTTGGAAACGATACCGGCGAGTTTACGCAAAGCCTGGCTCATAAGTCTTGCCTGAAGACCAACATGTGAATCACCCATATCACCTTCGATCTCAGCCTTGGGAACAAGAGCTGCGACAGAGTCTATAACGATAACGTCAATACATCCGGAACGAACAAGTGTCTCACAGATATCAAGACCCTGTTCGCCTGTATCAGGCTGAGACAGAATAAGATTATCAACGTCTACGCCAATTGCAGCCGCATATACAGGATCCAATGCGTGCTCTGCATCAATATATGCACAGGAACCGCCCTGCTTCTGAGCTTCAGCAACACAATGAAGTGCTACAGTTGTCTTACCTGAAGACTCAGGTCCATAGATCTCAATTATCCTTCCTCTCGGCAGACCGCCAATGCCTAATGCCATATCCAGTGATAATGCTCCGGTAGATATTGAATCAACCTGTACATTAGTCTTATCTCCAAGGCGCATAACCGCACCCTGACCAAATTGCTTCTCTATCTGAGCCAAAGCCGCATCAAGAGCCTTCTTCCTCTCTGACTGATCCGTTACCGGGGTTACCGAATTCTTACCTGCACTCTTACTCTTAGCCATATAAAGCCTCCATAAACATTTGTTCGAATTAATTAAGATTATTGTATTGTTATGATACTATAAAGTCAATGATTATTTGTCGACATTTAATACGAAATGATTACAAATTGTTTTTGGAGACCTATTATTGGTACACCTGCTTATCTATCAGGATTGCTCTGCACGGTGCGCCGTCACATCCGCCCAGATTCAAAGGCTGAGCGAACAAAAGATATTTTCCCTCAGGAACATCATTTAATCTTATTCCTTCAAGAAGAATGATTTCTTTAGCCAGAAGAATATAGTGAACCTTTGCAGGGGCATCTTCAGGTCCGACTGTCTGGGATTCATTTCCTATAAGTCTAATTCCATGTGATGCAAACACTTCAGCAGCATCTTCCGTAACTGTAGCCTCGCCCTTGATGAGGATTCGCTCCCCAGCATGCGAGGCTGTAGCTCTGTTGATGAAATCTTCGGCCAACCTGCCGTCAATATCACCGGAAGCTTCAAACACATAACACGGACCCACAAAAGAATCCAAAGGCATCTGATCAATTGTTTTACCGTCTTTATAGAAATGATAAGGACTGTCAACATGAGTACCGTTATGAGCACACATACTCAAAGATGTCAGATTGCAAATATCACCGTTATCGATCGACATGTCAGTTTTCCGCAATGGAGATGGATCTCCCGGGAAAACGGAACAGCCAAATACTTCCTGCGATATATCATAGATCATATCAGTACTCCTTGATTATCTTCACCTCTATAGAATCGTCTACAAGCGAAGCAAATTGAGCAGCGCAGGATTCATCTCCGGTAACCGACCCATAATGAGTGGGAATTGCTACTTCACAACCGATCTGATTAATGAAATCAGCTGCTTCAGATGCATTCATTGTATATGTTCCTCCAACAGGAACCATAGCAATATCACAATCCACGTTAAGAATATCATCATTAATATCCGTATCGCCTGCAATATAAACTGTTTTATCACTCACATTAACGATATAACCAACCCATCCTGAACTAAATGGGTGGAATGGTTTATCTGTATTATATGAAGGCACCATCTCAACACTGACATAATCAAAATCAAACTTCTCACCCGCACTGCCGGACAGTATCATGATCTTCTTACCAAGTTTCTTCTTTGCTTCATCCTCCATAGTGGAAGGTACAAGAATAACGGTATCGGACTTAATCACCTTGGCAATGTCATCCGGAGAAAAATGGTCAAAATGATCATGAGTAATCAGGATAATATCTGCATCATGCAAAGCATCCCTGACATTATAAGGGTCACAGTAGATCGTGACGTCCCCTTTGATCCTTATAGAACTGTGAGTAAGCAGTTGAATAAAATCAGTATTCATTTTGACCCCCTTAGTAGAAAAATGTCCGGCGCCAAACAGCGCCGGACACCCCTTAACGTAATAAACCGTTTATTAGCAAATAGTATAGATCCATCCCTCGGGTGCTTCGATATCACCTTCCTGGATACCTGTAAGAGTAGAACGGAGCTTTGTCAGGACAGGACCCATCTCCTCCATACCGTTGGAGAACATAAACTCCTTACCGTGATCGTTGATGCTGCCCAAAGGAGAGATAACAGCTGCTGTACCGCAGAGACCGCCTTCCTTGAACTTTCCTTCAAAGATCTCGCTGAGCAATACTTCTCTCTCAACAACCTTGAGGCCGAGATAATGCTCACCAACATAAACAAGGCTTCTTCTCGTGATGGAAGGAAGGATTGAATTGGACTTAGGAACAACGAGGTTGCCGTCCTGGTCAACGAGCAGGATGTTAGCGCCACCAGTCTCCTCGATCTTTGTTCTCGTAGCAGGATCAAGATAGATGTTCTCAGCAAATCCTTCGTTATGAGCTGTAACGATAGCATGAAGGCTCATTGCATAGTTAAGACCTGCCTTGATGTTGCCTGTTCCTCTCGGGGCAGCTCTGTCGAAATCAGAGATCTTTACCTTGATGGGCTTAGCACCGCCCTTGAAATAAGGTCCGACAGGAGTAGCAAATACTCTGTACTGATAATCATCAGCAGGCTTAACGCCGATAACGGGGTTGATACCGAAGATATAAGGTCTCAAGTAGAGAGAAGCACCTGTTCCGTACGGAGGTACCCAATCTGCATTAGCTGCAACGACCTGCTTGATGGACTCAATGAATCTTTCCTTCGGGAAAGGAGGGATCTCAAGTCTCTTGGCTGAATCAATAAGTCTGTCAGCATTGAGGTCAGGTCTGAAGCAAACGATCTTGCCATCCTTTGTTGTATAAGCCTTAAGGCCTTCAAATACAGTCTGAGCATACTGGAGAACTCCTGCATCCTCGCTCATGACGATCATATCATCTTCTGTAAGACCGCCTTCATCCCATGCTCCGTTTGTGTAGTTAGCAACGTAACGATAATCTGTCTTCTGGTAAGAGAATGTCAGATTAGACCAATCGATATCTTTCTTCATAAGAAAACACCGTCCTTACTTATTTAATATTTCTGAATTATAGTCTTTTTTATCTGATTTGTCATCAGAGGCAACTAAATTTATAACCGCAC
>Ga0247611_10007713_pt1 | contig 13408 bp, 6 predicted proteins | sample 177DNAGHGhighgp2_FD_192422 | JGI IMG/M metagenome (GOLD analysis project Ga0247611, IMG submission 192422) | Sheep rumen microbial communities from Palmerston North, Manawatu-Wanganui, New Zealand - 1770 DNA GHGhigh gp2 | ecosystem: Host-associated > Mammals > Digestive system > Stomach > Rumen ... | reverse complement strand
ATTACACCTAGTGACCCATACTCAGAGGGGTATAATCAAATAAAAAGAGCGGCAGAACCGTATCTTAATGACGTGACTCCTATTCTTGAATCCAAGCCTAAGAAAAAAGTTGTTGTTGTAAAGAAAAAAGGTGGCACAACTTCTGATGAGCGTGTAAAGAATATCATAGGTGGAATCTGTAATGGCATTTTTGACTAAGAAGAAGTCAAAAGCTCCTAAACAGCCGTCGCTGTTTAGGCAGCTAGTGGCTATATATTTTGAACAGGCGAAGCGACGAAAGGCATTGCGCATCCTTGAAAAGCAAAGATGGAGCATAGACTTTTTGTCGCTTGTGTTAGAAAGAGCTTTCAAGATGCAGGAAAAGGTATCTCTTGTTATCAAAGATACTGATGGAAGAACCATTGAGCTGACAACGAAAGATGCGCATACAAAGGCAAGCGAGCTTGATGATAACATCTTTAACCATCTTGATGACGAGATGGCTGTGTGGAAGTTTGTCAGAGACCATTCTTCTAGGGGTTCATTATGATTGAGTGGGTTCAAGACAAGGTAACTGGGGAATCCAGACCGACATTATATCCAGGAGAGAAGTCGGATAACTGGGAAATACCAAAAGTAGTATACACGGACTTTCAGAAACTCAATGCTATTATAGAGAGTAAGTATAGTAAAGAGTTTTTGAAGATTTGTGCGTTCTACAATAAGATGTTCCCGATGTTGAAGACATCTGGAAGTGCGCAGGTGGCATACAATGCTATCGCATTTACGGTAAAGGACCAGGAAAGAACGGACACAGGCGCAGGAACTAACTACAATTATCTCAAAGCTATCATAGACCAGATAACATCTCGATTGGGAACTATTCTTTTTCAGCCTATGCTGACCTCAGAAGACCCGAATTACGAGTATATAGTGTACAAAGACACTGTAGAAAGGGTACTAAGAACCTTTGTTCGTGATGATAATTTCAACAGAATCTGTCTTGAGAGCTTCCATAATGCTGCTATTTTGGGGTATGCACACGTGTTTATCGACCCATATACAGGGAAATTGGTAAAAGCACCTGACTATACAATCGGAATGTACTCAGGGCAGTTTAACCATAATAATGTAGTGCAGATGTTGTACCGCGATTATGCTTTCCCGACGGCAGAGCTTGGGTATTATTTGGTTGATTGTACGCCAGAGCAGCAGGAAGAGATACTAAAAGAGAACATCGACAGAGAGAGTGTAGACTTTAAGATGTTCTTTGATTGTATTGCTGAGAAAGTGTATGTTACTATAAACGGAAAGACTTTGCCAGAGAGGGATTATCCGTTTGATAAGGTACTAGTAGCTACGTTCCAATGGGACACAGGATTTAACAAGCAGTACACGTCGTCGGAGTTTGATAAGTTATATCCAATACAAAGAGAGATAAACAAGATAGCCGCAAAGATACAGCAGTTTGTGCGAATGTACAAAGGACCAGTCCCTGTATTCAATACAGACATTGACTTGCAGGTAAAGGAACTTAGCAATGGAAGCGGCGAAGTTTTGTTTGTTGACAGTGGTAGACCTGTAGACAGTTTAATGACTGTTATCAATCCTACTCCATTGGACAGTCAGCTTGATGCGCAGATACAGGCATACAAGACTACGATGTTTGAGTTGAGTGGCATACAAAACAGCTCATTTGATATGGAAAATATGAAGAGTGCTGCAGCTGTTGTTGCTCTTGACCAGATGAGGGACAGTGTATTTCAAGCACAGATGAGTGCTATGAGTCAGTTTATAAAAGACGCATTGCATTTGTATATACATTTTTATGCTAAGTTCCCTGACTTTAGTAAGTCGGCTGGTGTGGTGGATTGGAGAACTGTAGACAACTTGATGGAGAATAGTTACATAGACTTGAAGCCTGTGCATTTGAACGACCCTCTGTCAGATACAAACACAATAGACGTAAAGCCGTCTGACTATTTAGATATGATGTGTAGTCAGTTTGTATTGAAGTTGTTGAATAATAAGGCATCGTATGATACAATACCATATTACCTAGAAGATGCGGCTGTAACAGGAAAAGTTGCAGCGGTAATGGCAAAGTTTGCGGCACTAGGGCTGGATATACCTATACAGATACATAAGTATATGATAAGGGCGTATCTTGAATTTGTAGCACAAGGCGAAGGACAGTTGTAAAATGGATGGACAGAACGTAAACATAGACCTCAACGCAGGGTTAGACACACAGAGCAACGATATGCTTGTGAGTGTAAACTCTCCAAAATTCTTGCACAATCGACAAAAGATGCAGGGAAGGTATATGCCAAACTCTGTCCGTTACGAACACGACGGTTGGGCGGTTGACAATGATGTCTATGAGTTTGAGAAAGTAGATGTAACGATTGAAACAAGCCCAAAACAGTACTTAGTATCAAGAGAAACTGTATCATCAGACGTTCCGCTATATAAGTTCTTTGTCAAAGATGAAGCTGGAAACATTATAGGAACGTTTAAGTACACACCCAAAAGTAGCAATGTAACGAATGACCAGTTGTCGATACTTGTGGCAAATGGGTTGACAGCCGTGGTGAAATATAATCGTGACACAAGAAAATGGGAGCTTGTATCGGGAAATGGGTGTAGGCTAGAAGCCTCACAGGACAATCAGTACAGATACACTTTAACAGTTATAAACACAGCAAAGACATTCCAAAATCAGACATATACGTTCACAAAAGGAACGGATATAGAGATAAACGATAAGACTTTTGAGCTTACAAAGCAAAGTGCAACAGGGTCTGAGTATGGAAATGAAGGCGTAACAATAAGTACTAATTCCTCTGGTGTGACGGCAGTAAAGGTAGGTGGAGTTAATTATAAAAATGCTACAAGCAGAGCTGGTACTGTAGGTGTAAAAGACTCAATAGAGTTATCTTTCGTTCCTACAGAGAAAAAGTTCGTAACTCACTTTTCAGGAATAGGAAGTTCTGAGCCGTTGAAGCTGATGAACTTTGAAGCTCACGACAAAGTTATTGACAATTACATAACTTTAACTTTGAGCGGAGAAGATTACGATTACCTAAGAACGACAACAAAGAACTCAGATGGCACAACATCGACGACAACGGCTACACAGAAAACGTGGAACGACTGTGATGAAACAGCATTAGCGTACGACTCTAGTAGTGGACACAAGATGAGACTAAGGCTAGATGTTGCTATTCCTGTGTGGGGAGGAATATCTTTCTTAAAGGGAATGAGAAAGAATACTACTGGTGCTAGTCGTATAACAACACCTGCCGATGTAGTGTCAGATTGCGGAGGAAAGTTGCAGTTACATCCAGGAAAGATTTCTGGTGGATATTTACATAGATATAGCGCAACTGTATTGAGTGCGAATATTACTGTGTGGCAACAGTGCAAAGACATCACAAAAGACTTTACTTTAACTCCTATCTCACCTATGCAGTTGCACGTCAAATATGCTTATTACAAGATTGCAGTTGCAGAAGACTTTACAGAGTGCAGAAAGGAATTCTATGACGAGTATGTAAAGACTCATAGCTCAGGATACTATAAAAAAACTACAGAAACGATAGATCAAAAGTCTGTTCATCATTATTGGTACAAAAAGTTTGTGCCGACGAAAGTGACGGGTGATGCTGTAATAGAAGAGTTCGACAAGTGGGCTTGGACTTGTGCTGACATAGAAACGCTGATGGGGTTTGACGGTATACATAAACGATTTAGTTGGACGGATGAAACTCAAAAAGTAGCTCGAAAAGACACGGGAAGCTCACTAAACATAGATGTTGATTACGGTATAGAGAACCTAGGTAAGTTGGTAAGTGGTGCTTGTAAATGGTCAGCAGACAGTAGCTGGAATGATTACGACACTACATCAGGAACAGAGCTGTACAGCGATGAGTCAAAGTTTGACGACGACTCTTATTATCATACGGATGTATACCCAAATGAAGGAACTACAGCGTGGATAATGGAAAGGGCAGATGAAGAGAAATTTGTTCGGTCAAATGATAAGCTCATATCGTTTTGGGCTTGTCTAGCATCTGGAGAGATACAGGGGTATCATAAATACGAAGATGGTTCTGGAAAGAGTATAACGGAAAAGTTTAAGAAAGGTATTATGGCTTATTGCTACAAGGGAGTTTTCTCAAAATATTTAAGTTTGAAGAACCCTGTAGTCAATATAAAAAAGCAGTCAACAGAGTATACTTATGAAGACTTTGAAATAACAGATGCTGCCGCAGATGCGTCCTCAAATACCTATGACATTTCTTCTATGTTCGATTTAGAGATAGGAAATGTAAGATTTTCTGGTGGACAGAATAGCATAACATTGAATGTCGTAAAGAAGGGGACAGAGCCAGAATATATTTTTTACTGTGTAAAAGATTCCACTTCTTCAAGTAGCGATGATAAAGAAACTCCAAAAAGATGGTGGTATAATGTTGATGATATAAAAGACAGATATTGCCCTGGTCACATCTATAACGGAACTATTGACCTAGCAGGAAGTGCTAGTGGCAATATGAAAGCTATATCTGTGTTAAATACATATCAGGGAAGTTCTGCAAGTAACACGGTAAGTTTTAGTCTTGATACTATTACTGCAAACGAGAAAAACTATATCTCTAATGTAACGTCGCAAAAAGGACAGTTGACTGTATTGCAAAACTTTGACACACCAGAGATAGATAAGTATTGTGCTATGCTAGACACGGTAGAGTTTGTGGATTCTACTCCGACAGTTGTAACAAGTATCAATACATCTACAGGGGAAATAACGGCTACGGTAGCACAAACAGTAGCAATGGCAACATCATCTGCAGACCCTGACATAAAAGACTTTCCTGTAAAGATTTCTATCTCTACAGCAGGAGACGGGGTTAGTGATATGGGTATAGCATCTCCTATGTCAGCGGCTGGTGTAACAGGGAAAAGTACATTTGATACGGCGTACTCTGTAGACAAAGATACTGTAAAAGCAAAGATAGACCTTGTTGCGTATTTGTCAGTGACACTAGGAACTCCGTATGTAATAAAGAAAGGTAATACATCAATAAATGCTTTGTATGCAAATGGCATTTGTTATGCTAATGTTCCGCGCCTAGATGATAATTCTAAGACATTAGTACTTGGGTACAGTTTCTTAAAGGGTAAAGCATATTTATCATTTACGTCAGATGCCAGTAACCTTAGTAATTATGAATTAAAGCAATCAGAGTTTACTATTGCAGGAAAGTCTACAGAGAAAACTGTTACGTTTAATACTTACGAGAAGAAGGTCGTAACAGGAGTTACAGTAGATACAACTTATGAAGTATCATCTGCTATAGACAAAGCAACGGTAAATACAACGTATGTAACTATAGTTGTCGGAGGAAAAACTTATACAGTTCCTATGGCAGCGTTTACGAACACGACACAAAAACCATATCTAAAATATCTGTACACAAGAATTGATGATGCAGATTCTAATAACATATATCTTGGAAAGCAGTACACTGATGAAGAATTCCAATTCTTAAAGCAGCAGTGGAATACGACGGTTGACGTTGAGAACTTTTGGTGGATAGACAGTAACCACATACTAGTATTGACAAAGAAAGAACTTCAACTTTTGAGGAAGAATCCAGAGGAACTAGACGATTGGGCAGCTGATAAGTGGGAACTAGAGAAGTCATATGAAAAGTGTGACTACATAACTAACAAGGTGATGAATTACTTTGTTAGTAGTGTATACGGAGCAACGGCTGCAGACGAGGGAGCTGTATTTATCACGCTAGAACAAAGAGATACGAATTCCTTCTCGATAAATCTGTACAATTCATTGAACGGGATGTCTAAAGTCCAAAAGGAAGTGTATGTAAACAAGGTTGAAATTGGCGAAGAATTAAATGCGAATAAGCAAACTTTGAACTCATACAGCACAATAGTCATAGACAATATGCTTACACAGGCGAAGTTTTCTGCAACTATTGTTGATACAAAAGTCTTTATTGGAATTCATTACGACAACAACTTCAACCAATGGACCATAGTGACTGACAGAGATTTGTCTAGTAGTATTATTGTGCAAGGCTATGGCTTTGTAGGCGTAGACGGATTGCTTACAGGTGGGGAAATACCAAAGACTTACTTTGCTACAGGAGCTGAGGGGTATTTAGGATTTAACTCAAAAGTAGAACCTATAAGCGTGCTAGGTACTGCTAAAGACGAGGATAAACAGTATATAACTGATTTAGGACAGTTATCAGAACTCACAGAGAGAGTAGTAGGAACTGACTCACAACAGTGGTACATAACAAAAGTATTGGCTGATATAGTTTCTCATATAAAGGTTTCTGTTGATAATGGAGTAGTGACATTTACGCCAGAGTATATACCTCTTACAAACACTTATAGTGTAAATTATGCTAGTGGAAGTTTTGGAGCGACAGTACTTGGTGACTACAATCCTCAGACAACAGGCTTGATGGAGTTTATACGAGGTGCAAAAGCAGATGGACTTGATAAGTTCTTATCGTTGGCATTGTCGCCACAAGTGTGTTATTTTAATACCAAGATAAGTACTTTAACTTATTTACAGCAGACTCTAGGACAGGCTGCGTACGTTCATTATAACTCTACTAGCATACATCAAAGTCAAGATACTAGTTCACAGAACACTGCATCGTCTGCGGCTGTTCAAGTAACGCCAGAGAGTACAGCTGTAAAATCCTCTGATATAACGGCAGACAGTATTGCTTTTGATTATCAGTCCGTTCGACAAAAGGTCAAGGCAGCTGATAATATCTATGAGAACTTGTTGACGCTGGTAGGCTCTGCTATTTCAGCTGTCAATGGTGTTGCTACAGAAAAGTTAAAAGTCAACTCTACGGTAAACAAGACTACAACAAGTGATGTTGGAAAAGCCTTTGGAACTTATTTTATGTCGAACTTGCAATCAGCTGCGGTTAGTGAGTTCACGGCTATGGATATGAACCCAAAGCTAAATGCAGAAGTTTCAGCGGTAAAGACATTGGATATGTTCTTTTCGACAAGTGCCGAACAGGAAATCTCAGCTGGAAGCGGTTGGGTAAATCATAACTTTATAGCACAGTGTACATCTCAAAGCGTAACGAACGTTCAAACAGAAGGTAGACAACAGAAGTTCTTCTTGCTTATTACTGCTATAACAATGATACCTATTTATGCTGTGTACAAGGGGTTGGAAGTTACAGAGCAAGGTCTTGCAAAAACGGTGGGAAGTACGTCTGGAGGTTTAGATTTAACATTTGGTTGGTCGTCTGGAACAAATGCGGCGGAAGTTGCAACTCATTACGCTACTTTGGGAGCTTGGGCAATAGCAAAAGCGTCTTTGGAAGCAACGAAGACTGTTGTAAAATTGTTGCCAGATATATTAAAAGGATTGGGTGGTGATAAATTACAGACAGCTGTAACCTCTTTCATAACGAAACACAATATAGACATAGAGGGTTGTCATAAGTATGGTTCTAAATCAGAGTCATTTATGTACCCTTGTTGGAAGTGTCAAGGAAACGTGTACACAGATGAGCTTGTTGATGTAGGAATACAGAACAAGAAATGGTACGTAGATATGCAAGCGTATGATGATGTACACGAAAGGAAGGGTACTGATAAAGCAGAGTTCACGACGAGTGACCCAAGTGATTCTATAAAGGACAAGCTAAAAGGTGATGTAGATTACTTTATTGCAAGCGTAAGAGGTTCTTCAACGGAAAAACCGTTGCCTGTAAAGATGGCTTGCATAGAAGGTGTAAAGAGTTTCTTACCAGAGTCGTTGTATAAGAATGAAAATATTGGGGAAAGTGAACCAGTATTTAGTACTCATCCATTTCAGGATTATATTATTGACGAGAACTGGCAGCTAAGCAGAACAGCATCAGTAGGAATGACAACGTGGATTAGTTGTAAAGACACAAAACTTATCGACGGCGATGCTAGTAATATGGTAATTACAGATGAGTTCTGTGGAGTAGCAGCCCCCTACACTGCTATTGAGATTAAAAGAGGTATTGAAATGAAATACTTCAGACCATTTGCTTTAACTCCGAAAGTATTGTCTTTGAACTGTACAGGCTACAACTGTCTTTATGATGAGAGAATGTATCACGCATTTGACGGATATGGCTATAGACTTGTTAATTGGACAGGCGAGAGTGGTATGGCAAAGGGTACTAGAGTATGGCAATATAGCTTCTTAGTGAACGACAGATTTAAGAGAAGCAATAAGATGCCGCTTAATGAGTTCTTTGGAAACTTCAAGTCAGACCCAGTGCTTGCTTTGCCAGGAACAGCAGAGGATAAAGTTTTCTCTTTGGTAACAATGCCTGAGGAAGCAAAGGGATTAACAGCTGGTACTATAGGCGAAGATAAGGACGCTAGGCGATATAGTTTGCCTGTATTTACAGAATATGTTTCCACATTACCAGCTGTTGTAAAGACTATAAGCAGTTACAATCTTTCTGTAGTAGACGGCATAACAACGTTGACAACAGAGAATCACGATTTGCAGAGTGCTTATAAAGCTCCTACTAGCGTAGATTTTTCTATAGGAGAAGATAAGTATAGATATACAAACGAGTACATTTGCTCATTACAGAATAACGAATCTACGAGTGGTGTTACTATAGTAGAGCATCTTTGCCCTTGTATTGGCTTGACATATCTAGGAGCAACACCAACAGAAGCCTTGTTCTATTCTCAGAACAATAGACAGTATTATAAGTATAGTGGCGGTAGAAGTGTACAGCTGGTGGATATGATGGAAAGATTTAGAAACATTATATCTGGAAAGTATGACTTCATAAACCAAGAGATAGTAGTACCAGCTATTGCTACATTCAAGAGACTTGACGATAATGTTGAAGATGATGCTGACGAAACAGATAATGTTATTGTATTGAGATTGAATGGGCAGGAAGTCAAGGGAGAAATATGTCCGCCGCTCAAGACTATATTCAAGACAAAAGAAGGCGAGGATATTCATAGTTGGTTTAGAGTACTAAGCTTACCAACAGGAATTGTTTTCCAAGGACCGAACAGATGTATAGTCAACAGATTTATTATCAATGACTATATGCTAGAAGATATAAAGGCGAACTATGGAAAATGGAAGAGAGTTCCAAAAGAGTATTATCATCCATTCCGTACATACAAGAAAGAGTTTGAAACTGTAAAAGAGTTTATTGGAGAAGAAGTTGAAGTAAGAGGTTGGACACACAATCCGTTCTTACTAGTAACAGCTCCACTAGGAGTCAATGAGGAAACTGATTGCTTGTTTGAGTGGAACATTACATTCTGCTGGACAAACGAAATGGATATGTTGTATAATAAGAATGAGTATGCAGTCGTAAACGTTATGGCAGAAACTATGACACCAGGTGGAAAAGTTGTAGCTGCAAGACCTGTGCATATATATCTTGTAAAAGAATTATTTACACGCACAGGAAATTATGGCTATTACTCGTTTAGGTATCAAAGTAACTGTGGAGCTGGTAATAGAGAACGCTTGCATTTATGGAGTGACCAATATATAGCAATCAGTGATTTATCATTGACATATAAAACAGTTACTCAAAAGCGTAATGATATACTGACTCAACAGGTAGATATATCTCGCCTAGTGGAGGTGTAGTAATGGATGGGGAAGCCAGATAGGAATGTATTAAGGAGTAAACAATGAACGAAGAAGGAAAATACAAACGCTATAATATGCTGTATGACGACGGAAGTCCGTATACGCCAAGCCCTAGAAACAAGAATATTGTTGCCGCCATTAGCTCTGATGATGGATATGAGACTAAAGGAGAGGACCTTGAGCCAGGCTCTTCTGCAGACAATCCTATTGACTCAAAACTGTTGACTTATGAAGCTCAGGCACAGCTTCCTATTGGCACTTGGGTCACAACATCAAAAGGTCCTCACCAAATAAATCAGGGCGATATAAACTGGGCAAAACAACAGATGCAGAAAACGGCACAACCACCGAAGACATCGTCTGCAGAGAAAACTCCATCTGTTGCAGATAAAACAAAACCTGCTACAGAGAAAGCTAATACAGCGTTAAGTAGTGTAACTACGAAGCCGTACTACGATACAAAAGATGGAATATTCAAAAACCATCAGACATCAACAACAATTCCAGCCAGCGAAGCTGATTCGTTCTTAGGAAAGCATACTCAGTATACTACAAAGACTATGCCAAAAGAACAGATTGCTCAGATGGCTGACTCTAAAGTTCGGCTGGAATCTGCAAAAGCGAAAGCCCACGCTGAGGATGCCGCGAAGAACCGAGGTACAAGTGCGTCATATTCCCTTGGGGATTATGACAAAGAAATTCCGAACGCATCTGCAGTAGCAAAAGCTGGCTTAACGCCTATGACCGATGTACCTATAAAGCAGATGCCAGAAGTTATGGACTTCTTCAAAGACAAGAACAATTACAACCTTATAAAATCTGTAATTGAAAAAGGGGGTAGTCACAATGCGCTTAATGCAAGTTTGACTCCTGCACAGTTAGGAACACTTATAGACAGAGGTAGAAATTACATTAGAAGTGATTCTAATGAAGAAAGAGCTATAACACAGCTCAGAAAAATTCTGTCAGGAATCTCCGACTCTCAGGCGTTGGATGCCGATTACGAAAACTTCTTGAAGACAGGAAAGACCGTAGGGGCTTATTGATGAGGAAGTAGTAAGCTATGGCAGGAAAAAGGTATTACAACCCTGAAACAGGGGTCTGGAAAACAGTAAACGAGGGTGACCCTGATTCGTATCAAAATCCGATGACTACAGGTAAGGTGTGGTTAACGGAAAAGGAATATAATGGCGGAAACTACGAAGGTGCTTATCTGAATAAGATAAGAGACTTTAACAATGGCAGATATTTTGCTAACAAGCAAGCTGCTAATCACGCTTATAGAGAAGCAGAGGCTCAGGCTACGAAAGACAGAAATAACAAACGTAGTATGGCTGAATACGCTGCTAGTGGACAGAAAAACCCTCAAGCGTATCTTCAGGAAAGGTATGCTCAAATAGATGCAGAGTATGACTCTGCGATGAATACTGCTAAAGCTAATTACAAAGCAGCTCGTGACAAGAATCCTAAGCCTACTGGGTACGCAGATGAAAATGACAAAGAAGAAGATAATTTGTTAGCGGACGAGGAAAAGTCAGAAGAAGAAAAGAAAAAAGCCGACGAAGCTGCTAAAGCTAAGGGGTCTACTACGACAACAGAGAAGAAAGTACAGCCAGCAGGTGCTAGCTTGTTTAGTGGGTTGTCTGCTGCAGCTGGTAAGATGATTTATGGGAAAAGCGGCGACCCTATGGGTCGAGATGCTCGTTTGGAACGGCAATCAGAAATGCACGACCGAGAAGCTGCTAAACACGACGTTGCTGCACAAAAAGAAAATCAGATTGCTAACAGAGATGAAAGACGTGAAACATCTAAAGACGCATTGGCAGATGGTGCTACTAAAAGCAAAGACGCTGTAAACAAGCTCGGTAATGTAGGAGCTGGAGCGGCTGCGCTTGCTCGTGTAACAGGAGAAGGTGACCTCAATGCTAATCGTAATCGCAAAGACCAAGCTCGACAGAAGGGTGTTGAGAATATGGAAAAGGCGGAAGACGAGCGACAGCTGGCAGAGCAAGAGCGTTCTGGTGCTGACGTATATCGCTATCAAGGTAGAGATATGCAAATTAGTAATCAAGAGAGCGATGAGTTGTCCGAGGGCAAAGGAGACGTCGTACAAGAGGACAAGACAAAAAAAGAAGAAGATAAAACAAAGATAGACCCGCCTCCTCCGACAGAGAAACCTGAAGAGGAAAAACCGCCTGTAGAAGGTAACTGGCAAGAGGCTATAAACTTGCTTTCTTACGGCGAGGATGCTTCATCTAAACATTATCACGCTGGAGAAAAGGAAGCTGAGGGGCAGAGATTGCTAGACAAATACAAGGCGAAACCTTTAACGATGCAACAGGTTTCCGATTTTGTAAATAAAAAGAACCCTAAAGCAGCTTCTTTGTTATGGAAAGACGGTCAGTGGGATAGCTCGAAAAAAGAGTTCTTGCCGTATTCAGCGGCACAAGCTGGTGTTTTGCAGGATGCTATAGGATATTATTATCCAGAACTCTACGAGGACTGGAAGGCATCAGGTCAAAACAACGGAAGATTTGACAAAAATGGTAATCAGATAAACGCAGGGCAGAAACTGGCTGACGGAACTACTGCTACTGGGGAAAAGTTTAGAGAGCAAGGGAAAATCGAACTAGCACCAGAAAATGATACAGGAAGCGATAGAAGGATAAAAAACATTGCAGCTGTAATAGCTGATTCAAGAGAGTATTAGGAGATGTAGGAATGGCAACGACAAGTGATATTTTACAAACAGCCTTAGCTAACTTGGGAAAAAATCCTAACAATGCTGACTATATTCGCCTAGTAAAGGAGTTGGCAGCTAGACAGGCAGAGTTGGAAAAGGTTCAGTTACAAAACCAAGCAAGAATCAATGCGTTGCAAGAAGAGTTACTTGCTAAGGGTATGGCTCAAGAAGATGCTGCAAAAGCTAAAAAAGAACTTCAAGACCGGGGATTTAAGTATTGGCAAAAGAAATTCAATGCCGAAAACGCTCGAAAAGATTTTCTGAGAAACCAAGAGAAGCTAGACAGAGAAGCTGCGGAGAAAAAGGCTTTAGCAGAACAAGAAGCTGCGGAGAAAAAAGCTCAGGAACAAGAAGTTAAGAAGTCTGATGCTATTAACAAGAGTAAAAAAGGTGCGCTTGGCGGTACTGTAGTAGGAGATGCCGCAAACATTTTAGGGCAGGGCATCAAAGACTATGGTAACTATCAGGCGACTAAAGATGATACCTACGCAAACTTGTTGCAGTCTATTAGCGAAAATACACCAGGGTACAATGCTGCGAGTGAAAGTTTGTATGGCAAGAATCCGCTGTCGGCAGCCGCAACGCAGATGGCAGCTGTTAAAGCAGGGGACGCTGCAAAGAAGAGAGCCAAGTACGATATGGTTGGTAATGTTGCTCAGGGAGTAGCAAATACTATTCTTGATGCTGCTAACTTAAAGCGTATGTATGATATGATGATGGGCGGTGATGTCAATGGGCAGATGCTTATGGGTATGGGCAGTATCTTAAAAGGATTAAATGGAGCGACACGATGAGTCAATTAACAGATGAACAGTACCAAACTCTGTGGGATATGCGAAAGAAAAGAGTTTCAGAACTTGCAAACAAAGAAACTTTAACGCCTGAGGAGATGGGATTTGCATATCAGCTTGCTCAGAACGAGGGGTATCAAGATGATGAAATCGAAGAAGGACTAGCAGAGTTGTATGCTAAGTACATTCGCAATTATCTGT
>Ga0247611_10007712_pt1 | contig 13408 bp, 2 predicted proteins | sample 177DNAGHGhighgp2_FD_192422 | JGI IMG/M metagenome (GOLD analysis project Ga0247611, IMG submission 192422) | Sheep rumen microbial communities from Palmerston North, Manawatu-Wanganui, New Zealand - 1770 DNA GHGhigh gp2 | ecosystem: Host-associated > Mammals > Digestive system > Stomach > Rumen ... | reverse complement strand
TATCTTGGAACTGGAATAAGAAAGACAATTAAAGTAGGAAACAAAAGTAAGAATATGAAGGATTTAACTCCTTCTGAAGCATTACATTGGAGTATAGTATATGATTTTCTTAAACCACTAGCAGATAGTGATTCAAAAGTGTGAATACAGCCAATGGTATTTGCTGATAAAATCAGGCAGTTCCTTGATCATATAGATTTATCAGAAATACATATAGACCTTGGAAGAAGTCAATGTACTTTATATGATGCTATTGTTGCATTAAAAAATGGTACTAAATTATCTATTGATTTTAAGGCACACGACCCATTAAAGGTAATAAAGGATGCTATTATTGATCAAAGAAAGAAATCTGCACTTCATTCAGCAGCTGTTTTAATAGAGAATGCAGTAAAGGCTTTTGGCCCAGAGGCTCTGGGATTATCTTTTCCTAGTGGATCTATTACTACGGCAGAATTTATATATGACTTTATTACTAAAAACACTGATAATTTTAATAGTGTTTGGAATAAAATAAACCAGAAATTAGCAGATACTGGTGATTGGAATGCTATTGCTTCAGTATATAAAGCTGCAAATTCTACACTACATGGTTCTGTAGAAGAACAAATTGATATTGTAAAAACTACTGACGGTAAATACATCTTAAATCCTCTATTAAAACATACTATAGATACTTTTAGTTCTGAAGAAGAATCTGAAAAATATTTCCAGTCAATGGAAAATCAATTTGCTTCAGAATTAAATGAGGTAGGTTTTAGATTATCTCCTGAAACTATTCCTAATTTTTCAAAACTTGGAGCAAATGTCAATGTAAATATTAAAGTTAATGGTGTATTAAATCCGTTATTACAAGCATATTTATATACTCATTTATTGGTAGGAGAACAATTACAGGAGGTTCATCAAGGTAGTTTCTGAAACTATAGAACTAAAAAAACTTTTGATCCTAATAATCCTAATTATCAAGCTGATATAGCACATAGATTCATTGACCAGTCTAAGCGTGCTATGGGTGCAGGAGCTACTATTAAAAGGATTGTTCCCAGACAGTGGGGAGTAGGTTCTATATGAAGAGCTGCAGCTGTTACTGATTTGGTTTCTCCTGTAAATGGTTTAACATCTGTTTATAAAGAGGAAGAGCTGGTTGCTGATGGTTGTACTTACGTGAATCCTGAACAGGCTATATTAGAAAATAGGTCTTTGCCTGATGGTAAAGTAAATAATAATTTTAAAAAGCTTATTTTTAGCCAGATAGATAAGGGAGGAGCAATGAACCAGATAAAAACTGCTACCTTTACTATTACCAATGAAGTAAGACGTCGAAATCCTCATTCTGTAGAAATGAATATGGAAAAAGTATACAGAATGACACATCAAGATGAAATTAATTTGGATTCTTGGGTTTCTGATTACTATCGTATTGATGGAACCTCTATAACTAAGGATAATCACAATTTAACACATACAGAACCTGTATATTATTGGAATTCCGATAATAATTCATATTATAAAATACTTGCAGTAGGCTTTAACGAAAATGGCTTATATAGAGTTATTCAAGCTGTTGATAGGAATGGGGACGCAATAGAATCTACGAGTAATATAGAGTTCCGTCCTCCATTAAATAATGATCATTATTCTATGTATGATCTTGATCAGCTTTTTGGTGGAGCATGATGTATGAAATTAGATAAAGCTAATAAAACCCTAGTAAATAGTGATAGTAATAATGTTATACTAGCTAATATGATGTGTGGTAGACAAGAACTTAAAAATTCTATTATACATTATATTGTTCCTATTTCATCTTTTAAAGTAGGTATGCAGAATATTAACGATTCATCAGTATTTAATCTCCATCAGCCTGATTCTAAATTATGGGAATTTAATCTAGACCCATATAGTGTTGGAGTTCAGTTAAATGCAGGACACTATGTAGAAGGCGGTTATGTTACTGAACCATCACAGTTAATGCAGGCCTTAGGACAAGAGGGTGTATTGGTTGACTTAGTGGATAATATTTATAATGAGTTAGTTAACATTACTAAGAGTATTAGGGAAAAGTTTTCTCAAGCAGATCTTAAACAATCTATTGCTGAAGAGCTATTGTATTCTATAAATCATTCTGGAAGTAGTAAAACTATTACAGATGTATTTATTATGAGAATGCAAAATAAGATTGAACAGAAAGTAGATGTAAAACTTCCTTTAAGTTCTCCTGGTATAAATCAAAAATTTGAGCAAGTAATTTTACAATCCTTAAATAGATCTATTAAACATAGATTTCCTGGATTGGGTACTGTGCAAGCTCCTAGTTGAGGATACATGCAACATTTTGGAAATGGGCTTACTTATAAAGAATTATTAAGTAAATTAACTATTCCTTCTGGATATACTATAAAGCAAGCAATGGAAGGTGTCTGAAATGGAAAGTATCTGGATGAAACATTTGTAAATGATATGATTTCTGCCAGAGATGACTCTGGAAGACTTCCTATAGTTGAAGAAATTTCTACTAAACAAATTGATTTTGAGGATACTCTGCTTATAAAAGATGCTGCTGGATATAGAACCGTTAAAATTGACGGAATTAAAAAATATGATGAATATAGAAATTTAAGACCCGATACTACTGTATTACGGTGAAATACTCAGGGACGAGATTTATTACAACAAATTGTACGATTTAATATACGTGGTGATGCATCTGGGAATTTCTATACATTATATGACTTTGATGCAAGCAGAAGTACCTTCTATTTATCTGAAATAATTAAAGATAAGAAGTATCCAGAATTTTGGGAAGAGAAGAGGAGAATAATTCTTTCTACCTTATCAAGAGGTAAAACACCTGAAGAAATAAAGCAAATAGAAAATGTATTAAACTCTCCCCTATCTAATATCGAAACTCTTAAAACATATCTAAAAGCTGCTAAAGAACAATTTAAAGAAGATTGTATTAGTTATTCCAATACTAATAAAATCAATACTTCTTTTAAATTTTTCATGAATGCTGCTGGTGGTGATGTTGAATTGAATATTCCTAAGGTGCAACATGCTCAAATTATACTAGGTAGACTGTATGCTAAAAAGTTAGGATTAAAGGCTGGTGATAATGTTAGAACTATTTTGGACCAAGGTACTGCATTTTTTGAAGAGCGTCTTAAAAATCAATTCTCTAAATCTACCACCCTTAATGGCTTAGTAGATGCAACTTTTTATACTGAAGACGGACAAATTCAGGTTGTAATAGGTGATAATCCTGGATGGTCAGAAATGGCAAAGGTCTCCAGAATATTCAATAATGTAAATGGCTCTATTTATTATAAAGGTAATCCGATAAAAGGAGCAGAGGGAATAGAGTTTGGAACTTTTGTAGATTCTGATGGTAATACACATGATTTTGTGAAAGTCAAAAATGCTAGACAACTAAGGGCTTTACAAAATAATGGACAGTTAGGCTACCTTGAATATAATTATACTAAAAGCAATATAAAGCGTCTTAATACTATTCTTAATAGAGGCCTTTCTGATGAAGTATTATCTAAAAATAATATTGGCAATACTGTAGATAGCTTAAGATCTGGAGAAAAGGAACGTAAAAAAGGATTTATACATCAATGAGCTAAAGGTAGATTTGAAGCCTTTAAATCTTCTTTAACAATGGTTGGTGCTCGTATTCCTACACAAGCTCTACAATCTGTATCTGCAGTTGATGTGATAGGCTTTACTGATAGTACAGAAAACGAGGTATACCTTCCAAAGGTTTTAACATGGGTAGCTGGCTCCGACTATGATATTGATAAATTCTATGTTATGGGTTGGAATATCCTTGATGATGGTAGACTTCCACATAAAGGAAATTTATATGAATATTCTCAGGAAGAAGTAGATAGTTTACCTAACCCTACTGGAGAAGAATTTGAAATATACTATCCAAACCAGGATGATTTGTACTCCCCAGAAGATATTATTACTATAAATATTAATGATTTAAGATCTGAGGGAATAAAAATTCTTAAACAGGTATTAGAGTCAGGAAAACATATAATACACTTTGTAGGCTTTTCTAATGATACAGGCACTCCTACTGCTATGGAGGAGCTCTGTTTAGCAGAGAATTTTGTAAGTACTTTAAATCGTTATAATAATGATACTAATGCAAAAAGAGTTTCTAGATTCTCCTCAGCAATAGCAATGAATAATGCTCTTAGAAATATTATTCATGGTTTTGATGATGTATCTGTACAGGATGCACTTCTTTCTCCTCTAAATACTGATGAAACTGATAGGTTGGCTGATAAAAATGCTGAAGCTAAGGCAGATAAAACTAAGTTTAATCCTGACCTTCCAACTTCTATATTCAAGCAACAATACAATAATATGGTTGGTAAGGCTTCAGTTGGTATCGTAGCTCAAAATACTAAAACTTTTAATGTTGTTACTTATAATATAAATGCAAAACTAAATAATCTTGCAAGAAATTTATTAGTAGATAATATATCTGTAGATGCAGTTAGATCTTATCTGGATAGTATTACATTTACTTCTCCACTTCATCCTGGGGAAGGTAGAACGCATGTTTTTGGTGGATTAAACTTTAGGAGCCTAATAAATGCCCTTAAATTAAAGGGAGAAAATGCATTAGCAAATGAAGTTCAAGTATTACAACATAATAGCTTGAAAAATGACCCATATGACGGTTTAAGTAATTTAATGTCTGCTGCAACAGATAATGCTAAACTTCTTGACTTAAGTCCATTAAATGCTACTGGAAATATTCTTAACTTATATTGTTATTTAGTAAGTATTGGCGAGTCACTTGAGGATGCTGCAAATCTCTTTACATCTAAAATATTTAATATTGTAAATAAATTTGTTCCTCATAATATATTTGAGACGGATACTAGTGAATATTCTGCATTACGTGATGCATTAAACTTTTTAATGGATACAGGAGAGTTGAATATAGTTAATAGAGGAGATTTAACACGACTTTATTATCAAAGAATTAAATATCTATATGATAATAATGATACCTTTAAATCTGCTCTAAAGGCTGCTACTGAAGACTTAGTAGATAATAATGGCAATCCAATTCCTATTACTATTGGGGGTAGTTTAAATTTAAATGAGGCTTCTATTTCTCAAGCTGCTTTAAAAATCTACAGAAACTGATTAAAGCAGGATTTAAATGGAACTGAGTGAACAGAGCTACTAAAAGCAGCAAAAGATTTTCCTGCAACTAGAAATTCTAAAAATCATACAGTACGTCTTACTTATTATATTGAAAACTACCTTAAATTAAAGTATCAACTTTTATCTAATGTAGATAGTTCAGAACTTGAAAAACTGGAAACAGCTTATAACTTATTAGGAGAAGCGGATGAGTTTACTTCTCTGGGCAGATTCCTTAAAATAAATCAGGGTCAGGGTGGCACCTCTTATGAACAATATAAGATAATAGCTAACTTTAATAATTCTATAAACTCGAAATATACAGAAAATAAAGCTGATGCTGATTTTGATTTATCTGAATTCTTTAGACCTGAAAATGAAGCTTATAGAATTGCTCAAATTAATAAATATGAAAATATTAAAGCTAGAGTAAACATACTTGACTTTATTTATAATTCTCCTCATTTTAGAGAAATGTATAACTCAGTAGTTAAGTCTGGAGATATTATAACTGCAAACTCTTTAACTTCTGCGTTAATTGCCAGATTAGCAAAAAAGCATACTATCGGATTCGCCCTTTCTCCAGAAATATATAATATTATTACTAAATACATTTCTGATGTTATCACTTATACATTTATCAAAAATCTCCCTAAAAGTTTTGCTTTCAAATATGGAGACTTTAAAGATAATGATATTCGTGAATTAGTAGGGACAGATATGTCTGCTCCAATAAATCATGTAAGTGCTAATGGAGGAAGTTATTTTAAACGGTTTGTAGAAAGGGTTCTTATTCCTGAATTAAAAACTGGAAAATTTAGTAGTAATGCTTTTGTACAAAACCTTGTCCCTGTAACTGATTATAAAAATGGAATAAAAACATTTAATTATTCTATAACTACTGGAACTGGAGAATTTGATCAAACTGCAGAACATTATGAAGCTATTAAAAGTGGATTTTTAGAGTTAGCTTCTCAGAAATTAGATAATTGGACCAGCGAGAAAACAAGAGAGTGGACTTATGGAGATGTCTTTTACTTATATCATTTAATGATTAGTGGGGAACGTTATGGAAGTAGAGGATTAGGAGCATTATTCAGTGAGTTGGTAACAAATAAAGCTTTCCAAAGCCCTCTTGCTTCAAGTTTCCTAGAGGCAGTTTCTAATTTAGATGCACAATATCAGGAGGATCCTACTAAAATAGAAGAACTGCTTCCTCTTAATGAGACTGATTTGCAAATACTTATAGATATAGCCAAAGGAGATAGAGAAGCTTCAGGTATTTTTACTCAAACTGACAAGGTATTTAAGTTTCAAGGAGAAGTAAAACCTGCGGATCCTAAACCATATCAGGATTTAAAACTAGAATCCAAACCGAGAGCAGGTAGAGAGTTACCATTTGAATTATATAATATATTTAAAGATATCTTTGGACAAAACAATATACAATTAACATCAAATGAGTTCTTGGCTAATAATAGAACTAGATTATTTAATAATCTTTCTGATGAAGAGTTTAATAGCCTTGCAAATGCCCATGGTTTTATCCATAATGGTATCATATATTTAAATCAAGATAATTTTTCTGGTTCTACTATGTTTCACGAGTTTGCACATATAATAGCTGCACACGTAAAATTCTCTGATAATCCTTGATATTATCAAGCAGTAGATATGTTATGAAATTCTGATACTCCTAACATTAATAGACTTAAGAAAGAAATAGAGAGAAGTTATCCTAATAGAAGTGTAATGGATAAAAAAGAAGAACTTTTTGCTGAATATATAGCACGAAGTGTTATGGATAATTTCAAAGATATTACTTCTGACGGATTAAAGACAAAAGTGGATAATGCTGTTAGACAATTATTTAGAATAGAGCCTGAAAGTATTGATTTTAGTAGATTATCAGTATCTAAAATAGAGGACGTTCTATCTGTATTTAAGAGTGCTTTATTCTCTACAAGTGGAACTGCTTTTGATTCTACGAAGATTATTCTTAGTCAAAAACTATCTTCCATAAAAAATAAGATGCTCAATACTCTTATGGGAAAAGAAAAAGTAAATATAGATGGAAAATTAGTAGATGAGACAATGTTAATTGAGGACTGTAAATAATGGAATGTAAATATATTTTACGATTTAGAGGGGAGATAAAAAACTTCGATAGCGAACAGGAATTAGACCAATTTATCTGAGATAATCAAGATGTATTTGAACAGTATGCAGAAAATCTTTTAGTTATAAAAGATGCTATTCCTGATTATCAAATAATTACAGATAAAATAGAATTACTTCATAGTAAATCTAAGGCTGCTGCTTCCAGAACTACAGCAAGTCCAACTAAATTACATGTTACAGATTTATGGTCTTCTGTTAATCCTCTTTCTTGGACTACTAAAAAGGACTATAAACAATACTGAATTTCTCAATATAAAAGAGATAATAAAGGAGCTACTGATGAGCAGGCTGAACAAGCATTTAATGAAGAAGAAAAAAATGAAGGAACTAAAAGAACAAATGCTGGTACAAAATTTCATGAATTTCTTGAAAAATATATAACCGGAGATACTACTGCTACTGCTCCTTCTTCTTTAGCTAAAGATGCTGCAGATAAATTTAAGGATTACTTAGGTAAAACATTTGGAATACTCGGGAAGGATTATTTTGTCCTTCCTGAGAAATCCATGTCTACTAATAGTATAGCAAGTGGTATAAAATCTATCCTAACCAATATATTCATGGCAAAATACCATATTGCCAAGGATACTGCAACTTCTTTATTAGATACTATTGTGGGTACAGCTGACTTAATCTTGGTAACAAGCTCTGGAGAAATTCATATTTTTGATTATAAAACATCTTCTAAAAACTTTCCTATAAATTGATATTCTGATCCTGGCAGCGATACAATACTATCTAAACAGACCAGAGAAAAATATGAAGCACAAGTATGATCATATGCTGCAATATTAGAAGCAAATGGAATTAAACCTACTACAGGCAATAATATTCAAACACATCTAGTAGGATTTCATAGAGATGCTGATTATAATATTGATTCTTTTATTGGCATTCAAGATTTTAAATCTTCAAGTCAAATTAAACAAAGAGTATATAGTTTATTTAATATTTATACTAAAGTTGATAGTAGTAAACTTAATGATACACATAATATATTAAAAGCATTCTTTGGAGATCAAGCGTATGTAACTAAAAAGGCGGAAGCATATAAAGCATCTGTAGAGGGATTCTTAAATAATAGAAACTTTTTCAGAAGAGAAGAAGCCGACAGTGAATTAGGTAAAAAGGGATTTCTATGGAGTTTTTATGATACTCTAGAAAAGAAAAGAGTAGGTGTAAAAGACAAGTTTACAGATGGAAAAACTGCTGTAGAGGAATATGTTACAAGATTAAATGAATCTAATGCTACTAAATTAGTAGATTTGGGCCATGAAATTGCTAATGCAAAAACAAAAGATGATTTTATTACTATGGTTCAATCTGCTTTTTCTCATACCAATATGTCTTTTATTAATGAGCTTAGTAAATATATTGACTCTGATTGAAATCTTGTAGAAGATGATGCTCTATTTTCTGATGGTCTTTTTATATTTAGAAACGGCGTTAGATATGAAATAGTAATGATAGACACTTCTGCAAACTCTTTATTCTTTCAACCCAAATTAAGAAAAGGCACTTCTATACTAGGAAACTTCTTATCAGATTCTGCTGTAGGTGCTGATAATAGACTTAATATGACAGGTTGTCTTGGAAATATGATGTTTATGAAAGCAGCTGCCTATGTTTCAATGAATGCTGATATGTTTAAATCAGCAAAAATTTCTAGAATTATTGCTTTAAATCCAGGTAATGAAACTGCTATAACTACAGCAAGTAATGGATGGATTATTAAAAACTTTAATACCTTGAGAAGAATGGCTGGATTGGCAAGAAAAAATTCTAGAGTTAAGGATATTGAAGGATGCTTTTTATCTGATGGTGATGCAGCAATAGTTGTTGCTGAAGACTATTTACAGGACTTATCACATAATAGTCTATATAATAATTTATTAAGAACCGTTAAAAGCGATAAGGATAATTATACACTAGAACAACTTCGAGAAATCTACAGAAAATTACAATATAATGTTTCATTAAATCAAACAGACCCAAATGTACGTAGAGCTCTTGCAGAATTACAAAAAGCTATTATGTGAATGACAAATAAATATGCTTTAGCTACAGAAAACGATGTTAAAAAGTTTGGACACTTATTTGCATTTGCTGGTGGCTATTTTGCCCCTTTCGCACAATCTGTTTCTGCGAACTTACGTATTTTAAATGAAATAAATATGAGCTTTTCAAATGCTATAGCTATGAAAGTTCAAGAAATAGCAGCTGTTTGACAAAATATGTATGATAAAGTAAAGGCTGCTAGTTGAGCTGGTGGAGAATGAGACTTCTTTAAACAGTGGTTTGAACAGGATGAAAAAGGTAAAGTTACTACTGCATTTAGAATAAAAGATTTCTCTGATGGCTATTGGCGCACACATCCTGAAGAACAAAAGATGGCTCAATATATGTTGGATCAATTTTGGGAGTTACGTACCAAATTTAAGCCTTCTGATTCTGATAGAATGCAGAATCTTTATTATGAAGTACCTCTTTGTGAAGCTACTAATTTAGAGGTAGCCACTACTACTGGGGGCTGGAAGGGAATAAGAAATGTAGTATGAAAAAGCGTAGACCAATTTCTCGATCTTGGAAAAGAAACTATTAACGGAACTAGAATTAATATTAATGACGAAAATATAGATGTACCTGTTATTAAAAGTGGCTATTTTGAATTAAGTCCTGAGAAAAGAGAAGAGTTACTTAAGGATCCTAAAAAAGGACCTGGATATTATGAGAAAAACCTAGATTTAGTCTTTTTATATGTTGTTACTAGCGGTGTAAAAGAACGATATAGTGAAGAATTTATGCCTCTTTTTACTGGATTACGTGCTTTACTTTCAATAGAAAATGAATTCGGAAAAGCAGGTATGACTGGTATTGCCGAAACAGTAGATGCTTATGTAAGAACTGTGGTATTTAATAAATCTTTAATTCCAGAAGAATTACGTCTTTTATCAAAAGTTCTAGGAAAACTACGAGGCATAGTAAGTAAAGGATTACTTTCTTTTTCTACTGTATCTATAGTAAGAGAACTTGTTTCTAATAAACTAAGAGTTCTATCTACTAAAATAGCAGAAGGACAAAAAGGTCAAGAAATATCTTCAGATGGTAATAGTAAAACAGCTTTTGGTAACTTTAAACTAGCTGATTTTGAAAAAGCCTATGCAGATATGATTAAAGGAGCTCTAGAAGGTTTTAGATCAAATTCCTTTGATTATCAGTTAAACTCTAAGTTTAGAGTTGCCAATATGTCTTACCGAGAGATTGCTCATAGATTAAGAAAAAATAAATTTGGTCTAAGAAATTTAGGTTCTGATTTTATGTATCTTAATGTTATGACTCCTGATTATATTATACGTAATGCTATGCTTAAAGCTACCCTAATAAATATAGGAGCTTATGAAGCCTATTCCATGGATGAAAATAATGTATTACAATATGATATGACAAAGGATAAAAGATTTTCCTTACTATTTAAATATAAGCAAGGAGAGACTTTCAGTGAGTCAGATTATGATTATGTTCCTGCTGCTGATAGAGAAAAATATAAACATCAAGAAGCATTATATAGACTCTCTCTTGAGAATTGGCGGGCTCATAATGAATTCCTCCAATGAGGAGATATGTTGCCAGAGGCCTTAGACCCCATACAGCAACTTACTCTTAAAAATCAATCTGATCAATTATTTGGTACTTTTGATGATGAGAGTAAAGCATTAATTCAAAGAACGCTTCTTGGAGGAATGTTTTTTCAATTTAAGACTTATGGTCTTACTAATATGTTTAATTATATGCATCCTATGACTTCTACTAATATAATGCAAATGACAGAAGTAGTAGATGCTGAAGGTAATAAATATTGAAGAGTAAAGGCTACTCCAGAGGAAGTTGCAGAGGGCTATCCTCCTTATTACGAAGTTGCAGAAATAGACTTAACAGAAGATGAAAGACGCAGAGGATATCCTATGTATGAAATGATGGGTATACCAAATGAAGGTAAAATGAGAACTATGCTGTCTATATTATCTTCGTTTGCAAAAGGCGATTGGGCTGATATTAATGAAAAATGGAGCAATGCAAGAGGTCGTGCTAATATACTTCTTACGCTTCATGATACTTTCTTATTTGTTCTTATTGCAGGTTTAATTCATCTTTTACTAGGTGACGAAAAAGAAAATCCTATTTCGGAAAGAGATTATTGAACACGATGGGCATATACTGTTGCTATGGGAGTAGCACAAGATGGTCCTATGTGGGAAATAGCCAACTCTTTATGAAGTAATGGAGAAATCCCTTCTTTTAGAACATTACAACGTTGGAGTGCTTCTGCTTTGTCTGTAATAAATGGTAATACTAAAGCTTCATATGCGCTATTAAATGGATTAGGTGCAACTAGGGAAGCAGCTGCCCTTATAAAAGACAGGTAATAAAAAAAAAAATAACCCCCGATACCAATTAAGGTACCGGGGGTAAATTTTTATATAAGCATTTTTAGTTTAAAAAACAAATCCTTTAAAGATCCATCGTTATTAATTATAATATCAAATTTATTTTGATTTAATAATTCTACAAGCTCTCGTTCTGAGGCATGAAAACCTTGTTTTGCTTTAGGATTATTTATATATATAGTTAAAGCATTGAGACGTTTAACAGCTTCATATTCTGTTTTAAATCTTAAATCAGAGATTATTACATGTGCGGACTTACAATTTTTTAAAGTAGCATTAATCCACAATGAATCTCCAAAATAATTACGCATTATTTCTGTTCCAAATACTTGTAAAACTTGCCTTATAGATAAGTAATATGATTGAAGAAATGAAAAATTATTTGAGTTTAAAAATTTATCTAATTTCGAGTCGGACAAGGTTGATATTGGAGAAGAAGAAATAATTAATTCTGGAAACTTTACATATAAGGTTTCCTTATAAGCTCTCGAATTTAAGAGTACATAATCAATATTAAGTAAGGCCGCCAATGTTTTCTTTAAAGGAAAAGCAAAGCTAACAATTTTATAATCAGACTTAAAAAAATTCTTTAAATATTTAAATCAAAAATATTTATGAAGAAATTTTGGACTGTTTAAAAGATACCTCAGCATTTCTGCTGAAGTATCTTTTCCAGAATTTTTAAATCCTGCTATAGCTATTATATTACTTTTCTTCATCTATATTTAATGATATTTTTAAACCTAAATTTGCAATAGATTCAGATACACTTTTAGCAATTTCATTAAAACCTTTAGTTAATTCTTTCTTTATAAAAGTTTTTAATATTTCCTGTGCTTCTGAACTATCTGTTTTACAGAGTTCATTATATCGATAAAATATATTAGGATTAGAATTAAAATTATAAAAACCTATACTATCCCTTAAACTTTTAACAGATACACTATTCCAAGCAGCACAGTTTTGTAAAGAAGGAATACAGCCCATTATATACTTTATTAAAGGAGCCATACTTGAGATATTATAATTTCCTAAAAGTTTTAATCCCAAGCCCTGTACTGATTGGTCTGAAGATTGAAGCATGTCAATAATACTTAGAATATCCTCTTTACTTGCTGTTTCACTCTGTTGATCCACTTTATAGGATAAACTTTTTTCTGAAATTACTGGAGTCTTTGATTTTAATAATATTTGCATATCATGATATATTTTCTTAGGAACTTGTAATAAAGTTACCCTATTACTAACTGATAATACTTTAGTTTTTGGAACTAGATAACCATATTTTAATATGAATTTTGCAGGATTAGTACTATATTCTGTTCCAGAAGGGCTTCTATAATAAGACCCCCAGAAATTTGGAACTATATAATAAGTATCCTCTGTTTCTATTATTTGCACAGTGCGATTATTTCCAAACCATGCATCTAAAGAATCGGGAGCTACTATATAATCTGCTTTAGCCTGATTAATACATCTTTTATATGCTGAGTTAGTCAATCTAGTTCTTGGAAATGTACTTGACTGAAGAAAAAATAATGTTGCTGAATCCTTTATTTTATCTACAGACACTCCAGGTTTAAATATATCCTTTATTTCAT
>Ga0247611_10007711_pt1 | contig 13409 bp, 6 predicted proteins | sample 177DNAGHGhighgp2_FD_192422 | JGI IMG/M metagenome (GOLD analysis project Ga0247611, IMG submission 192422) | Sheep rumen microbial communities from Palmerston North, Manawatu-Wanganui, New Zealand - 1770 DNA GHGhigh gp2 | ecosystem: Host-associated > Mammals > Digestive system > Stomach > Rumen ... | reverse complement strand
TCGGCGAGGTGCGCCTTTGGGTGCATGAGGTAATCCGCGAGGATGCCCATCTGCTTTTCGGGTTTTACACCACGCAGGAGCGGAGTCTTTTCAGGCTGCTGCTCGGAGTGAGCGGCGTGGGGGCCGCCACGGCACGGATGATGCTCTCGTCGCTCTCGGTCGAGGAGTTGACGCAGGCCATTGCCGGCGGCGATGCCAAGACGGTGCAGCGGGTGAAGGGCGTGGGTGCCAAGACGGCGCAGCGCATTGTGCTTGAGTTGCAGGACAAGGTGTCCGACCCCACGGCGGGAGCAGGACTGTCGGCAGGGGCCGCCAATATGGCCGGTGCCAATGCCAAGAAAGATGAGGCTGTGAGCGCGCTGGCGATGCTCGGATTCCCGAAAACGGCGGCGGAGAAAGTGGTGTACGGGCTGGACAGCGGTCTCACCGTGGAGGAGTTAATCAAAGAAGCACTGAAAAGATTGTAATTGGAGACTACCCATTGAGCAAGGCATTACATAAGTGGAACCATTGCGGCGCACGGAGCCGTGCGGGGAGGATGAGGCTTCCCGTGGTGATGCTTGTGTTGCTGGCTTTGCTGACGGGGTGGTGTGGCACGGCGGCTGCCCAGACTCCCGACGGGGGCCGCACCACGGTGGTGGAGTATGACGCGCAGAGCAACTCGTATGTGAAGGTGACGCGCGTGGGCGACATGGTGATTGACCGCCAGTATATGACTTTTGAGGAGTATCAGGATTACCAGATGAGCGAGTTGATGCGCAAATACTGGGACGAGCGGTCGGCTGTGAGCGACACGGCTGCCGACGAGGGGTTGCTGAGCAAGATTCCCGGCTTCAGCGAAATCAGCAAGAAAGTGGACGGACTGCTGGCAGTGCCTAACATTTCCATCAATCCGTCGGGCAGTGCCGACCTCACATTCCAGATAGTGAACAACTACCGCGATGACTATAATATCGATGCCAACCGCCGCAGTGTCACCACTTTCGACTTTGATGAGAATATCCAGGTGAATCTTAACGCCAAGATTGGCGACTTGTTTGACTTCGACATCAATTGGAACACGCAGGCCACTTTCGATTTCGAGAATAAGATTAAGCTCAAATACGAGGGCAAGGAGGATGACATCCTGCAGCTGTTTGAAGCTGCCAATATCTCTTTCCCCCTCAACACTACTCTGATACACGGCAGCCAAGAGCTGTTCGGCGTACACACTAAGCTGAAATTTGGCAAGCTGACGGTGGACGGCGTGGTGTCGCAAAAAGAGACCAGTACGGAGAATATGCGTGTGCAGGGCGGCGCGTCGACGCAGGAGTTCCAAATCCGGGCCGATGAGTATGAGGAGAATCGGCATTACTTCATAGCCCAGTATTTCTATGAGAACTACAACAAGGCAATGTCGACACTCCCTACGCCCAACACCAACATCAAGATTATCCGCATGGAGGTGTGGCGCACCAATGTGGGGGCTGCGGTGACGAACAACCGGAATATCCTTGCTCTCACTGATTTGGGCGAGAATAACCCCGCCAGCAGGTTGCTTACGGGCGGGCGCTCGGAGCGGCCCACCAACTGGAGCAACAATATACTCGAGGTGCTGAACACTTCGGCCATTCGCAGTGTGGACAATGTGACATCGTATATGCAGGGGGCAGGCTTCACGCCGGGTACGGATTACGAGAAAGTGGAGAGCGCCAGGCTGCTCAACAGCAGCGAGTATACCTATAATGCCCAGTTGGGTTTCATCACCCTCAACCAGCCGCTGAGCGCGGACCAGATGTTGGCTGTGGCATTCCAGTATCAGGTGATTGGCGACACGACGGTATACCAGGTGGGTGAGCTCACCACCGACGGGGTCAATGACCCGAACACCCTTGTGGTGAAGTTGATCAAGGGTGCAGGTGTGGACACCCGCAGCCCGTTGTGGAGGCTGATGATGAAGAATGTGTATTTTCTCCGCAGTACGCAGATAGGGCGCGAGAACTTTAGGCTCAATATCCTTTACGAGAGCCGCGAAGGCGGGGTGGGGATAGGCTACTTCACTTCCGGACCCAAAGAGGGTGTGCCCTTGATTGAGTTGTTCGGGCTGGACCGGATGGACGCCTCGCAGAACTACTACTATGCCGACGGAGTGTTCGACTGGTTCGACAGTGCCGCCTTCAAGGGTGGCACCATACAGGCCAGCACGGGCCGTATATTCTTCCCATACGTTGAACCCTTTGGGCGAGACTTGCGCCAGATAATAGGCGACGACGAGTTTTCGCAGGAGTATTGTTTCGACTCGCTCTATACGATGACCCGCACGCTGGCGCAGCAGTATGCCGACAAGAATAAGTTTTATATCGAAGGTTATTTCTCCTCCACGGTGAGCGGGGAAATATCGCTGGGTTACAGTGTGTCGCCCGGCTCGGTTACGGTGACCGCAGGTGGGGTGCCGTTGATAGAGAATGTGGATTATACGGTAGATTATACAATGGGCACGGTGCGCATTGTGAATGAGAGTATTCTGAGCAGCGGCACCCCCATCAGCGTCAGCAGCGAGAACAACTCGTTCAGTATGATGACCAAAACGATGGCAGGCGCGCATGTCAACTATGAGATCGAGCCTGACTTCAATGTGGGTGCCACATTCATGAATCTCTACGAAAAACCCCTTACACAGAAAAATAACTTTGGCGAAGAGCCTACAAGCAATAGCATCTATGGCTTTGACCTCAACTACCGCCATGAGGCCCCGTTCATCACCAAGGCTATAGACTGGCTTCCGGGCATCGACACCAAAGCTCCATCCAATCTGACCCTCTCGGCCGAGTTTGCGCAGTTCATTCCGGGTCTTGCCTCCACTGGGAGCAAGGAGGGGAGTGTGACCTATGTGGACGACTTTGAGGGAGCGGAGAGCAGCATTGATTTGAAGGGAGTGATGTTTTGGCATTTGGCTTCGACGCCGCAGGATTTCAGGCTCTCGATGCCGATGTTCCCAGAGACTGCCCCGGCGACAGGGCTGGCCTACGGATTTAACCGCGCCAAGCTGGCATGGTATCGGATTGACAATATTTTCTATAGTTCGGACTGTCCGAGGAATGTGACGGCGGACGACCGCTCGCTGCCTTACGCCCGCCGCATTTCGGAACAGGAGGTGTTTCCCAACAAGCAGCTGGCTCAGGGCGAGCTGACTAATATTTATGAATTGAACTTGGCGTTCTATCCCTCTGAACGCGGCCCATATAATTACGATGTGGGGCCGACGGCTTTCAGCGCCGGTCTTGCCGCCGATGGTACACTCGCCTCGCCCAGCAGCCGCTGGGGCGGCATAATGCGCCAATTGGACTATACTGATTTTGAAACCCAAAACATTGAGACCATCGAGTTCTGGCTGATGGATCCTTTTATAGATAACCCCAACCATACGGGAGGCAATTTGTACATCAACCTCGGCGATATTAGTGAGGATATTCTTCGCGACGGCCGCAAGGGATTTGAGAACGGTTTGCCGACGGGACCAGAGGTGACGGGTGTGGATACCACGATTTGGGGAAGGGTGCCCAACACGCAGCCCATTGTCAATGCCTTCTCGGGCGACGAGTCTTCGCGCAAATACCAAGATGTGGGCTATGACGGACTGGGCAGCACACACGAATTCAGTGACGAGCAATCGTTCTTTGCTGAGTACATCAACCAAGTGGCACTGTTGCACGGCACCGATTCAAGGGCATACCAACTGGCGTTGCAGGACCCCTCGGCTGACGATTTCCACTACTACCGCGGCACGGACTACGATGAGTCGGACGTAAAAATCAATGACCGCTACAAGTATTATAACAACCCGGAGGGCAACTCGACAGTGGATGCTGACAATACGGAGAGTTATACCACGGCGGCCTCGATTTATCCCAATGTGGAGGATATCAATCGGGATAACACTTTGAGCGAGGGCGAGAACTACTACCAGTATGTCGTGGAGCTGGATCCCAGCAAGATGGTGATAGGCCAGAACCATATTGTGGACATCCAGGAGGCCACGAATGTGATGCTCCCCAACGGAACCACCACCACCTGCAAATGGTACCAGTTCCGCATCCCTATACGCGAATACGACCAGTTGGTGGGCAAGCTGAACGGTTTTCAGTCTATCCGTTTTATGCGTATGTTCCTCAACGGCTTTGAAGAGCCTATAATATTGCGTTTCGCCACGCTTGAACTGGTTTATGCCACATGGCGCAAGTATACAGAGAACCTGTTGCAGCCAGGCGACTATCCCACGGGAACAGGGGCAGGGACCTCGTTCAGCATCGGAACGGTGAACATTGAAGAGAACGGCAGCCGCTACCCTGTCCCATACGTTCTGCCCCCCGACATTGAGCGCGAGGAGTGGTACAGTACCTCGTCTGTGGCTATAAAATTGAATGAGCAGGCGTTGGCGTTGGATATTACAGATTTGGCTTCGGGCGATGCCCGCGCGGTGTATCGCAGCACGCAGTATGACTTGCGCAACTATGGCAAACTGAAGATGTTTGTACATGCCGAGAAGAAAGACTTGACCAGTCCTATGCAGGATGAGGATTTGGTGCTGTTTGTCCGACTGGGCAGTGACTATACTAACAATTACTATGAATACGAGGTGCCCCTTCGGTTTACGGACTGGGGTGTGAGCCGCGACGACCCCTACGCCATCTGGCCCCGGGAGAATAATGTGGAGATTGACTTGACGAAGCTGGTGGATATCAAAACCAACCGCAATAGGTTGATACGCCACGGTGATCTGGCCTACAGCAGCCAACTGTTGTACAGCGAGTATGTGGACGGCAGGAAGTATACCGTGCTTGGTGCCCCCAATCTGGGCAAGGTGAAGGTGATTATGGTCGGCGTGAGGAATCCCAAGAAAGAACGTCTTGACGACGGGAACGATATGCTGCCAAAGTCGTGCATTGTATGGCTGAACGAGCTGCGACTGACGGATTTCAACAACAGGGGAGGCTGGGCAGCCATGGCGCTGGCCCGCACTAATTTGGCCGATTTGGGCAATCTGTCGCTGTATGGCTCCTACCGCACCGCTGGCTTCGGCAACCTGGAGGAGAAGCCAACTTCGTTGGAGCTGGTGAACACGCTGCAGCTGCAGAGCACGCTCGATATGGAACTGGGCAAGTTCCTGCCAGAGAAATGGGGTGTGCATATCCCGTTCTATTTGGACTACAACAAGCAGGTGGGCAGCCCGGAGTATAACCCACTGGACCCTGACGTGCGTCTGCGCGACGATTTGGAGACGTATGCAAGTTCGGAAGACCGCGACAGTGTCCGTGCCATAGCACAGGAACGCCACACTACCACCAATATCACCCTGACCAACATGCGCAAAGACCGCACTGGCAAGTCGGCCCTCAATCCACATTTTTATGATATTGAAAACTTCACTTTCTCATACGCCTACAGCCGAGAACGCTCATCGGACGACGAGTTGGACCACTACAACAAGGACCAGCACCGCGGAGGTTTCACATACGCCTACACCCCCAAGGAGCCGGGACTGTTTGCACCGTTTGCTAAGTCGACCTCCAAGTTTGTGAACAGCAAGAATGGAAAGTTTATCAAAGACTTCAATCTCTATTATAAGCCCAAAAACTTCTCCTTCAGCACAGAGGTATATCGCGACTATGAAGAGACACTGTTGCGCAAGAAAGGGGCAGCCCTTGTCATTATGAAACCTACATATTTCAAGCAGTTCACTTGGCGCAGGGAATATGGGTTGCAATGGGACATCAGCCGAAGTCTGCACCTCCAGTACAATGCCATTGCCAACGCGCGTGTAGATGAACCGGTGGGACGGGTGGACACCCGCGAGAGCCGGGAAGCCATCAAGAACTCTCTGCTACAGGGAGGCACAATGCAGAACTATCAGCAGACCGTCAACGCCACGTGGGAACTACCCATCAGTAAACTCCCCTTCCTCGACTTCCTGCGGGTGCCAGTCAGCTACAGGGCTACGTATAATTTTATGGGTACCACACAGGCACTGGCCTCGATGGGCAGCACGCTCAACGGGTCGGGTCAGTTACAGGCTTCGGTGTCGGGTTCCATGCAGACGCTATACAACAGGTTTCCTTTCATCAAGAATGCATATAAGCAGAAGCCGCCCCAGCAAAAGAAAGACCCCAAGCGGATGAGCAAAAAGGAACGCGAGGCAGCGGTGAAAGACTCCATTGCCCGTGCCAAGAATCCCGACTCGGTGCGCCGTGCACAGGTGGCGGAAGTGATGGGCGAGATTGGCAATTTTGCCATCAGGATGGTCACGGGGCTGAAGAATTTCAATGTGCAGTACAGCAATAACAGCGGTTCCAATTTGCCGGGATACATGGGTTCGGCCCGCATTTTAGGTATGGATCCGAGAAACGGATGGATGCCGGGTCCGGCTTTTGTGGCGGGTTATAACGACGGACTGGTGGAACGGTTGCGAGAAAGCAGACTGTTGAGCACCGACACGTTGATGAACAATGCCCACAGGAATACTCTGTCACAGACGCTATCCATGCAGGCCTCGGTCGAACCGATCAGGGATTTCCGCATCGAGTTGACGGCTTCACAAACGCTCCAGTCGCGCGAAGAGTATTACTACAAATTCATGAGCCAGCTGGATGATGTCGAGGGTCCGTTGAGTTATGTCATGACAGGTTCATACACTACTACATGCTGGAGTATGGCGACGGCCTTCGCCGACCCGGATGCCCTCTATGAGCAATTCTTGGCCAGCCGCAGGGTTGTGGCTGACCGCTTGGCGGAGGCTAATCCTGACCTCCGTTGCGACCAGATGGTGCTGGACACTATGAGTGGGCAGCTCTTCCCCTTTGGCTATGGTCCCAACCAGCAATCAGTGCTGCTGACAAGTTTCCTCGCCACCTATATGGGCAAAGATGCCTCTACCTATGGTTTTAAACCCTTTATGGGGCTCCCGCTCCCCAACTGGACAATCAACTACAACGGCTTGAACAAAGTGCCATGGCTAAAGAAATGGTTCAACAACATCTCGCTTTCCCACCGCTACTCCTCGACCTACAGTATAGGCAACTATTACACCGATGCAGCCATCTCCGGGCGCGAGGGCTACGACTATGGTCACGAGACGGTGCTGAACGGCAGCGACGATTTCATAGCCCCGTTGAGCATGGAGTCGGTGCAGATCAGCGAGCAGTTCAACCCCCTCGTCAGGGTCTCGGTCAGCATGACGAACAGTGTGCAGCTCAATTTCTCCATGCAGCGCAACAGGACCCTGAGCCTCAGTTTCTCCAACAACCAGTTGACGGAAACTACCCGTGACGGCATCACCTTCGGTGGCGGCTACCGCTTTAAGGATGTGGCTTTCGACGTGAAGATGGGGGAAAGTGTGCACCATTTGAAGAGCGACATAGTCCTGCAGCTCAACCTGACCTACAACAGCAACAAGACCAATATCCGCAAGATTAACCAGAATTTCAGCCAAGTGTCGTCGGGCAGCGAGGTGTGGATGGCTGAACTCTCGGCCGAGTATGCGCTTTCCACCTCGCTCACACTGAGGGCTTTCTTCCAGACCAATATCAACAATCCCTATATTCGCAACGCCTACCCGAACTCAACCACCAAGGGTGGCATAACCGTAAGATTCAGCTTTTAGAAGAGATGAAGATAGACCGTTTTAAAGATTACGACCCTGGGGTCCGCGACTTGGTTCTCCGATTTGAGAAGCAAGCGTCGGGCGGTGTATCCTTTTTCGATGTCGACGAGCTGGAGGTAATCATGGACTACTATCTGGAGGTGAGCGACGACGAAGCTTTGGAAACGGCTGTGAACTACGGCGAAAATCTCTTCCCTGGCAGTGGCGAGGTGCGGCTGAGGAAAGCTCACCTCTTGAGCATCCGCGGTCAGTATGACGAAGCGTTGAGGATTTTGAAAAGCCTTGAGCAGACCGAACCCGACAATACGGATGTCAGCTATGCCCTGGGAGCCGTATATGGCATGATGGGCAGGGCGCAGGAGTCGATAGACTGCTACCAGCGTGCTGCCGCCGACGGATACGAACTCGATATGGTCTATGGCAATATTGGCGACGAGTATTACAGCATGGGTCAGTTGGAACAAGCCGCACAATATTACCGCAAGTCCGTTGAGGTGAACCCTGAGGAGAGTCGCTCGCTCTACAATCTGGCCAGCACCGAAACCGAGCGCGGTAACGGCGAGGCGGCAGCCGACTTCTTCAACAAGCTCATCGAGGACCGACCATACAATAAATGGGCGTGGTTCGGCTTGGGACTTATCTACAACCGTCTGAACCTCTACGAAAAAGGTGCCGACGCATACGAGTATGCCCTTGCTATTGACCGCACACTTTTCGATGCCTATCTCGGCCTGGCCGATTGCTATATCGATATGGGCGACAACGCCCGCGCTGTGCAGACCCTGCGCGATTCCATCGACTACACCGACGACCATGCTTATATCTACTTCTGTATCGGCTGTATCTACAAAGAGTCTGGCAATTTCCACACTGCGACAGTCTATCTCCACGACGCGCTCAAGGAAGACCCCGCCTATGCCGCCGCGTGGCGTCAACTGGGCATCTGCAGCCAGAAACTGGGCTATATGGAAGAAGCCGCTGGCTATTTCCGCCGCTCAATCGACCTCGACCCCGAAAGCGACGACGGCTGGATTTGCCTTGCCGACCTCTATATTGGCCAAGAACGCTGGTCTGAGGCTTTTCAGCTGCTTCATAGCAGTTATCCCGGGACTGACGACTCCTTGCCCTTTGCCACGCGGATTTGCTATTGCCTTTACCGCCTGCGCTGGGCCGACCGATTGCGCTCCTTCCTGGCCACAGGCCAGCAGGATGTCCAGACAATTTATTTCAGCCTTCTGGCAACCTACCCCCAACTGGCCGACGACATGGATCTGGCCTCATTTCTGCTGGGCTATGACATAAATGGAACTCAAAATTTGTAAACCAATTATAATGATTATGAAGAGATTGATATTACTGCTCTTGATGTTTGCGGGTTGCCACTTCGCTGTGGCACAAGCCCCTTCCACACCAAAGACCATTGCTGAGCAAGTCAACGGCACCGACAGCAACTCGACAGGCTTCGTGGCCGATGTCCTTACCTGGTATGACGCGCACATGAACTATGGAGCCGTAGGCCTGCTGATGGCTCTGGAGAGTTCGTTCATCCCCTTTCCGTCCGAGGTGGTCATTCCCCCGGCAGTCTATGTGGCCTGCAATCCCGAAAGCCGTGGCGGCATGTCGCTTTGGTGGGTTGTGTTGATAGGCACCCTCGGGGCGCTGGTGGGAGCATACGTCAACTACTTCCTATCGCGCTGGCTGGGACGCCCCATCATCTATGCTTTGGCCGAGAGCAAGGTGGGCCATCTGTTGGGCCTGTCCAAGCAGAAAGTGGAGCGGGCGGAAACCTACTTCAACGACCACGGCAATGTTTCCACCCTTGTGGGTCGGCTCATCCCGGTCATCCGCCAGCTCATATCCATCCCTGCGGGACTGTCCAAGATGAATCTGGCCGCCTTCTCGCTCTTCACCTTCCTTGGTGCGGGAGTGTGGAATTGCGTGCTGGCCCTGCTGGGTTGGCTGGCCTATAAGGCTGCCGACCCGACGGTCATAGCCCGTTACAGCCACCAGTTCTCCATTGCCATTGTCGCCATTGCGGCTGCAGCCATCCTGTTCCTCGTAGTGCGGGCCGTGGTTCGTAAAAAGAAGAAAAGCCAGTCCGCCAAAAATCAATAAGCCCCAAAACCTATGCCTGACCAGAATCCACAATCCGACATCGACCGCAAGATAGAGTTTGCCCGCATTTTCATGCGCAAGGACCGCCCCCTGCCCAAGCGGGGGTGCAGTTGGGCCTTCTTCATAGGTCTCGGTCTGCTCACGGTGGGCTTAATCGTAGTTTACCTTTTCTACCGCCAGTCTCTGTAACCGTAATTTCTCAAATCTTAACCTCGAATCCTGTCGCACCGCTATAAAAACTTCAATCTTTATGACGAACACCGATTTCCCTATTCTCGATACCCAGGTCTATAACCACCGCCTTGTCTATCTGGACAATGCAGCCACCACCCAGAAACCCCGTGAGGTAATCGAGACCCTGACCAACTACTATCTCACCCTTAACAGCAACATCCATCGTGGGGCCCACTATCTGGCCGCCCAGGCCACCGAGCGCTACGAAGAGGTTCGGCGCAAAGTGCAGCAGCTCATCAACGCAGCCAGCAGCAGCGAGATTGTCTTCACCCGTGGCACCACCGAGAGCATCAACCTCGTGGCCTCATCCTTCGGGCAGGCTTTCCTCCACAGCGGCGACGAAGTGATTGTGTCGGGCATGGAGCATCACTCCAACATAGTGCCGTGGCAGTTGGCAGCCCAGCGGGCGGGAGCCACCCTGCGGGTCATACCCTTTTCCGACCAAGGGGTACTCGACCTTGATGCCTACCGGGCACTTTTCTCACCCCGCACACGCATTGTGGCCTGCACCCATGTTTCGAACACTTTGGGTACCGTCAATCCCGTGGCCGAGATAGTTGCCGTAGCCCATGACCATGGGGTGCCGGTACTTATCGACGGCGCACAGGCTGTGGCACACATGCCGGTCGATGTGCAGCAACTTGGATGCGACTTCTACTGCTTCTCCGGCCATAAGATGTATGCCCCCATGGGTGTGGGAGTCATGTACGGGCGCGAGGAGCTACTCTCCCAGTTGCCACCCTACCAAGGCGGAGGCGAGATGATCAAGGATGTCACCTTCGAGCGCACCACCTACAACGACCTCCCCTTCCGTTTTGAAGCCGGCACCCCGTCGGTGGGCGATGTGTTGGGTCTGGGTGCCGCAATCGACTTCATGCAGCGACAAGGCATTGACAACATAGGCCGACATGAGGAGCAGCTGCTCCGCTACGCCACCGACCGCCTTTCGGCCCTGCCCGGCATCCGGCTTTTCGGAACGGCTCCCCACAAGGCGGGCGTAATATCATTCTTGCTGGGCGACGCCCACCCCTACGACGTAGGCACACTGCTCGACAAACTGGGCGTAGCCGTCCGCACCGGGCACCACTGCACCCAGCCCATCATGGACCGCTACGGCATCCCTGGCACAGTGCGGGCCTCCCTGGCCTGCTACACCACCCGCGACGACATCGACGCCCTCGTCGACGCCCTGGGCCGCATAGCCCCCATGCTGATGTAAGAAGCTGCTAACCACCACAGGTAATCATTATATGACTCTCGAAATAACGCATTCACGAATTAACACATTCAAAAAAACATGCTCAAAACACTGCACGTTGAGAATTACGCTTTGATTCGGCAAACCGACATCACCTTTGCCGAGGGCTTTGTGGTCATCACAGGCGAGACCGGGGCCGGCAAATCCATCCTCCTCGGTGCCCTGGGGCTGCTGCTCGGCCAGCGGGCTGATGCACAAGTGCTTTCCGACAAAGAGCGCAAGTGTGTGGTTGAGGCCACATTCGACATCTCCGCCCTCGGACTCCAACCCCTCTTCGAGAAGTATGATGCCGACTATGACGACACCCTCATTCTGCGGCGCGAGATTCTCCCGTCAGCCAAAAGCCGTGCCTTTGTCAACGATTCGCCCGCCAGCCTCCAGTTCCTCAAAGAACTGGGCCCCCATGTTCTCGACATCCATTCGCAGTACCAGACCCTCACACTCACCGAGAGCTCATTCCAGACACGCCTTCTCGACTCTTTTGCCGACCATTCCCCGCTGCCCGGCTACCAGCAGTGCTACCGCTCCTATTCATCACTCAAACAGGAGTTGGAACAACTCACCGCGCAAGATGCTGAAAACAGCAAAGTGCGCGACTACAACCTGTTCCTCTACGACGAACTCCGCGCCGCCAACCTCCAGGAAGACGAACAGCAGGAACTGGAAGAGGAAGCGCGCCTGCTCGAACATGCCGAGGGCATCAAAGAAGCCCTGGGCACCGTAGCAGCCTTGGGCGAAGGGCAGGAGGGCGACGGTGTCGTGTCCCGTCTCTCGGCATCGCGTGCTGCCCTCTCGCACGTATCCTCGTTCCACGAAGGCATCGAGTCGCTCTACCAACGGCTCGACTCCTGTATGATTGAGGTGCAGGACATCCTGTCCGAAGTGGCCTCCCTCGACGATAAAATACAGTATTCGCCCGAGCGGCAAGCCGCCGTCACCGAGCGGCTGGACCTCATCTACAGGCTGCAAAAGAAGCACAATGTAGACTCTGTCGCAGCCCTTTTGGAAATCCAGCACCAGCTGGGTTCACAACTCGAAGCCGCCGACAGTCTCGACGACCTCATCCGCCAAAAGATGGAAGAGGTAGACAAGGTGTTTGCCGCCCTGCAGCAGGCGGCGGACCGCCTCACTCAAAGTCGCCGTCAGGCGGCGGCGCAACTCGAGGAACAGCTGCTCCCGGTCCTCTCCTCTCTGGGCATGGCGTCAGCCCGTATAGTGGCGCACATAGAGCCCTCCGCCGACTACGGCCCTCTTGGCCACGACTCGGTGAGCCTGCTCTTCAATGCCAATCAGGGCGGCACGCCCAGGCCGCTGGCCGATGTGGCTTCGGGCGGTGAACTTTCGCGCCTGATGCTGGCCATCAAATCGCTGGTGACCCGCCGCAATCTGCTGCCCACCATTATTTTCGACGAGATTGACAGCGGCGTGTCGGGCAATATCTCAGTGGCCGTTGGCGGCATCATGCGCCACATGGCCGAATACATGCAAGTCATTGCCATATCCCACCTCCCCCAGATTGCCGCCAAAGCCGTGCAACACCTTAAAGTGGCCAAAGCCTTGGAGGGTGCAGAAACCGTGTCACGCATCCAGCAGCTCGACGATACGCAGCGTGTCACCGAGATAGCCATCATGCTCTCCACCAACCCTCCCACCACCGCGGCACTCCAAACCGCGCGCGAGCTCATGCAGCCCAACCCTCAACAGTCCAACAATCCCAAACAATAAAATATGATGTTTATGCCAGCCATACGAATATTCCTACTGTTGTTCTTCGCCCTCTTCAACTTGTCGGCCTCGGCGCAGTCCCTCCAGCCCCCCAAACTTGACAACCCCCTGCATCTGCCCGCCGCGCCGTCCGGCACCTTTGCCGAAATACGCACCAACCACTTCCACAGCGGCATCGACCTCCGCGTGGGCGGCGACGAGGGTGTCGGCACCCCTGTCTATGCCCCCGCCGACGGCTATGTGTCGCGTGTCCGCATCTCGGCCTACGATGGGGGCAAGATGCTTTATATCAACCATGCCGGCAACACCACCACAGTCTATCTCCACCTTGATGGCTATCATGGCGACATAGCCAGCTGGGTGCGCCGCTACCAGCAGGAACACCAGTGCTTCACCTTCGACACCACCGTCGGCGAAGGCGTGCTGCCTGTCAAGAGGGGG
>Ga0247611_10007710_pt1 | contig 13409 bp, 13 predicted proteins | sample 177DNAGHGhighgp2_FD_192422 | JGI IMG/M metagenome (GOLD analysis project Ga0247611, IMG submission 192422) | Sheep rumen microbial communities from Palmerston North, Manawatu-Wanganui, New Zealand - 1770 DNA GHGhigh gp2 | ecosystem: Host-associated > Mammals > Digestive system > Stomach > Rumen... | reverse complement strand
TGCCAATGTGCCAAAAGGAATATTTTGGTGGCTATGGAGCGGGTGTCCACCTCTTCCCATTCCGAACAGAGAAGTTAAGCCCCGCATCGCCGATGATACTGCGCTTGTTCGTGGAAAAGTAGGTCGCTGCCAATCTTTTACAAGGGAGCCGAGTACGGCTCCCTTTTTTTGTTTTGCCAGGGCCCGGGCGCGGTGGTCTCTTTTCTGTCTTTGGGGGTGCCGAGAACGGCTCCCCCGCTGGATTTCCTATCCCCCGTGGGGATGTGTGTGTGTTAAGTTGGAAACTTTTTCTTAGCTATGTCTGACTTTTTTTGTATCTTTGCACTTTAATAATTTTATAATATTGTTGCTATGAAAAAGAAACTGACACAGTTGTCGAAAGGCAAAAGCGATTATAAGTGGCAGTACTGCTCGCTGGGCGGTGTGACACGAGTTAATATCACTTCGGGTGAAGATATTGCCCATCTGGGAGAATTGGATCAGAAGTTATGGACGGTGTTGAGTTGTCCTGTCCATGGTCTGGAGTTAGAGGAACGTACCCTTGATTTGATTGATTCCGACCGTGACGGGAAAATCAGGGTTGAGGAAGTTGTTTCCGCAGCGCAATGGCTCTGCAAAGTGTTGAAAGATCCCAACAAGATTTTGTTGGGGAAAGACTCGGTTGCACTTTCGGACATCAATGAGGCTGTGGAGGAAGGTGCCCAGCTTTTGGATGATGCCAAGAAAGTGATGTCGATTATTGAGAGTCAGGGCGAGGAGGTGTCGTTGCCACAGTTGATGGACTTCCTTTCGCATTATGATGAGGATCGTGCCAATGAGTTGAAGGATTTGTTGGGCGACATGAAACTTGAGGTCTATCCCTATGGCGAGAACAGCGATGATGCCGTGGCCGCGGTGAATGCTATCCGCGACAAGATGGCTGACTATTATCTGCGTTGCCGTTTCCTCCAGTTCCACGACGATTGCGGAGCCGCATTGGACGTGTCGGCTGAGAAAGTGGCAGAAATCAGTGAGAAGAATCTTGCCACTTGCAGCGATGAGCTTTTGAAGTACCCGATTTCTCGTCCTATAGCTACGTGTGTGCTGCCTGTCAACGAGGGTATCAATCCTGCCTGGCAGGGGGCTTTCGATAAGGTGAAGGCCTTGGTTTTGGATGTTGACTTGCCCGGCAAGGAGAGTGTGAGCGAGAAGGAATGGAATGATATAGTGGCAAAGGTCGATTCTTATGTCGCCGCAAAGGCCGAGAAGGTGAAAGAAATTGAGGATGGAATGGCTGAGAAGGAGAAGGCTGAGCATGAGGCTATGGCTCCGTTGGAGAAGTTGCTGCGCCTGAACCGCGACTACTACAGGTTGCTGCGCAACTATGTCATGATGACCGACTTTTACGACACGACGGTGGATGCCGTGTTCCAGGCTGGTAAGCTTTATATCGATTCACGCTGTCTGAATCTGTGTATGAAGGTGACGGACATGGCCAAGCACGCCGATATGGCCGGCTTGAGCGGCATGTATCTGCTGTATTGTAACTGTGTGTCGAAAACTAAGAATAAGACGATGGACATAGTGGCAGTGCTGACCGACGGCGATGTGGATAATCTGCGTGTGGGTAAGAACGCCATATTCTATGATTGCTCGGGTCAGGACTGGGATGCTGTGGTGACGAAAATCATCGACAATCCCATCAGTATCCGTCAGGCATTCTGGTCGCCTTATAAAAAGTTCGGCAACTGGATTACTGAGAAACTGAACAAGTCGGCTGCTGAGAAGGAGAGCAAGTCGTTTGAGAGCCTCACTTCGAAAGCTGACAGCGCTTCGACCACGCTGGCCACGCAAGCCCAGAACGGCACTACCCCTGTGGCAGTGGAGAAGAACAAGAAACCGCCTTTTGATATCGCCAAGTTCGCTGGTATTTTTGCCGCCATCGGCATGGCTGTAGGCTACATTGCCGGGGCCGCTGTGGGCTTGGGCAAGGCTTTCTTCAACCATCCCATCACCATTATCGTGTTCATCCTGCTCATCTTTGTGTGCGTTTCGGGACCTTCAGTCTTCTTAGCATGGAGCAAGCTGCGTAAGCGCAATCTGGGTCCGGTGCTGAACGCCAACGGGTGGGCAGTGAATGCCAAGATTATGGTCAACACACGGTTTGGCGCCACCCTGACCGATATGGCCAGCTATCCCAAGATGGTGCTTGACGACCCCTATTCGGAGAAGCGTATGCCTCGCTGGTTGCGCTGGATTATAACCCTGCTGGTTATCGCCGTTATTATCTTTGGCATTCTCTATTTCAAGGGCTATTTCAACCGCTACGACAATATGAAGGCGTTGCATTACGATGAGACCTCCGTTGTGTATAGAGTGGTGGACAAAGTTTTCGGCAGCGTGAAGAGTGAGCTGGTTGACGCCGTGTCTGATGTGTCGGGCACAGTGGCCGAGTCGGCAGCTGAAGGTGCTGCTACCGGAGCCGAGGCAGGGGCTACACCCGCTGCCCCCGCCGAGGCCGCTCCCGCACCTGCTCAGTAGTAGAGTAAACTATATGTGATACACTAAAGAATCTAAATAATCAATATGTACAGAACAAACACTTGTGGAGAACTGACTATTAAGAATGTCGGCCAAGAGGTCACCCTCTGCGGTTGGCTGCAGCGCAGCCGCGACCTGGGCGGAATGACATTCATAGACCTGCGCGACCGCTATGGAATCACCCAGCTGGCTTTCAATATGGAGACCAACGCTGCCTTGTGTGAAAAAGCCCGCCGTCTGGGACGCGAATATGTTATCCAGGCCAAAGGTGTAGTGATTGAACGCGCCAGCAAGAACACCAAGATTCCAACTGGAGAGATAGAGATTGAGGTGCGGGAGTTGAATGTGCTGAATGAGGCCAAGACACCCCCGTTCACCATCGAGGACAACAGCGATGGCGGCGACGACCTGCGCATGAAATACCGCTATCTGGACATCCGCCGCAACCCGGTTAAGAACAACCTGATATTGCGCCACCAGATGGCTATGCTGGTGAGAAATTATCTCAGTGGGAAAGATTTCCTGGAGATAGAGACCCCGATGTTGATCAAGTCTACGCCCGAAGGGGCTCGCGACTTTGTGGTTCCTTCGCGCATGAATCCCGGCGAGTTCTATGCCCTCCCCCAAAGCCCGCAGCAGTATAAGCAGCTGCTGATGGTGGCTGGGATGGACCGCTATTTCCAGATTGTGCGCTGTTTCCGCGACGAGGACTTGCGCGCCGACCGTCAGCCAGAGTTCACCCAGATCGACTGCGAGATGTCGTTTGTCGAACAGGAGGATGTGCTCAATATGTTCGAAGGTCTGGCCAAGCATCTTTTCAAGGAGATGAAAGGATTGGAGTTTGACAACTTCCCACGCATGACATGGCATGACGCCATGCGCCTGTATGGCAGCGACAAGCCCGACATCCGTTTCGGGATGCAGTTTGTGGAACTGAACGATGTGGTGAAAGGCCACGGTTTCGGCCTCTTCGACAGTGCCGAGTTGGTGGTTGGCATCAATGCCCAGGGCTGTGCCGACTACACCCGCAAGCAGCTGGATGCACTGACGGACTTTGTCAAGCGTCCGCAGGTGGGTGCCGGTGGCATGGTATATATCAAATACAACGCCGATGGCAGCTTCAAATCGAGTGTGGACAAGTTCTATGGCCAGGATGACCTCAAGGCTGTGGCCGAAAAGTTCGGTGCCCAGCCGGGCGACCTGATGCTTATCCTCTGCGGACCGGCCATGAAGACGCGTGTGCAGCTGTGCGCCCTCCGTCTTGAGATGGGTGGGCAACTGGGATTGCGCAACCCCGAGCAATATGCACCCCTGTGGGTGATAGACTTCCCCCTGTTGGAGTGGGACGAAGAGACGCAGCGCTACTATGCCATGCACCATCCCTTCACCGCACCCAAGCCCGAGGATGAGGCTCTGCTCGACGATGAGAGCCGCTGGGGCGATATCCGCGCCAACGCCTACGATATTGTTATCAACGGGGTAGAAGTGGGTGGCGGCTCTATCCGTATCCACGACCGCACACTGCAGAACAAGATGTTCCACACGCTGGGATTCACCGACGAGAAGGCATACGAGCAGTTCGGCTTCCTGATGGATGCCTTCACCTATGGCGCTCCTCCCCATGCAGGACTTGCCTTTGGGTTCGACCGCCTGTGTTCCCTGTTCGGCGGTGCCGACAGCATACGTGATTTTATCGCGTTCCCCAAGAACAACAGTGGACGCGATGTAATGAGTGGAAGCCCGGCCCCCATTGCCCAGGAACAACTCGACGAACTACAGATAGCCTTGCAGAACCCTGTGAAATAAACCCATGCGATGCAAAGACACACTTTTTTTTGAAATCAATTAATTTTTTTCTTGCATGTTCAAAAAAAGTTGTATCTTTGCATTGTATTTGATTGCAGAATTGAGCGCTCTTGGATTGTATAATTGTTTGAGTGTTTAATTGTTGTGATTAGATATAAACAAACGGATGTTAAACTTAAAACCAAAGCATGAGACAAAGAAACTATACGAAACAAAAAAAAGTTGGCAAAAGACAGTTCTGATGCCAGAAACAAAAAGGAAAGTAATTAAATATTATATTAACAAACATTAATGACAAAGCAAATGAAGAACAAAATCGTGTACTTGGCACCTGCAATCCAAGTGAAAATTGTAGCCGTTGAGAACGGTTTCGAATTGAGCAATGCAGACGTTGCAATTGTTGAATCTGTAGAAAACTGGGAACACGTTACATTCTAACATTAAAAAAACACAAGAACAATGAAAAAGTATTTAGTTATTTTGGCAGCTTCTTCGCTGCTCGTATTTGCAAGCTGCAACAAAGAAAAGAATCAGGCTTACACTATCGAGGGCAACAAAATTGTCTTGAACGTCGCTGGTGAGCTTCCTCAGGATGACAATGCAAAACAGACCTGGAGCGGTGAGCGTCTGCGTATCTTCTTCAACAGCGGAGACCAGATCAACATCAACGGCACCGACTATGCCCTTTCTTGCTATCCCTCCAACATCGCCGGTACCAGCACCAGCATGAGTAACTATGCAAGAGTTACCTGCGACCTGGCTGACGATTACAAACTGTTCTACCCCACTGAGGGCTACACCTCGATTACTCCTAATGCCGATGGTACTGACTTCATCGCTACCGTGAACATGCCCACCCATGTCACTCTGATCCCCAACACTGCAATGAACCGCTTCTCCACCATGAACTACACTCCCGTATGGCCTCTCTACACTTTCCTGAGTGACGAGGTTATGCACGAGAACAACCCCGCCCTCTCTGGTGCTACCACCGAGGATGGTTCCTGCTTCGAGCTGAAGAACGCTGTTGCAGTTATCGCTCCTGAAGTTATCTACGGTCAGGAATGGGCCGAGCTCGTTTTCGGCGGTTCCTATGAGAATCCTGCTGACTGCCCCACTCTGTATTTCACCGATGTTGTTATCTCCGCTAACCATCAGTTGACCGGTGCTGCTACCCTTAACACCGAGAATGCTGCTGCTCCTTACATTGTGATGGACAACACTCTGGCCGAGGGTTCCATGGATAAGGTTTATTGCCATCTTGACAACCCCGTTGCGATCAACGGTCTTGCCACCTCTCACGTGATGCTTGGCAACGTTGCAGTTCCTGTGATGCCTGCCGGTACTTCTTTCCAGGCCAATCTGTATTTCTATGTTGTTAATGCCGACGGCAGCAACACCTATTACAAATACCAGAGCCGCACCAGCCAGAACATCATGCCCTTCCGTCGTTCCTATCGCGACTTCTTCGATTTCAACTTCCAGACTGTTCAGGGTGCCGGCACTGGTGTAACCATCACCTCTCAGGCTACTCCTTTCACCATTGAATAATTAGGATTTTGAATACTCAAAAAGGTTGGCAGTTTATGCCAACCTTTTTTTATGTCCGTACCAGTATAGAACACAGCCATTATTACAGATTTTCCTTAGTGCAGATTGGAGACAGCTCTTTCCGAACCTGAAGAGGACAGTATTCCCAATCGGCTCAGAGTCTCTTTGGGAGCGAAACAGAGTATACGCAATTATAATTTACATTCAACCACGTCTTTTCAATCCCCGGGCAGTATTTAAGCCTTCAGCTACTGCGCTGCAAAGTGCGTATGAGGTGTTACTGAAAAATAAACGTCTTCAAGGCTTTTTATGGTAATAGCGTATAACTGTGAAACAAATTTCACTGCCTCGATAGCTGCTGTTTATATGAGAGTACCTCCATCAGATGGTTTGAAAAGCAAGCGAGGGTCTCGGTCGTTATCCTCAGGTTGAGTTTGATTGCAGGGGTCCGGTTGAGGTTGGAACTCGCAGGGGTTCGTGCTGGCAGCTATCTTTTTTTCTGTTTGCATCGTATGTTTATCGATCATTGTTTCTGAAACAGAAATAATATAGAGTCTACATACAAAATAAAAAGAAACAAAATACAGTAAAAGAAAAGGCCTTGCCGTTTTCGAGAGGCAAGGCCTTGTGTTTTTGATTGGCAGGCGGTTGTTCCTTTAGCGTTGCGATGGTTTCAGACTACCGACTGTGGATTATCTTTGTACCCATACTTTGTGGGAAACTCTGCCGTTGGTTTGTACCAGATATATGCCTGTTGTCGGTACGGGTATGACTGTGCGGTAAACGGATTGGGGTGTGCGGTAAATGGTTCTTCCCATCAGGTCATATACCGTTGCGCGGAACGGCTGTTCGTCCTGTATGGTGATGATGCCTTTTTGTGCCGTAATGATGGGCTCGGCCGTGTGAAGTATGTCGCTTATGCCGATGGGGTTGTTGGGGTCCTCTTCGAAGTAGGCGGTGAATATCACATCTTCGCTGACGGCTACTGTGCGCACGGCGTGAGTGTCGCCATCATTCCAATGGGAGAAGAGGTAGCCTCTGTTCGGGGTGGCGCTGAAGGTGGCATAGAGGCTCTCACATGTCGGGTATTCGGAGATGTCGACACTGCCCATTGTTTCGTCGTTGCTCTGAATCACGATGGAGATGTTGTATGTTTCGGCGTAGTTTGTGAAATCGCGCCATGTGTCGCTGGAGCGGTAGCTTTCGACATATCCGCAGGGTACGTAAATAATGAGGTTTGGGGAAACTGTGTCGAACACATTGCCATCCATGGCGGGAGGAGTGGTGGCGTAGCAGGTGATGCGGGCCAGGTGAGGACAGCCGCAAAAAGCCGTCCTGCCCACATGAGTCAGGGTGCGGGGCAGGGTGAGACGAGTGAGGTTAGAGCAATCGATGAATGCCATCTCTCCGATTTCGGTGATGGTGTTGGGGATTTCGAGGCGGACAATGGAGCTGCAGCCGCCAAAGGCGCAATAGCCTATGGTGGACAGGGATCTCCCGAAGTGAATGCCAGTCAGTTTTTTGCAGTGGTAAAAGGCCTGGTCTTGAATGTTGTTGATTGAGTCGGGCAGAACGAGTGTGCCGGAAAGCGAGTTGCATCTTTCGAAAGCACCAGTCTTGATGAGTTTGAGGGATTCGGATAGTGTTACACCTTTGAGGTTGATGCATTCAAAAAAGGCTTCGGTTCCGATGACCCTCACGTTGTTGGGGATAGTGACTGGGCTTGACAGCGAGGTGCATTCCTTGAATGTGAAGTCCTCTATGGCCGTGATGGATTCGGGAAGGTCTACGGCTGTGATGCTCGTGCAGTTGGAGAAAGCATTGTTGCCTATAAAGGTAACGTTGTCGGGTATGATTAGAGTGTCCTGAAGACCGGAGCATTTTGAAAAAGCGTATTCTCCAATATAGATGACGGAATTGGGCAGCGAGAGCGTGCCGAGGGCGGTGCACTGATAGAAGGCGTGTTCGCGGATAGTGTCGATGGTGGGAGGGAAGATGACTTCTGTCATCAGGTTGCAGTCGAGGAATGCAAAGCTCTTGAAGGATGAGACGGTGTAGTTGTTGCCTTCGTAGGTGACGGAGGAGGGTATTGCCACAGTCCCGGTCATTTGGGATTGGCTGCCTGTGGGGCAAGAGACGGCCACTCTATGCTGTGCGGGATTGCCGATGACGGTATAGTGCAGTGTCTGTCCGGTGCTGCATACTGCATCAAATTCCTGTGCTGTGGCGGCAAGGGCTGTACAGGCTAAAAATGTAAGGATGAGTATTTTTTTCATATTGTGATAGGATTATTAGATGTTTTATTTTCGAAAGGAAGTCATGATGGCATGAATCTGTTCGGCGGTGGAGGAGGGGAGGTAGCGGTACATCCAGCGCCGTTTGTTGAAACGGCTGATGCGGGCGAAGAGGCGGGGAAAGAAAGGCAGCGACTTGGGGACCGCTTGGTCGAAGGTCCGATAGAGTATCAGGTCGCGCATCCGCTGGCAGTCGGCCTCGTTCACCTTGCCTTTGACAAAGCATGACAGGTCTGTCCCCACGATGTCTGAAGCCAGCTGGGTGAACAGGCAGAAGGCCTGCGCCATGCCCAATTGTTGCATCACGCTGATGCACTCGTCGGGGTTCAGCTCAGTGCGGTTGGCCCGGAGAAACAGGCCCCAGTCGATGACGTTGCGCAGGGGCAGTTTGTTGCGGGCGGTGAGGTGGCTGACGGTGTGCATGAGGATGTAGACCATGTTGGCCATGGGGGGGAGGCAATGGTCGTCGGGGACAGGCTGGAGATATTGCAGGATATATTTCTCGGCCTTGTGCTGGCTTTTATAGTTGAGGTCTGTCAGCTGTCGGTGATTCTCCACGGTGACGCCGTCCACCTTCATCTCGGAGTGTTTGCCCACGGCCTTGGCCTCGGGGGCTCCGAGGAGGGCATTTCCCTGCTCAAAATGGCCGGGAAACATGATGTCGATGTCGCCACAGGGGCGCGAGTCGGGTCGGGGGTAGTATTTGGAAAGGCTTATGCCTTTCAGCACCACATAGGGGAGCCCTTGCTCGCGGGCCTTTTGGTCAATCGAAGCCAGCACCTCTTTCTGGTGGGCATAGTGGTAACGTGTCCTTTCGGCCGAAAGGGTCCAGCTCAGGGCTATGTCGCCTTGGGGCTTTTGGTCGTCGGGCAAGGCCTCGATGGCATCGTTTATCATGGTCACCACCCCATGCTTGCGGGCCAGCCAGAACAGCCGTTCCCATTCCTTGTCGTCCCAATCCAGCCTGCCCGCGGGCTGTTTGTTGAGCGAGCAGCGGAGCAGGCGTAGCATGTTGTCGGTAGTTGAAGGCATAGTCGGTGCTGGGTTTTATTGGTTCAGGTGAACTTTCCAGGTGTGGCCGTCCTTTATGCAGGGCACCTTGATGTCGTCGAAAATGCTGTCAGGGTAGAAAGCGTTGGAGGTGACCAGATGCAGGTCGACCAAAGCCGTGGTGTCGCCGTCGCCAACAGTCGTCCCCGTCACCTCAAATTCGTGAATCACCATGCCCATGCTGTCCAGGTATGCCACCACCAGCGGACGGGCCTCCTCAGGGAGGTCGGTGAAAGTCATGGCTTTTTCAAATTCGTTGGCCTTGTTTGCCGTGTAAAAATCGCTCACGGCCTTTTCGGGTGTGTTGCCGCACGATGCCAATAACAACGTGCAGACTGTAGCAACTGCGATAGTGTATTTCTTCATTCTATAGTATGTTTTTGTGTCAATTCCGAGTTTGCAAAAATACGAAAAATAATCCTATTGGACGATATTTTTTTATTATGTCAAATATTATTACTAATTTTGCAAGTCATTTTTTGTATGGGAGAATTAATTCTTGGTATCATATGCGGCATAGCCTTGTCGCTGTTTTTCAGTTTCGGACCTGCTTTTTTCTCGCAGCTCCGGACCAGCATACAGTATGGCTACCGGAAGTCATATCCTTTCGCTTTCGGCGTGAGTGCGGGAGATGTGATCATCGTTTTCCTCATGCTGACAGTGTTAAAAAATGTTGACCTCTATGAGATGCTCCACAACGTGTGGGTGGCATCCATCAGCGGGGCTGTGCTCGTGCTGATGGGCATATATTTCTTCCGCAAAGAGGTGACCAGCCTCGAGGACGAGGAGAAGCACATCAAATTCAAGAGCAAGGACGGCGACCCGCGACGCCGCACCGTGTTCATGCAAGGCTTTGTCATCAACATCGTCAACCCCCTCATCTGGATTTACTGGGTGTCGGTGATAGCCCTCCTCACTGGTGAGCTGAACCTCACTGTCACCGAGCGCTATATCTTCTTTATCGGCGTCCTCGGCACCACCCTCGGCCTCGATATTCTGAAATGCAAACTGGCCTCGCTGCTGCAACGCATCGTCACAGCCCGGCTCATCAATATCACCAACAAAGTGTGCGCCATTGCCATGTTCGCTTTCGCCGCCTACATGGTCATATCCATGATTCTCTACCAAGTCAACCCCAAGGTGCGGGAACACGAACAGCAGACCCAGCCCCAGTCCACCCAGATGATCAAGAAGATTCACAACCTCCAAAAGGCCGACAGCAGCATCTCCTTTCTCCACCCCACCCGCCATCACCGCCACACCCACAACGAGAACAACCCTCACGAAAAAACAGAATAGCATGAACCAGACCATCAGCGACCTGACCACGCGCCGCAGCGTCCGCGCCTATTCCGACCGGATGCCCTCCAAGGCCGACCTCGAAACCATCTGCCAGGCAGGCCTCTATGCCGCCACAGGCATGGGCACCCAAAGCCCCATAATTCTTGCCGTCACCAACAAAGCCCTGCGCGACCGCCTCAGCCGCCTCAACGCCCAAGTGATGAACACCGACAGCGACCCCTTCTACGGTGCCCCGGTGGTGCTCACCGTGCTTGTCGACACCGACACCGCCCTCACCCCCGTCGAAGACGGCAGCCTGATGATGGGCAACATGCTCAACGCTGCCCACGCCCTGGGTCTGGCCTCCTGCTGGATCAACCGCGCCCGCGAAGTCTTCGCCTCCGACGAAGGCAAAGCCATCCTCAAAGACCTCGGCATCGAAGGCAACTACCTCGGCATAGGCAACTGCATCGTAGGCTATGCCCAGGGTCCCGAGCCCCAGGCCCGTCCCCGGAAAGAAAACCGCATACACTGGGTTGAATAAAACCATCACACATCATGATAAGAGAAGAAACCGTCTTTGGCCCCATCTTCAGCCGCCGATTAGGAACCTCCCTCGGCATCAACCTCCTGCCCGAGAAGGGCAAAATCTGCAACTTCGACTGCATCTACTGCGAATGCGGTTGGAACAAGGATGGCCACACCGACACCGTCCTCCCCACCGCCGCCAAAGTGCACCGCGACCTCGAGCGCAAGCTCCTCTCCCTCCAGCAGCAGGGCACCCAGGTTGACTCCATCACCTTCTCCGGCGATGGCGAGTCCACCCTCAACCCCGAGTTCCCCGCCATCATCGACGACACCCTCGCCCTCCGCGACCGTCTGGCCCCTACCGCCAAGGTGTCCGTCCTCTCCAACGCCACCCGCGTCCACCTGCCCCAAGTCTTCCAGGCCCTCACCAAGGTCGACAACCCCATCATGAAAATCGACGCCCCCACCAACGACCTCATAGCCCGCATCAACAAACCGGCGCCGGGCTACGACATAGCCCGCGTGGTCGAGGCCCTCAAGCAGTTCCACGGCAACTTCGTGCTGCAAACCTGCATGCTCCGCAGCAAAGAATACGACTTCGACTCCTCGCGGCCCGAAGTCCTCGACGGCTGGATGAACATTGTCCGCCAGCTCCGCCCCCGGCAAATCATGGTCTACACCATCGACCGCCCCACACCGGCCCAAGGGCTCGAACTCTTCACCCCCGACGAGATGACCCGCCTCGTGCAGCCACTCATCGACGAAGGCTTCAACCTGCAAATCAAAGGAGCCCTCAACGCCTGACCCGTCCGCCGTCCCTATCTGCTCCTCAAAACAGAATCTTACATCATTTTTGCAAGAAAAAACATCCATTTCAAAAAAAAAGCGTATTTTTGCAAGTCCGAAAAACAGCTCAAACTGCCTTTCGGACACGAATAATAACCAATCAGTCAGCTGATTGAATAGTATTAACAAACATAGGAGAACCAAGTTATAGCAGTACCAATTACCCCTGGCGGCCCCAACAGCAACAACAAAGGTCGCGGAAAAGGCCCTCAAAGAAAAGAGGCAGAACATTTAATCAACGAGCGCATCACCGACCCCATGGTCCGTGTGGTGGGCGAAGGCATGGAGCCCACCATCATGAGCACCAAAGAAGCGTTGATTAAGGCATACAACGAAGGTCTTGACTTGGTTATGATATCCCCCACGGCCAACCCTCCAGTGTGTCGCATCATAGAGTACCAAAAGTACCTCTACGAGCAGAAGAAAAAAGAAAAAGAGCGCAAAGCCAACTCCACCAAAGTGGTCATCAAAGAAATCCGCCTCAGCCCGCAGACCGACGACCACGACTTCGAGTTCAAGCTCAACCACGCCAAACGGTTCCTCAAAGAGGGCAACAAAGTGAAAGTCGACGTCTTTTTCCGTGGCCGCTCCATCGTCTACAAAGAACAAGGCGAGACCCAGCTGCTCAAATTCGCCGAAGCCCTCATGGACTATGGCAAACCCGAAGCCATGCCACGGCTCGAGGGCAAGCGCATGCTCATCATCATCGCCCCCAAAAAACAGTAATCCAAGCGTAATCGCAACAATATAGTCTAACTTATTAAAAACACAGTAAAGTAATGCCTAAGATGAAAACCAAAGCCGCTGCCAGAAAACGTTTCACTTTCACCGGCACCGGCAAAATCAAAAGAAAGCATGCTTATCATAGTCACATCCTGACTAAGAAAGAAACCACGCAGAAACGTAACCTCGACCACACCGCACTGGTGAGCCGCGACGACGAGAAACGCGTCAAAAGAATGCTTTTAGCTTAACAGGGAACCGGCCGCCAGGCCACGCGGTGCAGGCTCGCCCTGCCGCCGCCCACCCCCGGCGCCACCACCCTTCACGGAGTTATTAACCATTATTTCGAGCACAAAAGAGCAGCCCCGACTGCTGCCGCTGAAATGAAAAACAATTAAACAAAAATGCCAAGATCAGTAAACGCTGTAGCTTCCAGAGCTCGCAGAAAGAAAATCCTCAATCGCACCAAAGGTTATTGGGGCAGAGGTAAAAACGTATGGACCGTTGCCAAGAACAAATGGGAAAAAGGTCAAACCTACGCATACCGCGACAGAAAGAACAAGAAGAGAGAGTTCCGCGCCCTGTGGATTAACCGTATCAACGCCGGTTGCCGCATCAACGGTATCTCCTATTCTGTATTTATGGGCGAATTGCACAAGAACAACATCGAACTGAACCGCAAAGTTCTCGCCGACCTGGCCATGAACAATCCCGAGGCCTTCACCGCTGTTGTCAAGATGGTAAAGAAATAACCAATTAGAACTGAGTGATTAACCTTTAAAACTTTATGTCATGGGAAAAACTGAACTT
>Ga0247611_10007707_pt1 | contig 13416 bp, 22 predicted proteins | sample 177DNAGHGhighgp2_FD_192422 | JGI IMG/M metagenome (GOLD analysis project Ga0247611, IMG submission 192422) | Sheep rumen microbial communities from Palmerston North, Manawatu-Wanganui, New Zealand - 1770 DNA GHGhigh gp2 | ecosystem: Host-associated > Mammals > Digestive system > Stomach > Rumen... | reverse complement strand
CCATATTTCTTGGCTTTTGTCAATTTTACGTATGTGTAAAAACATGTTATCGTCACGAGTATTTTTTCCGCACACATCAGCGACACCAATGTAGCCATTTACCGTTCCGTATCTCCAGTCATACATTGAGAACGGCTTTTGCGGTTGCTCCTCAATGTTTTCCTCATACGGAGAAAATGCTGCATATGCAATTAATATTAGTACGAATATAATAATCGCACAAGGCCAAACTAATACTATCTTTTTCATATTAGGTTTAATTTTAATATATTTTCATTTCGCAAAGGTACTTATTCTTATAAAAATAGCCCAAAAAATAACGTTAAATTATGTTAAATATAGTACCTTTGCAGAAATAATATCAGTAATATATATTTTAATGATAGAACTTAATAAAATCTACAAGGCAGACTGTATAACAGGGCTTAAGATGATTGATGACGCGTCAATTGATTTAATTATCACATCACCACCCTATAATAAGGCCGGATTTAACGGAAAGAACAAAAGAACCAAGCATTGCATATGGAATAAAACAATAGACTATGGTGGTGAGGTGGATGCTGATAATATGGACGAAGCCAAATATGAACAATGGCAGATAGAATTTCTGAATGAATGCTATCGTGTACTGAAACGAGACGGGTCAATGTTCTACAACCATAAGATACGAGTTAAGCATAATAATATTTCCCATCCAATCGAGTGGATTAGTCAATCAAAATTTAATTGCAGACAAATAATAACTTGGGATAGAACAAATTCACCAAATCAAGATACTTGTCGATATGTCCCAACAACTGAGCTTATATTTTGGCTAACAAAATCCAACAAGAATCCGCGATTTAAAAGGTCGCCTGATGCCCTATTCAAAACTGATGTTTGGAGAATGCCGCCAAGCAAACAAGGAAAACACCCAGCGCCATTCCCAATTGAACTTCCTGACAATATAATACCATCTGTTTCAATGGGTGAACGCATTATAGTCCTTGACCCATTTATGGGAAGTGGCACCACTGCCGTTAGTGCAATAAAAAATGGATGTGACTATATTGGATTTGACCTATTAGAGGAATATATTGATATGTCTAACGAACGAATACGTAATATGGAAAAATAACCGGAGGCTGTTTAACCCCCGGTTATCATTTCCGCTTTACGCTTACGCAGCAGTTCTCTTTACTGGCGAATTCTCCCACATCTTCGCAGCAACCTTTGCGATTGCTTCATGTTTGCTCGTCTTAAGCAGGTCAATGAAAATGTGACGAAGGTCATCATTCCTCAATGCTAATGTCCTACCAAGTTTTTCGTCGGTCATCTTCTTAAAATAGTTGGCAATCTTTCTTATGCAGCGATTAAGTACATTCAAATACTTATCGTGGTCGTAATCTTCGTTGCGGTAAAGCAACGCAACCGTTCGCATAACGCTTTCAAGTGCAATCGCTACATTTACGCCCCTAACCTTTTTATTGAGGTTTTTATTTCCTCTGTCGCATACGTAATCATAGAATCGCTTGAAACTATCGGCAAACTCCTGTCGTGTAGGCATAAGCAGTTCATTAATGGGAACGTCAAGCCTCTTATCTCGCCTCGATGCTTTGCCTGCGCCAAACATAATAAGATTTGGAATGTAATTTGAATCAACGCCCAAATAGTCAATAAGACTAATTAGGTTGTTGTATTCAACCATGTATTCACCTTCACGGCTAATAGCCAAGTGATGTAATACATCAAGTGCGCTCCAATTCTTCTGGTGCGTATTGGACTTTACCATCGCATCGCGGGATTCTGCCACCGTCTTGCAGTGATGAATGTTGACGGGAATAACTGTGATTTTCTCACCCTTTCCCTTAACTTCAACATCTCTGTTATATTGCTTAAGGGCTTCAAATCTTCCTTGGCCATCTGTGATGACGAGTTGATTATTCAATTCTTCAATCTCATGGAGGATAAGCGGACAATGCTTACTCCAACCCTCGTTTTTGAGCACAGCATAATCCTTTTTGATTCTAGATGCCGCCTCTCTTCGTGTTTTCTCACTAAACATTCCGCCATTCGAATTATGGCATCGGTTTGCCTCGTCAAACATAAGGTTCTTAAAAGCCCACTCTACGTCCATGTAACCACAACGAATGTCGTTTCTTTCATTAAAAAATTTTTGCATGATAAAAGGTATTTTTGAAATTAAAAAATGTTAATCCTCTAATCCAATAATTTTAGGAATCTTGTTATAGTTCCAAACTGAAATTGTCTTTTCTTGTTCTTGCTTTGACATTAATTTGAAGCGATAAACGCCGATTTTATTTTTGATGATATGGTATCTCCAACCAGCGATTAATGACTCCTCGACACGCCCAGCCTCATCAAGTGTATCACAGACAGCGAGAATCCTAACATAGAATTTTCCGCTCTCACGTACTTTCTTTTGTAACAGACTGTCTTCGCTACGTGACTTTTGAATGTGCGTGTGTATTCGTTCACCGAAATCATCGGTTGAACCAATATACCAACCGTTACCGCCGGCTGAAATTGCATACACCACAGGTGTTCTATTCAAGCCGGCAAAACCGCCATGAGATGTAAATATCAAATTTGATTCGACAAATGCTTCACGCACAATGTTATTGCCGGGGATTTGATGGCAATAGGCCTCATTGACAGGCTCTAAAATAAATTCTTTCATTTTTTATTTATATTATTAAATTAAACTTAGGCAAAGGTATTGCTTAATATTGAATTGACAAAATTATTTCTGTTAAAAAAAGTTAACGATATAGACCACGTTTAAATCGGCAATCTTTTAGCGAATCTTCATACGCTTTCAGTTTCAACAACTCTGAGTTTAATTTCTCCAAATCGCGTTCAATGTCGTCAAGTCTCTTTCTAAGATATCCTACCAAACTTAAGTCGCCATATCCATTTCCTCCACGACGTTTTCCTCTGTCAATTTCCATATTAATGTAGTCCTGATATTCTTTGAGCAACTTAGCCGGCGCTTCAATTCCATATTCATAGCATCTATCAATAGCCCAACAAGTTGCGTAGTATTCACTTTCCGCTCTGCGCATCCACGATTTGGTTGTCTCAATATGCCCGATTTCGTGTAGTAATTCAAAAGTACATGCGATTGAACTTTTTGGCCTCCACTTGCATACTTTTCGTTCTTTCACATGTGCATGTGTTCTTCTCCAACATTTAGAATCACTATCAATTGTGATGCGATATTTACGGATTACATCTTCTTGAATCTGCTTATAATTCATTTTGTGAAACTTTTTTATATGTGAAACAACCCCTTAACAAACTAAATTCTTTATGCTTATATTTGGCATCAAAGGCTCTAGCGGTGTCATAATCTTTAAGCGCCTTAATCTTATCTTTAAGAAATTTAATAATTCTCTTAGAATCTGTTACATCAACACGATATATACCAACAGAGCCAAATTTAAGCAGGTAAGGAAGCGAACTGTCGGCCTTAAGCGTTTTATATTCGCAACCCTCATTAAGTCTAAATTGTGGCGTGACTAACGTGTCACCGTCCATATTCATTAACAAGGATTTATAAACCGCACATTGTAAGATTGATGACTCTAAATACCATTCCGGATAGGTTAAGCTGTCTTTTCCGCTTTCGTCAAACACAGATTTGACTTCAACGAAACAGTCCTCTCTAACGATATCGATGCAGAAATAAATCGCATTTTCTCCAAACGTATAGCATCCACACATCTCGTCAGCAACTTTGTGGCCATTTTTGCGTTCAGTATCGCTCACTTTATACTGATAGGATTCCCCGATTTTCATGTTCTCGGTTATTTGTGGCTTAGTTCCGGTCCGTCTAAAGTATACCAACTGAGCCGCAGAACGTTTGATTAATTCGGATGCTGAGTAACGGTTAATTACCATAATTCATTTTATTTATGTTTCGTTCGTATATAAACGATATACGCCATAGCAAGAACGCGATTTCTATAGAGCATAACAGTTTACCATTATAAAGGTTCATCCAATGATAAGCGATTAAAGGCGTAAATAAAAACCCCTCAAGTATTCGACCTTTCTCTATCTTCATGTTCGTTTTCTGTCTCACTATAGTTTTTGTCCAACTTATTCCATGTAACCCAAACATCATGGCCACAAACGTCACAAAAGTAATGCCTGCACCCTTGTGAATCTTTTTCAATACACCTTAACTTGCGCCCACATTTAGGGCAAGAGCCTCCGCAATAGTTTTTCTTTTCTTGAACATACCCATAATATGCAAGAAAAACAAAAAACGATAAAGCGGCAATATATAAAATACAATGCACCATTATTAAAATACATTTTCTACTTTAATCTACCAAATCCCAAAAATTCTCATTTACAAGTTGTGCAAATTCAGCAGGCATCGGTTTTGAGTTGCTAATTATATCCTGTGTTAACCCACCTGTAGAAAACTCCATATTAACCCAAGAGTCTCCATTTTGCTCTACCACGTCTAATGTTATGCTTAATGGTGTTCCGTTTACAGTAATATCACTTTCTTCTCCTTTAGGTGCTTTAGTGCTGATATCCTTTGCGCTATTTAACAAATCTTTTAGTTTCATAATGCAAAGGTACTATATTTTCTTAAAATTTAAATGTTATTCGCCACTATTTTATGAAAATTATTTATTGCCGCAAACATGTATTGTATCACCGATATTATACAAGTCAAATTCATACTTTGAAACCTGTATATCGACGTATTCATATCTACCTTTAAATTCTGAACGCCTAAGTAAACGAATGTAATATTTAACGTCGCCGTCTGTGGCGTCAAAATCTAATTTTGTCACAACTGCGTTAGGATAATTAAGAACACTATCTAAATCATGGTTTATGTTACCGCATGATGGCATTGCGAATAAAAACACGATTAATAAGTATTGAAGTGTTTTAAGTGTCTTGTTTTTATTCATGTTGTATAAAATCATTTATAATTCACGTACATTATTTCTGTCGCAGAATAATTTTGGCACTATTTTTTGCTTATGAAATAACCTATACCAAAACGTCTTCTGATTAAAAGCATCTTTTAATTCTTTGTTTAACTTGTTGAATTCATCAACATACCAAAGGCTGTCGTTAAAGTCAACATTTTCCACATTTATAACTCCTATTCTCTCAGAGGTATACATATATAAATCATCTAAATCAGAACTAAGGCCAACATTTTTGCACAAGTAAACGCCGCAATACCTTGTTGTTTCAGGCTTTGAACCGTCAAGAAATATTATAACTGAACCCTTGCATAGTCCTGGCGGTTCAAGGAACACAATGCCGTCAATAGTATTTGGGAATTTATCGGCATCGTCATATTTATGTCTGCTGATTTGTAGTACGCGCTTATAGCAAATCATATCATTTTGTGCTTTGAGATGCTGTATGTATAGCCTTTTGTTTCGCCCTTAACCATAACGGCATCAGCGTTATCGAATATGTCGTAATCAATTTTATGGTTGCTTTCTCCATCAATGTCAAGCCATGTGTTAAAAGCGTTGATAGCTTGGTCCTCTATTGTTAAATATGAGTTTGTGCATTCACAATCGTGCTTACCGGTTCTTCTGGTTACGACATAGTAGTGCTTAATAATTGAGGCAATCTGTTCGTGTGTGTAACGCCTATTACTTTCACCATCGAAAATTTCGATGATGGCTTTAGGCTGTGTATGATAAATTTTGACGGCCTCTTCTAACGATGACTGCCACCCTTTTATCATTTGAGCGCCTCCACTATTATGTGGGAACCTGTAATACACAATGCATTGCTTTTCATTCTCAAGCCTTTCTTTATAGAAAACTATACGATTTTTAATCTCATCTATAGCATATTTCGCTTCTGCCGTATACAAGTTCCGCAACGCGTGTTTTTCTTCCGGACTCATTCCGTCAAAAAGATATGAGAATCTTAACTCTACAATGTCATCAAATAGTTTTTTTGCTAAACTTTCGCTTGATATAATATTCATAATGTTTGATAGTATTTAATTTTACGCTGCAAAGATAATGCCGTTTTTCATAATTGACAAATTAAAATCGTTAATTTTTGTTAATGGCATCAACTATTTATATAATAATAACATTAAGAAAATTATAGTATACATGAGCATTTTGTCTGAAATTGAACGAATACAAACAGCGAAAACCGACATAAAGGACGCTATTGAAAAAATGGGTGAAGTAATCCCGTCTGAAACTAAACTTAGCGGATATGCACCGTTCATTGAGCAAATAAGTAAAGAACTGTGCCTTATAACAACTGTTAATATAGGCACAATATCGACGCCAGTAAAAATATGCAGTAATTCAAATATCACAAATGCATTTGATTATATAGAAATAGATGGTGTCCGACAAGAAGATGTGAAGCCATCATATACTTTTGATAGTGTCGGTACACATATCATCAGATATAAATTAAAAGACAAAACCCAAATTTCACAACTAGCATTCAATGAGCAAACAAGCCTTACAGGCATGGTAATTCCAAGTTTTGTAACAACAATTGGTGAACATTGTTTTCACGGTGCAAGAGCATTAGAAACTATTAGAATACCTGCAAACGTGACAAATATTGAACAAGGCGCATTTTGGGAAATACAATCAGCAACTTTAATTACTGTAGATGAAAATAATGAAGTTTACGATTCAAGGGACAATTGCAATGCTATTATTGAAACCGCTACTAACAAACTGATACAAGGATGCATGACCACAGTCATACCGAATACAGTCACAACCATTGATGAGTATGCTTTTGAAGTCATAACAGGGCTTACAGAAATAACGATACCGTCAAGTGTTACTGCGATTGGCCAACGTGCTTTCCAAGGATGTACAGCGTTAGAAACTTTCATATTCGAAAGCGAAACACCACCACGAATAAGCGTTACATCATTAGACGCTTTGATAATTAAAGCAATTTATGTGCCGGATGTAAGAGTCGATACTTACAAAAATGCTGCAAATTGGGGACACTTCGAATCTTTAATCAAACCGATAAGCGAAAAACCAACTAATTAATATAGAAATGGGGCGTTACATTTAATGAACACCCCATTTTTCATTCTCGGCATTAAGCTCTTGCATCTTTCGTTTAATAGTTTTCAGAGTGAGGCCAAGGCGAACCTGGCGACTTATGCGTTGGGCGATACCCGCTTAGTCCGTTTTTCTTCCAATTTTCTGCCGAATGGCGACTATCATAGTTTACATCAGGCTGCTGTCCCATGTTCATCTTTTCATTCTTAATCACACGTTCAGTGTATAAAATCGCTGAACGGATGTGCTTTACCGCTTGTTGAAAATCATTATCGCCATTATAATTTCCGACTTCAGACATATAGTCTGAAATTTCGTTATACATATCTTTCAATGTTCTGAGTATTGTCGGTAATATCTCTTTACTATAATCCAAATCAGTTAATTCTTCATAGTATTCACTGTCTTTGGACGATGGCGTTCCATAAGCCTCATTAATTACATCTCGTACAATCTGTGTTAAAGTATTTTCGTTGATTTTTTTTGCCATAGTAAACATTTTTTTTTATAAATAGTTTATAAATGTGAAACCGGCCATATTTTGTAATATAGCCGGCTGAATATGATAAGAAATTAAAAATGCTTTTTACCACGCCAAAACAGGCGGTAAAGCCACTCATACTTTGGGTTTACACCACACTGCTCGTACAGATACTTACGGACGAAAGGAATTGGACAAATCCACTTCAGTTTCTTGTCCACTGACAGCGGTGTATTCATTATTGGCGATGTATACTTTTGCTCCCATACCATAGCAGGACGGTGGTATGCCTCGATTATGTAATCGACTTCGTCTTTTGCTTGTTCCCCAGGGCAATTGTATCCTGCTGTAATTCGGTAATGCTCGATAAGATTTGCAATAGCTTCGCCCCGATTCTTATAATCACCCAATTTATTGTGGTCTATGGATGCTCGTTTCATCGAAGCCTTTACAAACTCCGACCTACGTTCTTCCCAATCTGAATAGGTGTCCCCTATGTTGTAGAAATAAAATAACAATTCAGGGTAGTATGCAATCGCCCATTTGCGAAGGCAATCATACTCGTAAAAATCCTTTACATAAAGTTTGTCAATTCCGGCCATAACTCAAAACGTACTATATTCTTATATATTATTACCAATTAATATATACCTCGTCCGGCATGTCAGTAGTGCCAAGCAAAGTCTCATTCCCGTCAAAGGGGATGCACTGACTCCAATCATCAGTACCTACACAATGAAAGCAGCCATTATGGTAATAAGAGAAAAAGTCACACGTCCATTTGCTATTATTGCCAACCCTTATCAGCACCTTGTCGAATGGCTTGAAGTTCTTGATGTCGTAGTGGGGCTTTTGTACAAGTTTGTAATAATCCTGCATATCATAAGCGACATAACCGACTCCGTTTGGCATATCAACCATGTACAAATGGTCTTTATCAATTAACTGAATAATTTTGACGGGTTCGGCGGGTTTACTGCCTTTTGGTTCATTCCAAATAATCTTATCACCTACCTTGAACTTCGGCTCAGTAATCTTGCGAAGTTCCTTCTTCTCGATATCCCACTGATAGCCTGCTTCCTGCATCTTCTTAAAGAGAAGGTCACGCTGTTCTTTAGAGGCAGGTTTTAGCGTTTTTGACCATGTTTTAGAACAATATGGAACTTCAGTATCACTAAATGCTAACTTACCATTTACAAACGTACAACCGTAGCCTTCCACCCCTTGTTCGTTCACGGATTTGAAAATTACGATTTTCTCCCATTTAGTGCTTCCGTCCCTTTTTACATGTCCGTCCTCTTCATTCCAATCAACCGCAAGCACATCACCATCCTTGGCGTCCTTAGCGACATCCCAAAGACGCCAATTACCTTGTTCACTGAAAGATATCGAACAAGTTGCTGCAATGCTACCGGGAATTGTGCATAAGTATGAGTCACTTGAAATGGCGCAAATTTGACGGCAATCACCGTAAATGCTATTGTATTTGTGGCAGATAAAGTCCCCAACTTTAAAATAGGCCTTTTTGTTGTCTTGCACATTTGGTTTAAGTGCTGATTCTAAGAACCAACCACCTTTGTCGAGTTTGTACATATAAGAATTGAATTCATCTGAATACTTTACTTCTTCGACTTTTCTAACGGACCTTTCATAGACAACTTCATCACTAACCCCAAATTTTGGCCGCAAGATAGACTTTTTATAACTAATACCAAGCATGTCGTCAAATGCATGACCGATGAACAATTTACGGATGTTGTGTCCCCTTTTCAGATGCTTACCAATAGGCTCAATCGTCATATCAGGTTCAATTTTAACCTTTTTTCCCTTATAACAAAGGTAGATTTCATAGCCCATATCGATAAGGTCAAATGAGAAATGGGTCATATCAGTGGTATGGATTGTACCTGCCTTTTCCGACAATAGTTCACAAGTCTCATAATACGAGAAAGATGTTTCAAAATCATCTGAGGGAAATTGTATCGGCATGCTTCCTCGGTCTACATGAAAATAAATTTTAGCCATATCTAATTATAAATTAATAGTCAATACGACAATTATTAAAACTAATAAGTCGATGAATAGAATGAATGTGATGCCTGCACGCCAACCTTTATCAAAAATTTCACTAAATAATCGGCGCTCTTCGTCATTCTTCGCCAAGTCTAAAAAACTCATACTCTTTTATATGGAATTATCTTAATGTCCTTTCTGCCAAAATTATGATAATAGTTATCATCTAACATTTCATCAACTGCACATTCAGCCTCATCAATTGATGCATATTGTTTTGCGTTTTCTATACATGCGCAGAACACATGCCACATACCCGGACGGGCAAGATACACGCCTTTTACATTGATTACGTAACTTGTCATATTATCCGTTATAAACTACGCTTAACGCATCAATACATTCATTTTGGATTTTCTGCTGCGCGACTGCAATGTAATTACATATTTGAGCAGCATATATGCTATTCCCTCGCTTATGTTTTTTTACTTTATCACACACCTTTTCAAGGTCATTAATAGCCTCAATAATCATGTGCGCAAATTCTGCCTTTGTTACTTCATCCATAATGTATTATTTAATTGCGTACCAATCGTAGTCTTGCTCAATTCTCGCCCAATGGGTTACACCATTAACAGACACCATTTGCCGTGGAATAACTTCCCATTGGTCTTCGTTGAAGAACACCGCACCGAATACCTCATCCCACTCTTCGTGGTATGCAACGACCTTTTCGCATTCATCCGGCAACTCGGATTCAACCGAAATCCAATTTTCAGGACTTGTTTTCGGCGTTCCGAAACGCTTAATCAGTTTTAGTTCGCGGAAATGGTCAAACGATTCGATTGGGTCGTTTGGATTAACATTGGTGATGTACACGTGGTCATTGCCGAAAGGCCTTACCATTACAGGTTCGTCCGCAAGCTCAACAGCAGCGTATACGTCAACAAGGCAATCGAGCCGCATTTCTAATTCCTTAATTCCGTTGTCTCTGTAACTCATATCCTTTTATAAAGCATAAATGTATAGCAAATCGAAAATAAAACGCACAAGAACATCAAATACATGTCTTCCGTTTTCACGCATGCTGAACCACAAATTATTGCCGCAGCCAACAAAAGTCCGGTACATATGATTTCTAATGTCTTATTCATATTGATTTTAATCACAATGCAAAGGTAATGGGTTATTTTATATTGGCCAAATTATTTTTGCTAAAAAATGTTAATTAATGATTTTTTCTTTCAGATAACCACTCTCAACTACATCTCTACCAACAATTTCAACAACTTTTTCAAGTGTAAGGTCGCAGTACTCGTCAATCCAATCACAAATGTAATATAACTTGTTGCTTCCTGCAATCATACCGAAAAGGATTGGGTCTTTTCGTTTATGCCTTTCCTCTGCGGTCTCCAAATAAACCATACCATCAGGGTCATAATACATCACGCAATAATTGTCAAAGACATGAAGTTTGTCAGCCTCATTTTTCTCGCGCATTGCCTCAATGGGTATCATCCTTGAATAGTTTTGTAGATACGTCAAGGATAAACCCTTTGGTGACTTCTTAGCAAGTTGCACAACAACTTCCTCGGTAAGTACCCGATAATAATTGTTGGCAAACAGAACCGACTCGTACTTGTTTACAATAAGGTTTGAAAGCAGTTTCTCTTTAAGTGCGGTTTGACCGTTTCTCTCGGCATAACCAATGCACTCTATGTATTCCTTAACACGGTTAACATACTGTTCCCTGTCATGTTTGTCTGTAATACCCTTTACAGCCGCAAAGAAACCAACAACGTCAAATTCGTCACCCTCTTCTTTCTTAGATGAAGTAAAGTATTTCTTAATCTTCTCCATGAAAGAATGCAAACCTTTTGATTTATTGCCGCGATTAGATATTACGGCATCTGTATTTCCACTTACCATATTGTTAAATGATAAGTCTGTAATGCCAAACAACTGGTCGTGAAGTCTCTTATTTGTCTTTTCAACAAAAAATGTAAATTCGTCAATATTGAAGTCCTTATTGCTTAAAAATTCAACAAGTTCTTCATAAATCGGTTTATCAACTTCTCGTTTAATACCCCACGAAACAACATTTTCGCTACTATCAATTATAGGGTTTAATGAGCCATCTTGGTCAAAATCTTCCTCTTTAGGCTCATTTGCGGCCTGTTCAATCGCCTTGTACTTTGGCAAGTTCTTGTCAATCTTAATGTCCTGAAGCAGGGCGACATGTTCTCTATTTTTTGTTAACAGTTTTGACATATTCTTTAATTTTTCGGCAAAGATACTATACTTTGATTAATTGACAAAATTTCAAAGGTTAAAAATTGTTAATCGTCTTCATTTGAAATATAATCTTTCAAAAAGTCCATAATTTGTTCGTAACGCGGGTTGCCCGCTTTAGGCATCATATTCAGAATCATTTCTGCTTTATCGTCATTTTTTCCGTAAACCTTATCTAAAATACATTTCCAAAAACGTGCTGCATCATAAGTTCCATCAAACAATTTCTGGCATATTTTGCTTTCTCTGTCTCTGATTTCTTTAAGTTGTTCATCCGTCAGACTTGCTCTACATTGTAGTCCAAGATAAAACGCATAAAGCCATTCGTTCTCCAAAGCATCAGCACACTTACCCTCAAATCTGAGTAGCCTATGCCATAATCCATCATTTCTGCCACGCACAGAATTAGAAAGTTCGTTATCAACAATCTTGTTTTTTCGTGCCCTTATACTTTCATGAAGAACATATATATCTCCAACCATATAGGGCTTTGTTGTTATCTCTGTGATGATTGCTTTCATCCTTGCGCAAACCTCTGCTCGTCCTTTTGATATCCAACTCTCTTGTGTGGTTGTCCACATGTTTCTACGTTCACACTCACGTACTTCATCAACTTCTTTCAGATAATTCTCAATTGCCTTATCTAACTCTTCAATAGCCTTTGATACCCTAAGTTGATATTCGGCTTCAACATAAAGAGACATCTCCCCATCATTAAGGAGTTCATTAAGCAATTCACGCTTCTCTTCCTTTGTTAGTTCTGTTATGTCAATCATATTATTCGTCAGTTGGCAGAAATGAGTTGTCAAAACATGGGTGGTGCTTCATGTTATCACCGTTAAACACATCAAGTTCCCATTCATCATCAGTTATAATATACCCGTATTCAACGATTTTATCAAATTCAATAAACTCCGTAGAATACACTTTATGCGATGAAGAATAATACAACAAAATATATCCGTCAGAAATTTTCTTTAGGATTTCGTATGTATTATAGTTGGTATCGGCAATTACAGTACCGACTTCAAGGTTCTTTACGTTATTTTCATTGATTTTTGTTTCCATGCTCTTTAGTGATGTTTAAAGATAGAACTTCACGGATATTATCACTTTGGTCACCTTGATAAACGCCCGGATGTAATAATAACTTCCCACTACAATTAATTAAGAAACACAGTGGACGCGTGTTTTCTCCAAAACCAACACAAACATTGATATTCTTATCTTTTATAAGAGATAAATAAGTTTCTAACTGTCCTACTGTAATTTGGTTATACCTTGCCATATCAATTAGATTTCATCTTTAATTTTATTGATTACCTTATTTTTCATAAGATGCTTCAGTGTATCCTGATGTGTCATATCCTTCTAACTCATATTCGTTAATGATGCTATTATATATTTCACCCGTCACGTCAAGACGTCCGCCTTGCCATCCGCTTTGGATATCAATAGTAAACCATCCACCTCCGACTGTTCTTACGGCCCATAAATCGTTCTTGTCATAAGTAGGACATGATAAGCGAACAAAGCAATCTGTGTCCTCAGCATATAGCCAAGGCTCAC
>Ga0247611_10007706_pt1 | contig 13419 bp, 14 predicted proteins | sample 177DNAGHGhighgp2_FD_192422 | JGI IMG/M metagenome (GOLD analysis project Ga0247611, IMG submission 192422) | Sheep rumen microbial communities from Palmerston North, Manawatu-Wanganui, New Zealand - 1770 DNA GHGhigh gp2 | ecosystem: Host-associated > Mammals > Digestive system > Stomach > Rumen... | reverse complement strand
ATTCCTATAGTCGGCACCACTAAAATTTGATCCGCTAGCTCAGCCGGTAGAGCACTTGACTTTTAATCAAGGGGTCTGGAGTTCGAATCTCCAGCGGGTCACCAGCTTTTATACCTAGAAAGCTTGGTTAATATATTATAAATGCCTCGGTGGTGGAATAGGTAGACACGTGGGACTTAAAATCCCATGCCCCTTAAAGGCGTGTCGGTTCAAGTCCGACCCGGGGTACCATTTTTTATGGATAGACATAGTTGGGGTTATAGCTCAGCTGGGAGAGCGCCTGTTTTGCACGCAGGAGGTCAGCGGTTCGATCCCGCTTAGCTCCACCATTTTGTTTATAAATGCTGTTGTACTCATATTTGGCTCTGTAGCTCAGTTGGCTAGAGCGATCGGTTCATACCCGATAGGTCGTGGGTTCGAATCCCTCCGGAGCCACCATGATTTATTAAATTATATTAATTGGACCCGTAGCTCAGTTGGTTAGAGCCACCGGCTCATAACCGGTTGGTCACAGGTTCGAGTCCTGTCGGGTCCACCAGTTTTATATAATTATTTTATCGTCACGGAGAAATACCCAAGTGGCTGAAGGGTTCGGTCTTGAAAACCGATAGGGGATGCAAGTCCCGCGGGGGTTCAAATCCCTCTTTCTCCGCCATATATCGCGGGATAGAGCAGTCTGGTAGCTCGTCGGGCTCATAACCCGGAGGTCGTTGGTTCAAATCCTTCTCCCGCAACCAATTAAAAAAATAGTGGTCCGGTAGTTCAGTTGGTTAGAATGCCTGCCTGTCACGTAGGAGGTCGCGAGTTCGAGTCTCGTCCGGACCGCCACTTAAATACGCTTCGGTAGCTCAGTTGGTAGAGCACAGGACTGAAAATCCTGGTGTCGGCGGTTCAATCCCGCCCTGAAGCACCATTTTTATTTTCAAACCTACCTTTCTTATATATTAAACATTGGAAATCCCAATGTTTTTTATTTTTTAGCCTTTAAGTAGTTATTTAATTATTGTATAATAATTAATAGAATGGGTTTTTAGATATAGATTACTTAACTCATAGAAAAGGAGCATGAAATATGAATTTTTTATTTGGATTATCAGATATCACAAAATTCTTTGAAGATAATTTAGTAGCTAGAATTCTTGTAGATGCATACTTAGCTTTATTAATAATATCATTTGTTGTATACATGTGTATCAAATTTAAGAAAGCATTGCATTTAACATTAATTGGTTTACTTTTATTACTTATATATTTTGTTGCAAAAGAATTTAAATTTGATATGTCTCAAAAAATATATAGTGTTGTTCTATACTCATATATAGTTTTCTGTGCTATTATATTAGCTCCTGAATTAAGAAAGCTTATGGAATTCCATAAAGCTGATGATACTAAAAAAGCAATGATTATGTCATCAACTCAAGCAACTCGTCAGGCAATAGTAGATGCAGTATTTAACATGAGTGCAAATAAGGTTGGTGCCTTAATAACATTCGAGCTTCATAATTCACTTGAGCAATATGCTGAAAGAGCAATTAATCTTAATTCAGATATATCAAGAGAATTATTAGAACAAATATTCATCAAAGACTCTCCACTACATGATGGTGGTGTTATCATAAGAGGTAATAAAATTATCTGTGCCGCAGCATATTATACATTAACACAGGACCAAACACTTGATAAGACAGTTGGTTCTAGACATAGAGCTGGTATAGGTTTATCAGAAATTACAGATTCACTTACAATAATTGTTTCAGAAGAGACAGGAACAGTTCATATTGCATGTGCTGGTTTAATGAATGTAATGAGTTCAAAAAGTGAATTATTAGAATACATTAATATTTATTTAGGTAATTAATAAGGAGGTATAGAACATGAAAATATTAGCTTTTATATTTGAAATTATAATATCTCCATTTACTGCCCTATTTAGAGCAAACGCGAAACCATCTCCAAATAAGCAAGTAAATCCTATTTTAGTATTTATTATTGCAGCTATTGCTGTAGCATTATTAGTTTTATTAATTTATAATGAGGTGATTTTTAAATGATATTCATGGATGGTAGCATTTTAAATTATTTTGATCAAAGCCCTATCATCCCATTTGCTTTATCTTTATTAATAACTATTATTATCATTATGCAATGCTTTTCAAAGCATATGTTCTTTAAGGTTAGATTATTATTATCTTTCCTTTTAGTTTTTTCTGCAGGATTATGCGTTGCATTCCATAAAGAAATACAAGCTAGCACAGCTAACCACGATTTATGGGTAAATCTTGAAAGATTTGGCCTAATTGGTATAGATATCCTAGTTTGCTTATTATTCTTTACTACAGTTGATTTATCATTATCTAACGAAAAGCTTCACAAGGTTTTAACTAAATCACTTGATGAAACTAAATATTTCGTATTATTAGATAAAAAGGATAAGATTAAAGAAATATCTACACTATTAGCTAAGGATTTAGAAATAAGTCCAGAAAATGCGATTAAAAAGAATTTCTTTGATGTAATTGAGCATAAGTATAGAATAGTTGGTTTAAATGGAGAAGAAGCATATAAAAAGGATGTAAAGAAATTTTACGATCATTATGATAAATATGTAAAAGAAGGACAAATAAATAATGTTGAAATAAATATAATGGATGATAACGCTAGAAGAGATGCATTATATTTTAATGAATCAACTATTTTCTCAAAAGGAAGATATAAAGGAAGAATCCTTATTGGTGATAAAAAGAATGAAGAAACATTAGTTGGTATGGAAAAGGAATTATCAACTAAATCAGATGAATTAGATTTAATCAAATCACGTTTTATCACAATTTTAAATAAAACAACTGATGGAATATTCTTTAACACATTAAATGAAAAATCAATTTGGTTTAATGACATTTTAGTTAGAAGATTATGCTTAAATGGTAATGTAGTATCAAGTCAAGAATTCTATTCTAATATTCATCCTGAGGATATGGCATTATTCCAAGATATAATGAATAACCTAAAGGATGATGATTATGTTGCTACATACAGATATAACACAGGCTCATATTATGTTTATGTAAAGGAACAAGGACATAAAATAATATCAGGTAATGTAATTGAATTATGTGGTACAATGTCTATCATTGATGATTATAGATATGAAAAGACAGATACAGCCCTAGATTCAGTTGGTACAGAACCTGAAATGCTTGCAAGATTTAAAGCCTTACAAACTGCAGATAGCGTATTTTTAGTTGCATACTTCAAGGTTGCATCTATTCCTGAAATAAATGAAAAATTTGGTAGAGGAATAGGAAATATGATGCTATCTGAATATGTTAATTTCTTTAAACAAACATTTGTTGTTGATAATTATATCTATAGAACATCAGGTCTTGAATTTGTAGCTTTTATAACAAATTATAATAAGATGGAAACATTGAAGAGCCAATTAAGAAATGATGAAAAGATATTACATGTTACTGCAGATATGGCAGGAGAAAAAATAACAACAGATATTTATATGGGTATATCATATTCAAATGATACACCAAATCCAAAGGATACAATATCTAATGCTAAGAATGCTTTAAAAATAGCAATGAATGATGGATATGCATCTTCATATGTATATTATAAGGATTTAAAATAATGGATAAAAAAACAGCTAGAAAACACGCATTAGAAATAAGAAAGAATTTATCTAATAAGTTAGATAAGGATTTAATTATTAATCAAATTATTAAATCAATTAATTCTTATAATAATATTGGTATTTATTATCCATTAAATAATGAAATAGATGTAATGGATATAATCAAATTATGTCCCAATAAATCATTTTATTTGCCTATAACAAGGGAAGAAATATCATTTATTAAATATAATCATAATGATAAATTAATAGATGGATTATTTCATACTAAAGAACCAGTAGGACAAATTGTATCAAGAGATACTATTGATTGCTTCATAATCCCTTGTGTAGCAATATCTAACGATAATAGAAGAGTTGGATATGGGAAAGGATATTATGACAGATACCTTGCTAATTATAGTGGTCATAAAATTGGTGTTTGTTATAAAGAATGTGTTAATTTAGATATAACAACAGATGAATTTGATGTTATTTTAGATGAAATTATAGTGGGGTAAAATATGTATTCAGCAATCCTTCTAATGGCCGGCAAGGGCACAAGAATGAATAGAAAAGAGAATAAAATATTATTGCCTTTAGGAAATAAGAAGGTTTATGAATATTCTTTAGATATTTTACTAAAGACTGTTGATGAGGTTATTTGTGTCATCAATCCTGATGATAAAGAAATAATTGATTCATTACCTAAAAATGTCAAATGGACATTTGGTGGTAAAACAAGACAAGAAAGTGTATATAATGGATTATTAAAGGCATCAAATGAATATATATTAATTCATGATGCGGCAAGACCATTTATCACTAAAGAATTAATTAATGATATAAAAGACAAGCTAAATGATGATACATCAGTATTAGCTTGTCAAAAATGTAAGGATACAATTAGAATCAATAATAATGGTATTTTAAATAATATTAATAGAGATGATGTTATTAAAGCCTCAACACCTCAGGCATCAACTAAAAAATTATTATTAGATTCATATAATAGAATTAAAGATGAAATTTTTACAGATGATATACAGCTAATTGAAAAATATCATCCTGAAATAAAAATTGAATTAGTGTATGCTTCAGATGATTTATTTAAAATCACAACAGAAACAGATTATTTATTAGCTAATTTATTATGGAGGAATTATGATTAGAATTGGTCATGCGTGGGATACACATAAGCTAGTTTCAAATAGAGAACTAATCTTAGGTGGCGTTAAAATTGAATCAAACCTCGGGCTATTAGGTCATTCTGATGCTGATGTTGTATTACATGCTGTAGCTGAAAGTTTACTAGGTTCTTTAGCATTAGGTGATTTAGGAACATATTTCCCTGATAACGATATGAAATATAAGAACATTGATTCTAAAATAATATTAGCTGAATGCTATAAAATGGTTTTAAATAAAGGATATAAACTAGTTAATATAGATTTAACTATATATTCAGAGAATATTAAAATAAGCCCAATTAGAGAGGAAATAAGAAAATCTATATCAAATTTATTAAATACAGATTTATCTAATGTTTCAGTTAAGGCAACAACCTGGGAAAAAATGGGTTTTGTTGGAAGAGGAGAAGCTATTGCCTGTGAGGCAGTATGCTTAGTATCAAATGATTAGGGTATTATTTGTTTGCCATGGGAATATTTGTAGAAGTCCAATGGCTGAATATTTATTTAAATATTATGTTAACAAAATGAATAAATCAGAAGAATTTCATATTGAATCTATGGCTACATCAACTGAAGAGATTGGTAATAGAATCCATTATGGAGCTAAAAAGATATTAGATAAATATAATATTGATTCATCTAGCCATAGAGCTAGACAAATAAAAAAATCTGATTATGATAGATTTGATTATATTATCATAATGGATAGAAATAATTTGTTTAATATAAAAAGAATAATTAATAATGATAATGAAAATAAAATTCATTTATTTTTAGAATATGCTGGAATTAATAGAGATATTAGTGATCCTTGGTATACAGGTGATTTTGATAAAACTGAGGAAGATATCATTATAGGAATTAAAGCTTTTTATAAATATTTATTGGAAAAGAAAAAAATACTTTAATTATAATCAAATTATAGTATAATTGTGTAGGTGGTGTTTGGTATGATATTAAATACAACTAAAGGTATATATAAGCTTGAAATTAATTATAGAGATGCATTTAATCTAGAAGCATTTCAAGAAAAATACCTAGAGGAATGTTATGATAAATATCAATATATTGTTGGTGATATTTCATCAAATATTTTAAGATTAAAGGGCTTTGATGATACAAAGGAACCAAATGGAAGATTCAAATTAATTGATAAATATATTGAAGATTCTTGCGCATTTGGTTGTCCATATTTTGTATTAAGCAGAATTCATAGTGAAAAGGAAATGAATAATGCAGATAATGAAGCTCCTATTACTACAGATGATAGATTTGATATAACACCTATTAAAAAAGAAAATTTTGATAAGGAATCATTAATTTTAAAAACATCTACTAAAACAAAGCCAAACATCGTAATTGATTCACAAAAGCTAAATCAAATTCCAGGTGGATCTTTACCAGAGGATTTAGTTGAATTAGCTCAAGCTGAAAAGAATAATACTCAAAATCAAAGAAGAAATAATAATAAAGAGCAGCGTGAGCCAGAGCCTGAACAAACATTCGTTTCTTCAAGCCCTGATTTCGACCCTTCAAAGAAAGAAAAAAATAAGAAGAGAAATAACAATAATAGAAAGAACAATAATCGTAGAGGCTAATTAATAATTATGGAAGAAAGAACTAAAGAAGTAATCGAAGCTGAAATTGTTAAAATTTTAGAAAAGATTAGACCATATCTAAATTCCGAAGGTGGAGATTTAGATTTTGTAAAATTTGAAGATGGTATAGTATATATTAAAATGCTTGGAGCATGTATGGATTGTGGAGCTTTAGATTCAACATTAAAGGATGGAATTGAGGCTTTATTAGTTGAATATGTTCCTGAAGTAATTGAGGTTAAGAATATTATAGGAGAATAATTTATATGTCATTAATAATTAATTCATTTACTTTAGATATTTTGACAACAAGAGCATTTCAAATAATAATAACTTGTTTTATAGCAATGTTTTTAGCTCAAATATTAAAAGTAATAATTTATTCTATAAGACATAAAAGATTTATGGGAAGAATGTTCTTCACAACTGGTGGACTTCCTTCTTCACATTCAGCATTATGCGTATGCCTATGTATAATTTTAGGAATGCTACAATATCATGATGAAAGCAGACTAACATGGGCTTTCGCAGTATCAGTAGTTTTAGCATCAGTAGTATTATATGATGCGATGGGAATTAGATTAGAGGCATCTAAGCATGCTAAAATATTAAATAAGCTTGCAGAAGATATGACTGAAGAAGAAAAAAATGAATTATATGGCAAAAAGGGTCAGCTTAAGGAAATGCTAGGACATAGAGGAATCGAGGTTCTTGCGGGAGCTTTACTTGGAGTAGCTGTAGGATTTGCCGGCTTTGGAATTGTAATGATGATTGGATAGTTCAATCATCTTTTTTCTTTAAAAAAGCTATATATTGGTGTATAATATATAATATGAATTACTAGGAGGGAATTTAATATGGATAAAAAGTTAGTTTTAGACATTTCTAAAACAAAAGGCTTTTATGACGAAAAGCTTTTTGATGAAGTATCTAAAGAAATTTTGAAAGCACATGATTTATTAAGAAGCAAAAAGGGACCAGGAAATGATTTCTTAGGTTGGTTAGATTTACCAATTGCTTACGATAGTAGAGAATTTTCATTAATTAAGCAAGCTGCAGCTAAAATTAAAAAGCAATCTCAAGTTTTATTGGCTATAGGTATTGGCGGTTCATACCTAGGAGCTAGATCAGCAATTGAGATGCTAAAAAAATATTTTGGACAACCAGGAGTTGAAGTAATATTTGTTGGTAATCAAATTTCTTCATCTTATACTGCAGACTTATTAGATTATTTAAAGGATAAAGATTTCTCAATTAATGTTATTTCTAAATCAGGAACAACAACAGAGCCAGCTATCGCTTTTAGAATCTTCAAGGATTATATGGAAAAGAGATACGGCAAGGAAGAAGCAAAGAATAGAATTTATGCAACAACTGATAAAGCAAGGGGTGCTTTAAAAACATTAGCTGATGCCGAAGGATATCAAGAATTTGTAGTACCTGATGATATCGGTGGAAGATATTCAGTTTTAACTGCAGTTGGTCTTTTACCAATCGCAGCTTCAGGCGTTGATATTGATGAAATGATGCAAGGCGCTAAGGATGCATACTTAGCTTATTCTGAAAAGGATATTAATAAGAATGATGCATTAAAATATGCATTAATTAGAAATGTTCTATATAGAAGTGGCAAGAAAATTGAAATGCTTGTTAATTTCGAACCAAAACTTAATTATTTTGCTGAATGGTGGAAGCAATTATATGGTGAATCAGAAGGTAAAGATAATAAAGGTATTTGGATTACTTCAGCAGCATTCACAACAGACCTACATTCATTAGGTCAAATGATTCAACAAGGTGAAAGAACATTATTTGAAACAGTAATCGCTGTTGATGAACCAGAAAGAGATATCGTAATCGAAAAGACAGATGATAACCTAGATGGATTAAATTTCTTAGCTGGTAAGACAATGGATTATGTAAACAAGATGGCAATGAACGGAACAATGCTAGCACACGTTGATGGTGGCGTACCTAATATTAGAGTTACAGTTCCTAGTATTTCAGCTTATACATATGGATATATGGTTTATTTCTTTGAATTTGCATGTGGTGTATCAGCTTATACATTAGGTGTAAATCCATTTGATCAACCAGGCGTTGAATCATATAAGAAAAATATGTTTGCCTTACTTGGAAAGCCAGGATATGAGGCAATGACTGAAGAGCTTAAAAAGAAGCTTCAAAAATAGTAATATTTAATACAAAAAATAAGGACTTTTTCAAGTCCTTTTTTTGTGTATTTTTTCGTGTAGTTTTAGATACCATTAGAAACAATTTTCATAGTGTTTTATCAAGTATTGAATTATAAATAAAATTTATCAAAAAATAAAAATATAAAATATTGTAATAAAATAGAAAACACAAAATAGTGTTTGTAAATTACAAAAATACAAAAAGAAAATTCAATGTCAAAAACTATATTTTTCTATAAAAAAAATTTATAATGAATATACAAAATATAAATAATTAAAATATAATTTATAGTTTGTTGTAAAAAAGCCTGTATAATGGTAAAATTTTAGTAATCGATAAAGGGGTGTTAAAAGTGGAGAATATAGTTATTGTAAAAAAGGATGGAACTATCGAAAAATTCAATCCTGAAAAAATTAAAAAAGCAGTTTCAAAATCAGCAGCCCGCGTTATGATTAATTTCAGTGAAGATGATCTTAATAATATTGTCGGTACTGTAATTAGTGGTATTCAAGAAAAAAATCTTGAAAAGGTTTCTATCGCTCAAATGCATAATTTCGTAGAGGGATCTTTAGAAATTCATTTCCCTACAGTAGCAAAGAGCTATAGAGATTATAGAAATTATAAGCAAGATTTCGTTCATATGCTTGATGAGGTTTATACTAAGAGCCAATCTATTATGTATATCGGTGATAAGGAAAACTCAAATACAGATAGTGCTTTAGTATCTACTAAGAGAAGCTTAATTTATAATCAATTAAATAGAGAGCTTTATAAAAAATTCTTCTTAAATGTTGAAGAGCTTCAAGCAATTAACGATGGATATATTTATATTCATGATATGAATGCTCGTCGTGATACAATGAATTGTTGCCTTTTTGACGTGGCAAAAGTTTTAAAGGGTGGCTTTGAAATGGGTAACATTTGGTATAATGAGCCTAAGTCACTTGATGTTGCTTTTGACGTAATTGGAGATATCGTTTTATCTACAGCTGCACAACAATATGGTGGATTTACTGTTCCTCAAATTGATTTAATATTAGATGAGTATGCAGAAAAATCATATCAAAAATATTATCATAAATATGTTGGATTAGGTTTAACTAGAGTTAAAGCTAATGAACAAGCAATAGAAGATGTTAGAACAGAATTTAAGCAAGGCTGGCAAGGTCTTGAATATAAATTCAATACAGTAGGATCAAGCCGTGGCGATTATCCATTTATCACTGTTACTTTAGGTACAGGTACATCTAGATTTGCAAAGATGTGTACTATTGAATGCTTAAAGGTTAGACGTGGTGGACAAGGTAAGCCAGGTAGAAAGAGACCTGTATTATTCCCTAAGATTGTATTCTTATATGACAAAGATCTACATGGTCCTGGTTGTATTAATGAAGATTTATTTGAAGAAGGAGTATTATGCTCTTCAAAGACAATGTATCCAGATTGGTTAAGCTTAACTGGTGAAGGCTATATTTCTGAAATGTATAAGAAATATGGTAGAGTTATTTCACCTATGGGCTGTCGTGCATTCTTATCACCTTGGTACGAGCGTGGTGGAATGGAACCAGCAGATGATGACGATAAGCCAGTATTTGTTGGTAGATTTAATATTGGTGCTATCTCATTACACCTACCAATGATTTTAGCTAAATCACGTAAGGAATCTAAGGATTTCTATGAAGTTCTAGATTATTATCTAGAAATGATTAGACGTATCCATATTAGAACTTATGAATATTTAGGTGAAATGCGTGCATCTACTAACCCACTTGCATATTGTCAAGGAGGATTCTATGGTGGTCATTTAAATCCACATGACAAGATTAAGCCTATTCTTAAGTCTGCCACTGCATCATTTGGATATACAGCTTTAAATGAATTACAAGAATTATATAATGGTAAGAGTATTGCTGAAGATGGTCAATTCGCATTTGATACATTAAAGCACATTAATGATAAGATTAAGGAATTTAAGGCACAAGATGGAAATCTATATGCAATTTATGGTACTCCAGCTGAATCATTATGTGGTACTCAAATTACTCAATTTAGAAAAATTTATGGAATTGTAGAAAATGTATCAGATAGACCATATGTTTCAAATTCATTCCATTGTCATGTAACTGAAAATATTACACCAATCGAAAAGCAAAATAAGGAAAAGAGATTCTGGGAGCTTTCAAATGGTGGTAAGATTCAATATGTAAAATATCCAATTGATTACAATATCGATGCAATTAAGACTTTAATTAGAAGAGCTATGGATATGGGCTTCTATGAGGGTGTTAATATGTCATTAGCATATTGTGAGGATTGCGGTCACCAAGAATTATCAATGGATGTATGTCCAAAATGCGGAAGCCGTAATTTAACAAAGATTGAAAGAATGAATGGCTATTTATCATATTCTAGAGTTAATGGAGACACTAGATTAAATGAGGCTAAGATGGCCGAGATTGCCGAAAGGAAGAGTATGTAGAAATGCGCTATCATAATATCACTAAGGATGATATGTTAAATGGCGCAGGCCTACGTGTTGTCCTTTGGGTTGCAGGATGTGGACATCATTGCCCAGGCTGTCATAACCCAATAACTCATGACCCTGCTGGTGGTATTCCCTTCGATGATGCAGCAAAAGAAGAAATCTTTGCAGAATTAAGAAAGGATTACATATCAGGTATAACATTCTCTGGAGGAGATCCTCTTCATCCCGTTAATGTTAATGAAATAGGTGAATTAATTGCTGAAATTAATGCTGAATTCCCTAATAAAACTAAATGGCTTTACACAGGTTACACTTGGGAGCAAATTTCAGGCTTACCATTTATATCAATGCTAGATGTTGTATGTGATGGTAGATTTGAAATGGATAAATTTGATCCAAAGCTTCACTGGGTAGGAAGCTCAAATCAACGTGTAATAGATGTTAAAGCAACAAAAAGAGAAGGAAGAATCGTTTTATACGATGATGGTTCATGCTAATGGAATTCAAGAGAATTGCTAAATTTGAAAAAGTATCATTTGAACAATTTAAATCTGGATTCGATAATGAATCTGAAATAAAAATAAAAGAATTTTATGAATTACTAAAGCTACCAAAAAGAGCAACAAAAGGCTCAGCTGGATATGATTTCTATGCTCCATTTGATATTACTTTAGCACCTGGTGAAACTATTAAGGTTCCTACAGGTATTAGAGCAAAAATGGAAGATAATTATGTTTTAAAATTATATCCAAGAAGTGGACTTGGCTTCAAATATCGTCTTCAATTAAATAATACAGTAGGTATTATTGATTCAGATTATTATTATTCTGATAATGAAGGTCATATATTTGCAAAAATAACAAATGATTCTAATGAGAATCGTACACTTGAAATAAAGCAAGGGACAGGCTTTATGCAAGGTATTTTTGTAGAATATGGTATCACAATTGACGATGATGCAACTGAAACAAGAAATGGTGGCTTTGGTTCAACTACTAAACAATAAAATAAATGCCTTACACTAATCTGTAAGGCTTTATTTGACTTTTAAAGAGTTAATGTATTATAATCCAAATAATGTAATAAAATAATGAATAGAGGTATGACATAATGAATTTTGAAGTAATTAGACCCGTATTTAAGGATACAATTTATAATATCAAGGATTTTGGTGCTAAATCAGAAGCCGATTTTAATAATAGAGAAGCAATTCAAAATGCCATTGACACATGCAGTAAAAATGGTGGTGGTATTGTATTAATACCCAATGGCTTTTATTTAACAGGGCCAATTGAATTAAAGGATAATGTAAATTTAAAATTAGAAAATAATGCTTATGTTAAATTTACTAAATCAAAAGAAGAATATCCTCTAGGATTTGTTGAATATGAAGGAATAGTAAGAATTAGAGCTAAGTCTCCAATCAGTGCTAAAAATTGTACTAATATCGCAATTACAGGTAGTGGTATAATGGATGGATCTGGTGATTTATGGAGAGGTATTAAGCAATTTAAATTAACATCAAAACAATGGGATAGAAGATTAAAACAATCTCAATATGTTATTGAAGGTAAGGAAGGCGGAATTTGGTGTCCTACTAAGACATATTACGATGGTGTTTTAAAAGGAGAACCTGATTATAATGATCCAGATGTATTAGCTAAGGCAGCTGAAAATTATGATGTATATAGACCAGTATTTGTATCAATTGTAAAATGTGATAAGGTATTAATTTCTGGTGTAACATTAATGAATTCACCTGCATGGAACGTACACCCATTATATTGTACAAATTTCACAATGGATTCAGCTACAATTAAAAATCCAGCATATGCTCAAAATGGTGATGGTATCGATTTAGAATCATGCCAAAATTGTGAAATAAAGGATACAGTATTCGCTGTAGGTGATGATGGTATTTGTATTAAATCAGGTAAAAATAGAAAAGCTAGAGAAACAAAAATTCCAACTAAAAATGTATGGATTCATGGCTGTAAGGTATTTAATGCACATGGAGGTTTTGTTGTTGGTTCTGAAATGTCTCGTGGTGTAGAAAATATATTAGTAGAGGACTGTATATTTGCAGGTACTGATATTGGAGTAAGATTTAAATCTGCAATCGGTCGTGGCGGCGTTGTATCTAATATAACAATAAGAAATATTATTATGACTGATATTATAGAAGAAGCATTCATATTCACTATGGGCTATGTATTAGTTAATATTGAAGATGAGAATGAAGGTAAGGTAACAGTAGAGGCTGATGATATTCCTGAATTCAAAGATATCTATATGGAAAATATTAGCTGTGATTCAGCTAAAACT
>Ga0247611_10007705_pt1 | contig 13420 bp, 7 predicted proteins | sample 177DNAGHGhighgp2_FD_192422 | JGI IMG/M metagenome (GOLD analysis project Ga0247611, IMG submission 192422) | Sheep rumen microbial communities from Palmerston North, Manawatu-Wanganui, New Zealand - 1770 DNA GHGhigh gp2 | ecosystem: Host-associated > Mammals > Digestive system > Stomach > Rumen ... | reverse complement strand
CATTGCGTACGCTGTCGATGATGGCGGTACGCTCGATGACTCCGCCATGGCCCTTGCGGGGCTCGGTCCTCATCGCATCGTGGTGGGAATGAGTATCGTTGACATGGAGGATGGAGAGGCTGGCGTTGGTTGTTCCGCAGGAGACTGCGAGAAGGGCCGCCGAGAAGATCAAAAGTATATTTCTTTTCATTTCTGTACCTCCCTTATTTAATTATCGTTACACGACCGTCTGTCTTATAGTCGAGCGTCTTCCCCGCCGCCGTAAGTTCAAGAACTTTCGGGAGGATTGCATCTATCATCGTGACATCGGTGACTACAGACTGAAGCGCTCCGTCTCCGAGACGGTAGCCGTCTCCTCCTGTCATTAGGAAATCTATAGTAGCGACATTGTATGTCTTGTTGTCATCCAGGGCCTTACCGCCTACCGACACACTCTGAAGAGCGCCGTTACTGATGACAAGTTTGACTCCGCCTACTACCTGGACTCCCTGACTGGCCATCTGGGTGAAGATTTCGCGAAGCCTCGAGCCCTTAAGGCTAACTACTGCGAGATAGTTCTTGAAGGGGAACATAGATACCAGGTCGTCTTTAAGAACATCGCCCTGGGGGATAGAGGTTCGGATGCCGCCGAAGTTGGCTATGCCCACATCGACTTTTATTCCGGTAGCCTTCTCGGCCTGCTCCATCAAAATATCTACAGTCCAATTCGAGAGCTTACTCTCCGGCCTGGAGGCCTGCATTCCCTCGAGGGAGCGCCCGATTACAGTCTTGAGATCGGCCATCCCGGGCTGGGCCTGATACATGATCTGAGCTACCTTAGGGGTAGCGCCGCCGACTATTATCTTTCCGCTCGGAGCCGCATAGAACTCTCCGTTGCTTATACCGATCTGTTCTTCGGGATAATCAGAGCTGGGAGCAGTAACCCCGGTCCGATGTCCGTCGGCAGGAATTTTATGCCAACTGAGGCCAGACCACACTACTGTCCCGCAAGAGGACAGCAACGCGGCGGCCGACAGCAAAACAAGAAGTTTTCTCATATAACTATTTCATTTTGAGCCATTTCCAGAGATCCTTGAAGGTCGACTTCTTGCCGAACATAAGGATTCCGACCTTATAGATCTTTGCCGAGAGCCACGCTCCGCCAAAGGTAGTGAGGGCGAGCAGCGCGATAGAGAGGGCGATCTGCCATCCGGGGACTCCAAACGGAATACGGGCAAGCATTACGATAGGCGAAGTAAACGGGATCATCGAGCCCCACACCGCTATCGAGCTGTCAGGCGCGTTGAACGCATACAGAGCGATGAAATAACCCAGCATCAGCGGGATGGTAACCGGAAGCTGAAGCTGCTGGGTATCTCCTTCATTCTCTACCGCCGAGCCGATTGCCGCATAGAGCGAAGCATAGAGAAGATAACCCAGGATGAAGAAGATCAGGAAGTAGACGATGATGCTTCCCAAATTCAGTCCCTGGATAGTTCCTATGATGGAATCGATCTCCGCATTGCCGGTAGCAAACGGCATATTGACCATCTCCGGGTTTACACCGGTCGAGGCTATTATTTCAGTAGGATCTACGTTCTGGCTCATTTTCGGGACTATAATTCCCATCGCCGCTGCGATGAGAATGCCGCTGAGCAGTATCCAGAGCAGGAACTGAGTAAGAGCGACCAGCGCTACGCCTATTATCTTACCGAACATAAGCTCGGTAGCCCTGACGGAACTGATAAGAACCTCCACTACCCTGCTGGATTTTTCCTCAATGACGGCAGACATGACCATTCCGCCGAACATGGTAATGAAGATGAAGATAAAGATACCCAGGACCATACTGAGGATGGAGTTTACGCTGGCATCGCTTATCTTCTCTGCTCCGGAAGCCTCGTCTACAGTATACGAACGGATCCTGATATTGGACTTTACGTCCTTCATGATCTGGGCAAGACCTTCGATACCGTATGAGTCTACTCTGTAAGACTCTACTGCAGCATTGATTCTGCCGGACATCATCTCGCTGATGCTCATTCCGATAGGTTTGACGGAAGTAAAGTCAGCTGTGACGCTCTTCTCTTCGTTGATTTCAGAGATACTCAGGACTCCGTCGTAACCGAAGTCAGACAGATGGACCTTCAGAGAATCCAGCTCGCGGGAGCCTTCATCCACATAGCGGATGACTTCATTGCTCTCGAGGAAGGGCATTACGATACCCGAGCGGTCTACGACTGCAACCACCTTGGTCTTCTCCTTAGTGTTCATCATAAGAACCATGGGGACGATAACCAGGGCAGCCATCAGGATAGGAACTACGAAGGTAGTTACGAGGAAACTCTTTTTCTTGACGCGGTTAAGGTATTCGCGCCTGATTACTATTCCTATATTTCTGAATCTCATTTCTGTACTCCTTCAGTTACGAGTTTGATAAAGATGTCATTCATTCTGGGCATCAGCTCCTTGTATGAGTTGATGGTGACTCCCTTTGCCAGATAGGTCTCCAGAGTAGTCTTTCCGTCGGTTTCCCTGGGAAGGATCTCGGTATGACGGCCGTCCTGATCTGTATATACCAGTTCGATGTTGTTGTTTCCGTATTCGCGGCGGATTTCATCTACGCCTCCGGTGATGACGAGCTGGGATTTGTTGATAAGGGCGATATTGTCGCAGAGTTCCTCAACGCTCTCCATATTGTGTGTAGAGAGGATGATAGTCGCGCCTTCGTCTTTGAGCCTAAGGATTTCCTTGCGGATTATGTCTGCATTGACGGGATCAAAGCCGGAGAAAGGCTCGTCGAGGATCATCAGACTGGGTTTGTGGACTACTGTTGTAATGAACTGGAGTTTCTGGGCCATACCCTTGGAGAGCTCCTCTACCTTCTTGTCCCACCAGCCCTGAATCTCGAAGCGGACGAACCACTTCTTAAGTTCGTGCTGAGCTTCCGCGGCGCTCATACCCTTCAGCTGAGCCAGGTACATAGCCTGATCGCCGACCTTCATCTTTCTGTAAAGGCCGCGCTCCTCGGGCATATAGCCTATCTTCTCTACATCTGACTGAGTAATGGGACGTCCCTGGAAGAGAACCTCACCGGCGTTGGGGATAGTTATTCTGTTGATGATACGGATCAGAGTAGTCTTACCGGCGCCGTTAGGGCCCAGCAAGCCGAAAATCTTGCCCTCGGGTATCTCCAGGCTCACATTATCGAGCGCCACTTTCTCCCCGAAGGTCTTGGTCACATTCTTAATCTGGATGATAGACATATTTCAGTTGTTCAGATATATCGCGTAAAGATACAAAATTATTATCTTTGTAGGTATATGGCTAAGCAAGGAATTAATGTCGCAGCGCAGTGTCGGGAATTGATCGCGGAAATCCAAAACGGTCAGTTCAGGCCTATCTACCTGTTGATGGGCGAAGAGGCCTATTACCCTGACATGATCTGCCAGGCCATCATCGACAACTGTATCGACGAATTCTCGAAGGATTTCAACGAAACTATCTGCTACGGAGCCGATGTAACGGCCGATCAGGTCATTTCCGCTGCCCGCCAGTTTCCCATGATGGCGGATAGGGTGTTGGTAGTAGTACGCGAAGCCCAGCTGATGAAGACTCTCGAGCAGCTTAGCCTGTACTGCGAGGAGCCTCTTGACAGTACCGTACTGGTTATTCTCATGCACGGAGCCTCGGCCGATAAGCGCAAGGCCCTCTACAAGGCCGCGACTAAAAACGGCGTAGTAGTAGACAGTCAGCCGGTAAGAGACTACGAAATTCCTTCATGGATAGCCTCATACTACGAATCAAGAGGTCTTAGAATAGATCCCGATGCTGCCGCTCTTCTTGGAGAATCAGTCGGAACTAACCTCTCTACTATCGTCCTCGAAACAGACAAACTCCTTAAAGCTCTGCCGGAAGGAACAACCAGAATTTCGGTTCAGGATATAGAAAGCAATGTCGGGATTTCCCGCCAGTTCACCATCTTCGAACTCAATAAGGAACTCTCAGAGCGCAATGCTTCGAAGGCGCTGAAGATAGCCGCCCATATCGGAAACTCCGCCAGGTTCGCCCTGCCGGCCGCCGTAAGTGCCATGTACAACGAATTCAACAGAATCCTCCGCTACGGCGCCCTGCTTCAGAAAACGCCTTATCCTTCAGCCGAAGAAAAAGCCCGGGCCCTTGCCGGGGTTAATCCCTACTTCTACCGCCAGTACGATCAGGCAGTGCGCAATTATCCCGTCCAGAAAGCGATGAAGATAATCTCCCTGCTCTGTGAATACGATTATCTTGGAAAAGGCGGCGACGGAAGCGTTGCAACCGATCCGGGAGAGTTGCTGGTAGAACTTACGGCTAAAATACTCAGCGTCTAGACCTGCTTGACTTCCCCCTTATCCACATACCAGAGGTAGGCCGTCACTTTAGAATAGCCCATTGCTCTGTAGAGTTCCGCGTAGCGGCGGACCTGCTTTATATACGAGCCCTTCTGCTCGGCGAACTTGTAATCCACTATCTCGACCGACCCGTCCTCCTTGAGGACTACCCTGTCCGGGCGGAAAGTCTCCCCGTCCGGGGCGATAATCTCGCGCTCGTCCAGCAGCCGTGACTTATCTGCCGGGAACCAGCCGCGATGCGCGACGAGTGCTATCGCCTCCCCAAGCATCTTCTCGGCCCCATGGCCCTGGTCGGCAGAAAGCAGGCCGGAGCCTACCGCGCGCCCGACCGAACCGTGGAGATCGTCCGGGCCGAATACGGTCTCGAGTATCTTGTGGAGCACGGTTCCACGGATGCGGCGCGAGGCTGAGAGGCCGGTCTCGCCCTTCGGATCGAAGAAATCGGCCGAATCGGTCTTGATCTTAACCTGCGAGCGTGCTCCCGCCTCTTTCGGGTCGACGGTAAAGTAACGGAGCCGCTGCTCTACCTCCTTCGGGCGGGGTTTTTTCGAGCTGCGCTCAGGCAGATTCTCCTTATTCGAAACCGTCCCCCATAGGTAGTGGTCGCCAAGGTTCCGGAAGCCGGAATTCGGATTGTCACAGAAAAGCTGAAGTGCGGCGCCAAAGCCGTCTCCCTGGGGCTTTTCAAGCACTATCTGCATAGCCTGGGAGGCCCTGGTGGTTGCTACATACCAGGTATTGATACGGTCTATATTCCCCATCCTGAGTTCCCTCAGGTAATTGTCGGAGAAGAGAGTATCCTGAGATTTTGAGGTCAGGTTGGTTCTGTAAAGGGCAGGCTCAAGCTGCTGGAAGGGAGTTCCTTCTACCGAGGGAGCTTCCCAGTATTCCTGCCTTGAACTTACAGCCGTATCCTTAGCCTTTACGGGGACTATCACGAAGGGATAATCCAGGCCCTTTGCTTTGTGGATAGTAATAACGGTTATAGCGTTGGCCCCTTCCGGAGAGGCTATGTTGCGAAGGATTCCATCTTCTTCCCAATATTCCAGGAATGCATGAAGAGAGTTGCCGTTACGGCTTACAAAGTCGCGGACAAGATCCATAAAGGCCAACACATAAAGCGTGTCGGAATTAACCTGCTCTACAGGCAGTTCCTTAAGGATGGATTCGCAGATATCGGTAAGCGACTGGCAGGAATCAAGCGATTCCGGCTGGAAATCAGCAGCGTAGAAGGAGTGGATCTTGTCTGCAGGATTGTCAATCTTGTAGAGCCTTGAGACCAGGTCTCTTACGGTAATGCCGCTGCTGATACGGAGAGAATCGTTGGTAATTACGTGTTTCCCGCTGGCTGTAAGGCGCGAGGCGACCTCCATTCCCATATCGTTTGTTCTTACCAGAACCGCTATGTCTTTCAAGGCAAAGCCGCGCTTTTCCGCCTGCTCTACAGCCTCTACCGTCTGATCGTAGATAGACTCGCAGAACGTAACCTCAACGCTTCCGGGTACAGTAAAACGGCTTCTGGCATCCTGCTGGACGTCGGAATAGATGGCGCTTACGGGGCGGCTTTCTGTTTCCGCCTTGACGGCTGGAGAATCCGCCACAGCTTCTTCGAGGGCTATATCCAACTGAGCAGCCCAGGTCTTGTAGAATTTGTTGTTGAAAGCAACTATCTCGGAAGCGCTGCGCCAATTATCTTTTAGAGGATGGCGGACTGTTCGGTCCAGTTCACTTTCTACCTTGGTGTCGAATATATCCCAGCGGGCGCTTCTCCAGCGATAGATACTCTGTTTTACATCTCCTACTATAAGATTGTAGCAGCCCTCCCCTATACTGTTCTGGAGCAGGGGCTTGAAATTCTCCCACTGAGTGGAGGAAGTATCCTGGAATTCGTCAAGCAGGAAATGGCGGTAGCGCACTCCTACCTTCTCGTAGATAAACGGAGCGTCTGAGCCCGCTATGATGTCTCTCAGGATAGAGTTCGTATCATCCAGACTCAGGACATTCTTTTCCTTGAGCAAGGCCTCGAACTGAGTGTCGAGCGCCTCGGTCACACGGAATACCGCCGCCTGCTGACGAAGGATAACCGCCGTTTTATAAATCTTCAAAGATCCTGATACAAAGACAGATACTGCTCCAAGAGCCCCGGCTTCCCTTGCTGCGGCCCAGGTCTTGGGCTCACCCCTTACAAAGATTTTCTCAAGAGCCGGTATTCCGTCTGCCTCGATACTTCTGAGCCACTCTTCCAGCTTTGCTTTACTTTTAACTGTAGAAGGAAGAGACTCCAGATCCTTCAGCGCAGCGGCTTTGATTTCAACTTCGGCCTCCTTGCATATCTTGGCGCACAGCCGGCTCAGTTCCCTGAGGTTTTCTTCCGAGAATGCCTTTTTCTTATCTACGCCCAGCGTCTCAGCTTTCTCACGGTAAGCTTCAGACATGTACCCGTTTGCGAAAGACGAAAGGGCATCCCTTACCTTATACCTGTCTCCTTCGGAGATTCTCTCCATGGCGCTTTCCGAAAGCCACTCAAGCAGGGCCTTATCCCCGGATGAGAGTGAATCCAACACCCTGTCTACACTTTCCTCTACAAGAGACTCACGGTCCAGTTCCACCTGATATTCGGCGAACTGCCCCACTTCCCTGGAGAACGAGCGAAGCACCCTCTGGAAGAAGTGGTCTATCGTACTTACCGAGAAAGCTCCGTAATCGCAGAGTATGTCTGTAAGCATGCGGGAACACTCCCGGCTCAGCTCTTCGTCTGACTCTATATCGCACTCCCTCTTGAGGTAATCCCTGTAAAAAGAGTACTCCGGGAAACGTGCAAGAGTATCCAGGCTCTCTATAATCCTGGTTTTCATCTCCGCCGTAGCTTTGTTGGTAAAGGTTACGGCAAGGATGTGTCTGTATGGGTGATCCTCCTTCCGGTTTTTCAGAAGTAGCCTTATATATTCGCGAGCAAGGGAGAAAGTCTTTCCCGAGCCGGCCGATGCTTTCATCAGTTCGACTCCGCCTACGTCATGCAGTTTTTGAAGTTTCTCTTCCATGACCTCAACGTTTCTTTATTCTCCCGCAAAGTATACGGTAGTCGCAGTACTCACACGGCTTGTTGTCTGCCGAGCGCCGGAACGGGACCGCGGGGTCTTCCATTTCCCTGAACTGCTGCTCCAGAAGTTCTTCAGTTCCGGCGCCAAACTCCTCGTTTAAAGGATAAGTCTGAACGTCCTGCGTAAAGAAACTCTTCATCGCATACATAGAGTTGTATATAGCCTTTCCGGCGTATTCGCTCCGGCTCTGCAGTATCTTATCGTAGATAAAGAACTGAAGAGCGGCTTTGTTGTCGCTGTCAAAAGTCCTTGGGACTGCGCTCAGAGCCAGGACATCCTGAGTGTCCTTTCCGGTTTTGTAGTCCACGACCCTTACCATCCCCTCCCGGGATTTGTCCAGACGGTCTATTACCCCCTGGAACTGGTGGCCGCAGATCCGGGCATACATCTTCTTCTCCAGTCCGATTATCGTAATAGGACCATTGGCGCGAATCTGCTTGATATCACATTCGAGTACTCTCGTGATGAACTTTACCAGCACATTGGAAGTAACCAGATCCTGTCCGCCCACATCAACGCTTTTAAGCTCCTTTCTGATATGTTCGAGGACCATCTGCTTGATCTCATCGCGACGCTTCAGCCATCCTATGAGATAGGCCTCATCGACGATCCGGCCTTCCGGAGCGTATATCTCCTTAAGGACTTCGTGACAGACTGTTCCTTCCAGACTGGGATCAAGGGTTTCCTTGACCTCTCCTTCCGGCGTAAGTTTCTGTACATAGCGATAATAGAACTTAGCCGGGCAAGCGAAGTAAGCCTGCAGAGAAGTCGCTGAAAAGAGTATCTCTTTGATCTTACTGATATCGTCTTCAGTCTTCTTTATCTCTTCTTCTTCCCCGGACTGGGAGATATCTGCCATCGCTACCGTCTCTTCCAGCTCACACTGATCCGGATAGAGATAGCGGAGCTGCTTTGCGAAGCGGCTCTCTTCGCCGGTATTGAGGCCCTCGGTCCTCGAGTCATAGAGCAGCCAGACGTCCTGGGCGCGGGTGATCATACGGTAGAAGTAGTATGCCCACACCGCATCCTGCCGCAGATAGGTCGGCAGCCCGAAGGCCATTCTCATCTCGGCCGGGATGAAAGAGGAGCCCGCGCTGACTCGCGGGAAGACTCCCTCGTTGGCGTTGAGGATCACGATATGCTTAAAGTCGAGCGCGCGAGTCTCCAGCGGGCCCATCACCTGCAGGCCGCCGAGCGGTTCGCCCTCGAAGGGGACGCTGATGCCCGAAAGTATCTGTTCGAGCAGATGTATCCATGTCCGGGGCTGGACGGCCAGCGACAGATCGCCGAGCCTCGTAACCGCCTGATAATAGCGCTTCGCGAAATCCAGCTGCAGGACGATATTCTTATCGTCCGAGCCTCGCAGGAGCGAGGCCAGGGTCGTACAGACCCGCAGCAGGTACGCGGCAAGCGCCTCGGTCTGGCAGACTTCGGCAGCACTCGGATCCTTGATGACGGGATCAAAAATGACAGACAGGACGGGGCCGGATGCTATATCGGATTGGGGAATGTAGTATTTTGCTGCCTGAAGAATATCGGCGACTTTTTGCTTTTCCTCTTCGTTAAGAAGAGCTCCTACTATTCCGGAAGAAACTATGTCGTGGAAGCTTTTGTGGTAGAAGTACCACTCCCCGCCCTTAATGCGCATATGGGTCTGGAGCGTCAGGACATCGCGCATCAGCGAGCACCACTCGCTCGAGCGCATCGGATAGCCCATGGTCACATTTACACCATCTTCCAGGCGCGGCAGACTTCCCAGGACCGGAAGCAGCATAGTCTCGTCTGCCAGAACTACTGCAAAGTCGACTCCCTTTTCCTTCTCGGGGACCCGGGCCAGTATTTCGGGAAGAAGCCTTGCCTGGCCACTGGCAGAAGGGACTTTGCAGACATGGACCTTGGGGGTTGTATCTCCCGCTTCGGGGGTAAAGGACGGAGGGAACAGAGCCAGATTCTCCTTACGGAAAAGAGAGCAGACATTCGAATCGTCCGCTATGAAAGGTCCTGCGAAATCCCAGCAGAACTCGCCCAGACCGGCATCGCGGAGCTTCCCCAAAAGGACTTTCTCGCAGTTGTTGAGCGCATTGAGCCCGACAAAAACGCATTTCTCTACCCCGGGATAAGCTTTATCAAGAAGATCTGCGACAGGCGTCGCTTCCAGTTTATCCGCAAGGTCCCTGTAGATCTTTCCCTCGTAGGCCATGCCCTTTTCCGAGAGTCTATCCCTGAACTGGGAATATAAGGGAGAGAGGATGTCCCAAATCTGCCTGAAATTCTCCTTTACATCCCTTCTGGGATTGCCGCTGTGGGTTACCGTGTCAAAATTCTTGACCAGTTTGTCTATAGCTTCCTTCTGCTTATTGTCTGCGTATTCGAAAGTGTCTTTGATAGCCCTGAGATCGGCTATATTCCGGAAAAGCATCCCGGCATCTACGCGGTACTTGTCTACATCGTCGAAATCAGACAGCAGTACGTCTCCCCAGTAAATGAAGTCATCCAGAGGCTCTGCCTTGGGGAAGAGTGTTTTGTAGACCTCATACAGTTCGAGAAGCAGCGAGATGCGGTCCGAGGGAGCCACCCCGCTCATCGTGCTGAAGAAATCCCCGATGGTAGTAAGCCTCGGAGAGAGCATCGCTTTGGAATCAGCCGCAGCCAGGGAGCAGAAGTGTTTCCTCAGGAAAGCCAGCGAACGGCGGTTCGGAAGTACGAACACCGTTCTGACAAGGCTATCCTGAGGATAATACCACTGAGCTACCTGTCTGAGAAAAGAAATCATAGAGGGACTATTCTGAGGCCTCCGGAAGTTCCTTGCCGGGAGTAAGCTTAACTCCGGCGGCTATAACCTCATTTGCGGCCTTTACTATGCTCTGACGGCCTTCTACCAGACGCTGGTGGTTCTCCTCAAAGAGTTTTGAGGCCCTGGCGATTGCATTTCCAACCTCTACATTCTTCTCGCAGAAAGTAGCTACGCGATCTACCATTTTCTGAGCCCCGGCTACTATGTCGGCCATATTGTCGAGCTGATCTTTCTGGACCCACGCGCTTCTGATAAGACGCAGGAACGGGATCAGAGTCTCTTCTGTAGTAATCAGTACGTTCTGCCGGAAAGCCTTTGCGAATATCTCCGGATCCTCCGTCTTTGCGAGCTGGTAAGCTCCGTAGTTGGGGATGAACATTATTACATATTCGAGGGTAGTCCTGCCTTCGACATACTTCTGATACTCCTTCGAGGTAAGCTCGGAAATGTGGGAAAGGATTGACTCCAGATTGCGCTTGGAGGCGTCCTTACGCTGCTCGTCAGTCTCTGCGCTGTAATAGTCTGCAAGAGCGGTAAGCGATACCTTCGAATCCAGAAGGACATCAGTATTGTCGGGGAAATGGAGGGCGAAGTCCGGGCGCATCTTCCGGCCGGTTTCTTCGTTCTGGATGATATTGCCCTTGCGGTCGCGCAGGTAGAACTCGGCGTCGTAGTCGCGCCCCGGAGTCAGCCCCTCCTTCTTTAGGATATTCTCGAGGATGGTCTCCCCGAATATACCCTGCATCTTGTTCTGCCCTTTCAGGGCCTTGGCAAGATCGTCGGCCTGATTGCCGATAGATTCAGTCTGTTTCTGAAGGTTGGTGACTGTCTCCTCGAACTTGGTCTTTATTGAAGCGGTATCTTCGGTATGAGCCTTTTTCTGGGCTTCGAAGGCCTCTTTCATCTCCTTGATGTTCTTGTCGAGACCATCTGTGATAACCTTTATACTTTCGGCCGCCTCTTTCTTGATCGACTCCTCGCGGGCTTTCATCCTTTTTTCGTTCTCGAGGGCAAGTTCGTTTTTAGTGGCCTCGATAACAGCTTTCTGGTTTTCCTTAAGCTCGGTAAGGGTTTTGTCGTAGACCTCGTTTTCGTGGGCTCTGAGCGCTTTTTCCGCGCTCAGCTCGCCCTCGAGTTTCGAGATTATTCCGGTATAGTTCGCCTTGGCGATGAAGTGTGTCAGAGCCCAGGCTATTAGAGCGGCCGCCGCGGCGGCAATAATGATATAGAGGATCATTTCACGTTCTGCTTAATATATACATCCCTCTGAGGGAAAGGAATCTCGATGCCGTTCTCATTCAGAGTATTGTAAATCAACTCTTTAGCTGCTGCGATATACGGAATTCTTTCCTCTACGAGGACATACTGTTTCACTACGAGATCAACACTGCTGTCTCCGAAATCGCTGAAGGCTACGGTTATCCCCCTCTTCTTATCTACTACTTCCCTTCCGTAAGAATCTTTGCGATAGAGAGATTTCAAGGCCTCGGAGAGTTTTTCACGGACGGTTTTGACATTCGATCCGTAGGCAACGCCCACCTGGATTGCGACCAACTCGTAGGAGTTGTTCTTAGTAAGGTTCTTGAAGTTCTCGTTGAAGAGCGTGCTGTTGGTGAAGGCCATCAGAGCGCCGTCCAGAGTCTGGATAGTGGTTGTCTGATAGGATATACTCTCCACCTTTCCCCTGATACCGTCACACTCGATGTAGTCTCCTACCCTGAGTCGTCCGGACATAAGTTGGATACCATAGATGAAGTTGTTCAGAACGTCCTTCAAGGCCAAACCGATACCGGTTGCGAGTCCGGCGGCTACTATTGAGAGGGCTCCCATAGGGATCTTCAGAAGGATGATCGAGAAGATGACGTAGATGCCCCAAACAATGAAGGCGATTACGTTGTTTGCGAGGGTGAGGTTCACCTCATTGTCCATCAGGACAGCCTTGCCGCTCTTAGTCTTGACGCTTTCATATTTGCGCAGTTTGTAGATAGCCTTACAGGCGTAGGACGCATAGCGGAAGATGAAGAACGATGCGCTTACGACAACCAGCTTGAACATCGACAGATGGAGGATAGGATTGCCGTTCGAGTCACTCAGATTGAAGAACGGATGGTAGAAGATAGTCTTGCAGATGGAGGTCAAATCGAAGATACCCGCCGCGAGCCATATGCTGAACATGACGGAAAGGATAGCCGCTACCGGCACCACCGCCATCTCTACGAAGTCGAACAGCCAGGTCAGGGAGATGTGTTCTCCGTCACGCTTTTCAGTCGAAGCAAACTTGCTGAACAGATACTTTTCCTCGTAGATGTCCAGCAGATCGTAGACAGCGGTTATAGTACCTATTGCAGCCAGCTGGAAGAGCCACCAGATAAAGATCTGGACGGCCATCAGAACATATCCGGCCCAGGAAAGGACTGTAGCTGCGATCATCACTATAAGGGTAATCCATGCATAGGCAATATCGCTCTTTCTGAGATTATTTCCATGTTTGATACAGACTATCAGCTGCCAGATTGCAAAGCCCAGCAATACCGGAGGATAGATAAGGTTCAGGAGCCTGTTCGGGATGAAGATGATACGGAAGCTGATCACTATAAGTCCCATGATAATCACGGGAGTATACAGTTTAAGGCTGCCCTTTAGCACAGATGGATCCAGACGGATAAGCAGCGAAGCGAGAATGGCGATCAGCAGCCATGCGAAGATCAGCAGAGGGAGCGAAGCCTCGACTATGAAGTTCTGTTTTACACACAGGCGGGCTATCATCACCGAAATCGCGAATATAAAGGCTCCGATCAGGATAATCATGATATGCCTTCGCTGGCGGAAGTCTTCAGTCTGGAAGTACTTCACTCTCTTCATAGTGATACGTACCAGAAGGTTGCTCACTACGATCGCGATAGCCAGGTAGAACAACACGAAGAAGATGAAGCCGACTACTATCGGGCCTCTCCACTCACTCTTCTCCCCGGTAGGGGCATATTTCTGGACTGCATCCTGCCATGCTCTGCGGGCATACGAACCGAAGCTCTTGAGTACGGTGAAATAATCGTCCTGACCCTCGACGAAGATCCGTTTCTGGATGAGGCGATATTTGTTCTGGGCATAATCGTAGCTGCTCTTGAGGCGTTCGTTCATCGCGGTATAGTGTTCGG
>Ga0247611_10007704_pt1 | contig 13420 bp, 16 predicted proteins | sample 177DNAGHGhighgp2_FD_192422 | JGI IMG/M metagenome (GOLD analysis project Ga0247611, IMG submission 192422) | Sheep rumen microbial communities from Palmerston North, Manawatu-Wanganui, New Zealand - 1770 DNA GHGhigh gp2 | ecosystem: Host-associated > Mammals > Digestive system > Stomach > Rumen... | reverse complement strand
TAACTTTATCTTTAAAAATACAAAAATCTTTATCATTTTCAGTACATATAATCATAAATTAATTATAAACCAAAAGAAAACAACCTCCAAGAGGTTGGCGAATGAAATTTATTTCATTCCTTTTTTAATGATTATTTGTTTGATTTTATATATGGAGTATGCTATTATAAAATTAATGATAGGAGTATTTTTTATGAAAGATAAAAAGATAAATATTTTACTTATAATAGTTGTATTATTAATGATTATAATACCTACAATTATACCAACATCATCTGCTAAAATTATTAAAGTAAATGAAGAAACTATAACAGAAATTGATGAAAGTTTAGTTGGAAAAGTTTATAAATATGGAACTTTAGTAGATGTTGATTCTAATTTAGTGCTTACATATAATAATGTTTTTAATGAATATATAGCTGAATTTTTATATGATTCATATTATCAGGATTCTTCATTTATTGGAGAAAATAGTATGTCTGTAAATTTATATGATATATCACAGTATTGGAAAATAATTGATTTATCTTATGCAAGTGGTTCACCCATTATAATATTGAGACCTGTATCGATAAGTAATACTAACAAAGTTTGTAATCTTGCTTTATTAGAGATTGGAGATGTTTGTGAACATGATGATTTGATTGCTTCTCAATATCATAGTCGAATAGTATATTTAAATAAAGATGGTGATGTAATTGATCATTTATCTCATTATTATGATCCTGTTTTACCGTCAAATTTATATATAGGATATGGTTTAAGTGGTTCATTATACGATACAGCAAAAATCTGGAAGTTAGTTGATGTTAATTTTGGTTCATTGTCTATTTTCTATTTTGAACCTGTAGATTCTATTTCGGATGGAGAATTAGAATTTATATTGAACTGTGATAAAGAAACAATTAATTATAAAGAAAAAAATATATGTCATTTTAGTGTTAAAAATTATAAAATTACACAAGATCCAATCACTTTAGAATTAAAAGGAAAAGACGATTTAAAAATTGGAAAAATAACTCCAAATGAGTACTTTAAAGTTACTAATAACAATAATGTAATAACAATAACAACAAATTATTATAGTGATACTCCTGAAAGTTTAGAATTATTCTCTTTTGAAGTAGAAGCAGTTAAAGCTAATAACAAGGATAATAATATAGAAATTGAAAATATAAAATATTATAATAATCAATCATACAATAATATACAAACAACAGTAAAAATAAAAAGTAATTTACCATTAATTAATAATCCATTAACAAAAAATCAAAAGAATATGTTAATAATAATATTAATATCATTATTATTAGTAGGATTAAGTAAAATATTGTTGAAAAAGAAAGGTGTATAAGTACTACACTTTTTTTGTTATAATAAATATGGTGATTATGTGAAGAAAAGTGGAAATATTATCATTATGATTTTTACATTATTATCTCTTAATATACTAATTGGAGAGAAAAAAAGTATATTTTTAATTTTTTTAACTTTACTTATTTTTTATTTAGCAACTTTATATTTATTAGTTACTTTTTTTCATAAGAGAACTATAAGAGAAAATTTAAAGAAATATCAAACTAATTATATTTTAGGTGTTATAATTATCAGTCTTTCTCTGTTAAATTTATTTCAAAAAATGGTCTCACTAATAGATATAAAAGATCAATCTATAATATATTTACACGGAAGACCTATACTAGAGAAAAATTTATATAGTTGTAAAAGTATTCTTAATGTACCAAATTTTTATTATACAGAATATGATTATAAGAAAAAATCTAAAAAAGGAGAGTATTTAGAATTATTTAATAAAGAAAAGGTATCAAAAACAAGAATAATAATCAATCAGAATAATCTAGATTATTTAAGATATAATGCTAAAGATAAGCCTACTGTATTAATTGATTCAATATCTATAAATAATTATATATTAAATAATGTTGGATTAAAAACTAAGGGACAAACAACTTTATTGTCTTTAATTAAAACAAATAATAATCTTTTTAGTTATACTGTAAAGTTTAAAGAATGTATTAATAAAAATAATGGTTTTAAGAATAATCAAAATCTTTTAGGATTAAATAAAATTAGTTTTAATAATATGTTTGGTGATCCTACAAAAGTTAAAGAATTTTTATCTTACTATTTATTAACAGAATTACAAGTACCAACACCAGCATATTCTTATACAACATTAACAATTAATAATAGCTATCAAGGTTTATATTTTATGATTGAACCTATAGATAAATCATTAACTATGAGAACATTAAAAGAGAAAAATGATTTTTTGATTAAACCTGATATTAATGGTGCTGAATTATTATATGATCATGAATTAGATAAGTATCTTGAAGGAGAATATGATTTTGATTCTATATTTAAAGATAAGAATGGTAAATTAGTTCTACCAAAAAATAATATATTAGAAAAATATAATGGTATATGGGAAAATGATTTAGAAACATTAGAAGATATATATAATCAATTACCTATGTTCTTTAAATGGTTAAAAAAACTTAATGAATTAAGTAATATAAAGGATAAAGATTCTGTTTATTATAAAGATGAATTAAGTAAAATTATTGATATAGATTCTTTAATTAAATATTGGGCAGTTAATGTTTTTGTTGTGAATAGTGATAGTTATATTTCACATGTTAAACAAAATTATGCTTTGTATATGTCTAAAAGTGGTAAAGTAACAATTATTCCATGGGATTATAATTACTCTTTTGGTGGTTCTATTATTAGAGATACTGATAGTCTAATAAATTTTGATATTTATAATCCAACAATTAACTGTAAATTAGAAGATAGACCTTTACTAAATGTAATACTTGGTAATAAAAGTTTTAGAGAAAAGTATGAACAGTATTTGAGAGATATTCTAATTATTGCGAGTGAAGGAGGAGTAACTTCAGATAATAGAAAGTATCCAAAAGATAATTTAAGTAAACTTATACATAAAAATAGAAATTTAATAATTAATAGTGAAAAAACAAATACTCAATCTTTTTATAAAACTGAGGATATTATAAAGGCTCAGGATAATTTAAGTACAATTATTAATTTAAGGTCTAAATCTGTAATAAGACAATTAAATAATGAAAAATCAAATATACATACTAATATAGAGTTGGATACTATTGGTGGGCATCATTCAATTATGAAAAATAAATGGAATAGATTATATTAAAATAATAAATAATTATTATATTGTGAATTTATATTATTTTATGTTACTATATTATCTTATAAGAGTGGGTGTTATTATGTTTCGATTATCTAGGGAAAACTTTATAACAGATGAGAAAAAATTAATTAAACAATTATATAGTGAAGGATATTCTATTCATGAAATTTGTTCTATTTTACATTTAGAATATTATGAAGTTTTGTATTATATTGAAGTTATTTTTGGTCAAGATATTGCTAAAAAAATGGCTTTTTGTAAAACTTTTTTAGATGATAAATTATTAGTTATGGCAGATACTCACTTAGGTAGTAAATTTGAAAATATGGATTATATTTATGGGACTTGTGAATGGGGTGTTAAGAATAATATTAAAAGTTTTATTCATTTAGGAGATGCAATTCAAAGTACTTATAAACCTGTTTCAAAAATTTATAATACTTTTGAGAGTCAAGTTTACCATCTTATTAATGATTTTCCTAAAATGGATGGAGTAACTTTCTATTTTCTTTTTGGTAATCATGATTTTCATACTTTTTCTCAGAAAAGATGGTTACTAGATATGGTTCAAGAAAGAGAAGACTTTAAAATACTTGGTTTTTCTAAGGCATATATTTATTATAAAAAAATACCTGTTTTATTATCTCATTGGTGTCCTAAGTATAATTTTGAAATTCCAAATGTGAAAGCTTTTCTTACTATAAAGGGACATTCTCATTGTTTATCTATTCGAGATAATACTATTTTTGCATCGAGCATTTCTGATGATATGAAAAATAATGGAATTCCTGGGTTTTTAGTACTCGATCAAGACGAATCTTTTTTAAATATTTATAGTAAAGAGTTTATAGATACAGAAATTGTGGATGGAAAAAAATATTCTTTGAAAAAGATATAGTAATCTCTATATTTTTTTATTATAATAAATTTTGGGTGATTAAAATGGAAAGGCTAATAATTGTAGAAGGTCCATAAGGGGTTGGAAAGTCGACATTAGCAAATTACCTAAGAGATAATATTGCAGGTTCTAATCTGTATCGTTTATCTGGACAAAAAGATAAAACTTTAACTGGACTTGAATATTCTAGAATAATATAATGCATTAATCAAATATTTACAAGAAATGCAATTTGTTCCAATGGATATGATATTTAATAGAACTTTTACAACAGAAGAAGTCTATGCTAGACTTGGTTATAAAGATTATTCTTTTACAGAAGAATATAATTATTATTTATCTGAATTATCGAGATTAAATTATGAAATGTATTATTTTCCGTTATATTTAGAAAATGTTGATTTATATAGGAAAAGATTAGATAGAGGTGAACATCATTTATATCAAGAATTCATTTTGCAAAATTCTATTGATCAACAAAATATGTATTTAATGCTTGCTGAAGAGATGATGAAAAAATATGATTCTATTCATGTTGTTCCTTTAGTGATGGATAATTTTGACTATGCTAAGGTAAAGAAAATGTTAAAGATAAAATAATTACTTGTTATGATAGAAATAAAAATTGTTATATTGGAGGGTTTATGAAGATTTATGAAAAAAACAATAATGTTTTAAGTGTTTATGATTTAGAGATTGATAGGAGTGCATTACTTGAATATAGACAAGAGCATTTAGAGAATGTTAAGGGTGCTGTAATGAATTATAATTCTGATAATAGAAGAGAGTTAGATTTATCTTATAATAAACAGATTATTTATAATTATATATTTGGTTTATATGATGATATTAATCCATTTTATATAACTCATGAAGATAATATTAAAAATAATTCTAATTTTGATAGTATGAATTCAGTTTTTTTATTTGAAGATTTAGCAACTGAAGGAGTTTTTTTATCTGGGGTTTTAGCAGAAATACAATCTGTTGTTATAGGAAATGTGAATTTATTAGACTTTTTAGAAAAAAAGAATTATGATGAAGAATTATTATCTTTAATAAAAATAAAAAGATTAAAAGATATTAATCTTGATGATTTAAATCTTCTTTTGGATGATGGTGTTGTTCAATATGATACATCTTTTGAAAGTAGGTTGAGACAATCTCAAATTTTATTGTCTCATTATAAAAAATATGTTGCAAAAGAGTTAGGAAAAGTTAAGAAATTAGGTGAGTATTTTGATTGGAGTAAAAAATATTTCTAAAGAATTTATAAAGATAGATGAAAGTGGAAAAAAATTATCTTTTTATGCAGATGATGATATTTCATTTGAAGTGCATGATGGAGAAATACTTGGTTTATTAGGTCCAAATGGAGCTGGAAAGACTACTCTTTTAAGAATGATTGCTGGAATCATGAGACCTACTTCTGGTGAAATTATAATTGGTGATATGAAATATGATAGGGATGCTATTGCTTTAAAAAAGAATATTTCATTTTTATCTGGAAATACAAAATTATATAAGGATATTTCTCCAGTAGAATTGTTAAAGATGTGTGCTGGATACTATGGAATGGATAAAGGTATTATAGATAAGAGAATAGATGCAGTTGTAAAAAGATTTGATATGGAGTCTTTTAAAAATCAAAGAATTGGTAATTTATCTACTGGTCAAGTACAACGAGTAGGAGTAGCTAGATGTGTACTACATGATCCACATTATTATATATTAGATGAGGCAACTTCAGGATTAGATATTATTTCCAGTCAAGTTATTTTGGATTTTATAAAAGAAGAAAAAGATAAGAATAAATGTATTATTTATTCTACTCATTATATGGAAGAGGCAGAAAATATTTGTGATCGGGTTGTTTTAATTAATAAAGGAAAAATAATTGCTATTGGGACACCAAAAGAAATAGAAGAAAAAACGAAAACTACTAATATTCGTGATGCTTTTTTTCAGTTAATAAAGGAGAAGCAATATGAGTTGGAATAATATAAAAATTACTATTTTAAAGGAATTAAGAGGAGTTGTTCGTGATAAGAAATCTCTTCATAAATTAATTTTATATCCTCTAATTATTCCTTTCGTTATTTTACTTTTTGGATTACTATTTGATACAGTAAATGAATCTACATATACAATTGGAGTAAATTATCAATTATCTAGTGAAGAAAAAGAAATTATTAAGCAGTTAGAGAATATTACTATTAAGAATTGTAAAAATATAAAAACTTGTGAGAGTTTTTATAAAGATAATAAAATAGAAGGTTATATCATTAGAAATGATAATAAATATACAATTTATACGGATACTTCTCAAAATAGTGGTGAAATTATTTTATCTCTTGCTAATTCTTATTTAGATTCTTATGGTAAGATACTTGGAAATAAATATTTAATTGATAATGGAATGAATCCTAATATGGTATTTAATAATATTATAGTTGATTCTAAATCATTAAATGAAGAAGATACTAATATTATGAGTAATATGATTTTTAGTTTGGTTATTTCTTATATAACAATGATTGTTGTTATGGTATGTGTAGTAGTGGTTTCTGATGCTACTTCTGGGGAGAAAGAAAGAGGTACTTTAGAGACTATTTTAACTTTCCCAATTAGAAGTTCTGAGCTAGTTATTGGAAAGTATTTAGCAACATCTATTTTGTCTTTTATTGGTGGATCTATTGCTTATTTTTTAGCTATTCCTTCATTTTTAATAGGAAAAGAAATATTTACTTCTTATGAAGAAATTACTTTTACTACTAGTTTTACATCTATCTTGTTATCTATTTTAGTATTATTATTTACTTCATTATTAGCTTCTGGTATTTGTATGGCTCTTTCTGGTAAAGCAAAAACTTATAAAGAGGCTCAATCATCTTTACAGTTTGTTTCTATTTTACCTATTATTCCTTATTTTTTAAGTGTTATGGAAGTAAGTAATAATTTCTTTCAACTTATTCCTATTGCTAATTGTAGTTCTTTATTAAATGATATAGTTATTAATAAAATCCAGTTTCAATCATTTGGTATTATTATTTTTAGTACTATTATTTATATTATTTGTATTTTAAGATATATTTCTTTACAATATAGTAAAGAAGAAACTTTGTTTTCATAGGAGGTTTGTAAAATGATAGCTTTAATTGCTGCTCGTTCTAAAAATAATGTAATAGGAAAAGATGGAAAAATTCCTTGGAATATTCCTGGTGAACAAAAACAATTTAGAGAGTTAACGACTGGAAATATTGTTGTTATGGGAAGAAAAACGTTTGAAGAAATTGGTCATCCTCTTCCTAATCGTAAGAATATTGTTATCTCTAGAAATGCTCAGTACTCTTTTGATAATTTAATTGTTGTTCCATCTCTTAATAATGCTTTAGAATATTACTCAGAAGGTGATATTTATATAGCTGGTGGATATAATCTTTTTAAGGAAGCAATTGATATTGTTGACAAGATGTATTTAACTGAGATTGATTTATTTATTGAAAATGGAGATGTTTTCTTTCCTACTTTTCAAGAAGAAGATTTTAATGTTCAATTGTTGGAAGAAAATCATGATTCTATTTCATATAAAAGACTTGTATATAGTAGAAAAAAATAAAGGTATTGTTTATGAATAAAATATTAGATTTTTATAAAAAAACTAGTTACTATACAGATTTAGGGTTATATCGAGAGGTTGCTAAAAGCTTACCAGATGAAGTTAGTGAATTAGCTAAATTACAAAGAAGACAAATTATTCATCCAGTTATAATTATGAATCATTTACAAGATGGATGGTGGGATGATTTAGATAAAGTTCCTAAAACTAGTTTAGTATTTGAAGATGATGTTTTTCCAACCGCTATTTCAATGTTTTCTGAGTTATTAAGAAGGGATAAAAATTATAGCTTAAATCGAAGAGTAGAAGATAAAATTCATGTTACTTGTAGAGGAGAAGCAATTCTTCTTGCATCTATTTTAAAAGCTAAAGGAATTCCTTGTCGGGTAAGATCTGGTTTCTGTGAATATTTAAGACATGATGGAATATACTATGATCACTGGATTGTTGAATATTATAGTTTTAAAGATAATAGATGGATACTTGTTGATGCAGATGATCAATGGGATGATAAATTAATTGATTTTGATTTAAATGATTTATCTAGGGATAAGTTTTTATTTGGAGCAGAGGCTTATTTAAATCTTAGAAATAATAAAATGGAGACTGAAAGTATTTTATATGCATCTTTTCCTGTAACACTTGGAATGGATGCTGCGATAAAGGTTTTATTTTATGATTTTCATTCTTTAATGAATGATGAGGTATATTATGATTTTGTACCTAAATATGTACTTGATAAAAATTTTCATTTAGATGAAGAAGAACTTAGTGAGTTGGACTCTTTAGCAAATCTTTTATTAGAGCCCGATGATAATTTTGATGAATTATTAAGTATTTGGAATAATAATTTAAAGTTTAGAATTTTATCTGGTGGATTAAATTAAATAATTATTGGAGGTTTTATAGTGAAATTTAAGCATATGAGATAATATACCCATGAAGAGTTTGTTAATTTAGTTTCAAGTTTAACTGAGGAAGAATTATTAGAACTTAGTGCAAAATATGGAGGATATCCTGTTTTATTTCGTATGGCTCTTGATGAGAGAGTTTGCCATATACCATTTATTCAAACTGGAGCTGCAGTAATAATAAGAAATGAAAATGATGAGATTCTTCTTCAAGAGAGGGCAGATAGAAACATTTGGGGTTTACCAGGTGGTTGTCAAGACTTAGGGGAAGATTTAAGAGAAACTGCTGTTAGAGAAGCTTATGAAGAAACTGGTATATTATTAGATCTTAATAATATTCAGTTAATTGATACATTATCTGGTAAAAGTAGAAAGAATAGTTATCCTAATGGAGATATTGTATACAATAATACATCTCTTTTTTTAGCAACTATTTCTTTAGTAGATACTTCAAGTTTAAAGGGAGACTCTGAAACTAAGAGATTAAAGTTTTTTTCACTAAACTCTCTTCCAGATAATCTTATGGATAAAGATTTGATTCAAGCATATTTTAATTTTAAAAAAATGAAGGATAAAAAATCTTATTTTAAGTATAAATAACTGATTTATGTAATAGAAAAATTGATTGAAGATATAAAATTAAAATATGATTTATTTTCTAAAATGAATTAGTAATATAAAATTCTACTATCTATGGAGGTAGAAAATGTACGTAAAAGAAATAATTGAAAAATATAATCCTTATGATTTGCAAGAAAAAAAAGATAAAGAGGGCATGTTATATTTTATTAATCATTTTGATGATGTTTTAACTCGAAATAATGTTATTGGACATTTTTCTGCAGCTGGGTTTATTGTTAATAAAGAAAAAAATAAGATGTTAGCAGTTTATCATAAAATAGCTGATGGATGGACTTATCCTGGAGGACATGCTGATGGAGATGATAATCTGTTGAGAGTTGCACTTAAAGAGGTTTATGAAGAGACGGGATTAAAAGCAAATGTTTTAAAAACTGAACCTTTTATGATTTCAATACTTCCTAATGAATATCATTTAAAAAATAATCAGTTTATTTCTTCTCATTTACATTTTGATATAATATATCTTATGGAAGCAGATGAATCTATTTCATTGAAAATGTTTGATGATGCGATTGATGCTGTTAAATGGATTCCTTTTCAAGATATTGAAAAAGAAAAATTTTGTTATTTTATTAAACCTATTGTTATAAGGATGATTGATAAAATTAATACTCAATGTTAAAGTATACTTAGCATTGTTTTTTGGAGGTCGGTAAGGATGAAAGAATTTTATAAAGTTAATGTATATAGTGAGGATGCAAATTTAGGAGGATACAATACAAAAATTATTGTTTCAAAAGGATGGATATATGCTACTGAAATATTTACTAATACAAAAATTATGATATGTGATAATAAAGCACAAGGGTATTATCATTATTATTATGTTTTAAGTTCTGATTTTAATCTAAATAATATTGCTAGATATGATGAGATATCTAATTATATGGAAAATTTTCAATTGGATAAATTCCCTATTTATACTAAATTAGAATCTAAGAAAGTAAAGACACTTATAAAACAAATGATTTATAAAAATAATGGTTGATTTTGATTTTATTAGGGAGGTTTTATGGAAAAAATAAATACAGAGATATTGGTTAGTTCTCTTTTTAAGTTGGGATTTGATAAAGTTGATTCAATTCTATTTACTTATACATTGGCAAAAATAACAAAAGATGGTGTATTTTTTTTTGAAGAGCAAGATACAAGTATAGCTTTTAAAAAATATGTTAATTTTTATGATGGTTTTATTAGATTAAAAGATGGTTATTCTCTAGATACTAATATTAGTCCTAATGATTCTATTCCTATAACTATTGGACAATCTTTATTTGGAAATAAATATTTATTTGATTATTTAAGTATTTTAGATTTTACTGATATTATATTAAAAAAAGCAGAGGATTATGCTATAGGAGATACTAATGAAATTAAGAGTGAGTTTTTTAGTGCAAAAGAAATTGATCTTTTAAATAGATATAGAAGTGAAAATGGGATATGTTTGATAAAAAAATAAAAATATAAAGGTAGAAAACCTTTTATTTTTATTGTATAGTTATTTTAGGTGGTTATTATGTGGATACTATGTACTTTATTAACATTTACTTTTTGGGGGATTGCTGATTTATTTTATAAAATAGGAAATAGGGGAGAAGGCAAATATAATCATTTAAAAACAGGCATTATGGTAGGACTTGTTATGGGAGTTCATGCCACGATATTTTGGATACAGTCTAAAACAAAAATTAGTTTAATAGATTTAGTAAAATATTTACCAGTATCATTATGTTATATTTCAAGTATGGTAATTGGTTATAAAGGATTAAAATATTTGGAGTTATCTATTTCTAGTCCTATTCAAAATACTAGTGGGGTTATCACTGCATTATTATTTATTCTATTTTTTAAAGAAAAATATGATTATCCATTCTATATTGCTTTATTATTAATATTTACTGGTATTTTTCTTATTTCTATTTTAGAATTAAAGAAAAATAAATCTGATAATAAGATAAATAGAAAAAAACAAATTACAAAAAAAGTCATTACTTTGACGCTTTTATTTCCTATAGGGTATTGTATTTTAGATGGAGCAGGAACTTTTTTAGATGGAATTTATTTAGATAAATTAGAACTTATTGGAGAAGAAGCTTCTTTAATAGCTTATGAGTATACTTTTGCATTATTTGCATTTATTGCCTATTATTATTTAAAAATTAAAAATGAACCTTTTCATTTTTTTAAAGAAAGAGATAAAATAGGGGCTGCGATATTTGAAACTTGTGGAGAAATTTTTTATGTAAAAGCTATGAGTGGTAATGCTACTATTAGTGCTCCTATAATAGGTAGTTATTGTATATTATCTATGATTCTTTCTAGAGTTTTTTTGAAGGAAAAATTAACAAAAAAAGAATATTTAGGTATTAGTTTAGTTTTAATTGGTATTATTATTTTAGCAGTATTAGATGTTTAAAAGTATAGGGGTTTTTATGACATATAAGTTAATTGATAAAAAATTAAAATTATATAACGATAGACAAGATATTATAAATATTTCTGATTTTCCAGATAATTTGACGATTCTTTCTAATACTTGTATTGGAGGTAGACTTTATCATGATTATCATCAAAAATTTTTATCTCCAACAATTGATTTTTATATGGAACCAGATACCTTTGTTAAATTTTGTTGTAATCTGAAATATTATTTGGATTGTGAAATTAAACCTTTACCAAATTATAAAAGTGATTATTTAAAAGATTTTCTATTTTGTGATATTGGGGGTTTAATTGCTGCTTTTTCTCATACGAATGATTCTTATAATAAAATAATTTTTAAGTGGAATGAAAGAAAGAAAAGGATAAATTATAATAATATAGTTGTTTTAGCGACTGACAGAAATGTATTAACAAATCCTATATCTAGATGTAGTGAAGATGTTGTAAAAGATTTTGGAAAAATCTCATATAAAAAGGTATTCTTTAGTGTAGTTGATTATTCGTATAATTATGTTGCTTATTTACCAAGTTTTAAAGATGAATTGTGTTGCCCTGAAGCAACTAAACCGTCTATTAATAAGATAGGTAAGTATATAGTTGAAGAAGACGGTTTTGATTTAGATAAGTTTATCTGTAATAAATAGTTTTTTAAAGGAGTAAATGTATGAAGAAATGTATAGTCTTTGATGTTGATAGAACGATAGTTGATAGTTTTTTATCAGAAATGCTTAGTTTAAAGGAAGCAATAGAAAATGTTACTGATAGACATATAACTGAATCTGAAATGAGAAAAATAACTTCATTAACTACTTCTGAATTTTATAATTATTTAAATTTTAGTAATGATGAAATAAAAAAAATAAATAAAGAATGGGAAAAAACATTTAGTAATTATCACACAAAATGTTTTCCAAATATAAAAGATGTCATAAAAAAAATATCAGAAGATTATGTAATCTGTATTATTACCTCTAGAACATTAGAGGAGTTTCATGAATTGGATGATGAGTTAAATGATGTTATAGATTGTTTTAAAATAGTAATAACTTCTGATTTAATTAATAATCCAAAACCTAGTAGAGATAGTATTGATTATTTATGTGATGAGTTACAATTGTTTCCAGAAGAATTAATTTATATTGGAGATAGTATTATTGATAAAGTATTTTCTAAAAATTGTAATATTGATTTTATTCCTGCTTGTTGGGAAAATCATGAATTGGAAAATGAAGATAATGCTTGTTTTACTTCTGAAGAAATAATAAATAAAATTGAATTTATTAAATTAAAAAAAACATAATAAAAAAGGTAATAAAATGAATTTATCTGATGAGTTAAATACAAGTTATAAAAAATATGTTTGTGAACATTCTAAAAGTGTTAGAATTAATTATAATAGAATTGATGAAATGATTAAGAAAATACTTTAAAAGTAATAAAATACATCTATGAAAAACTAAATCATAATTATTCTCGTATGAATATTTATGATTATATATGGTTACTTGGTCAAGATAAGAGTAAAATGATAAAACCATATCACCGAACATTAACAAAACATTATTAGGATATTTTTATTAAAACTGGTAGAATAGTATAAACTCTATCTTTTTTTTGACATTCTAAGGTTTGTCAATATTAAATTTTTATGATATATTAATACACACTGAAAACACACGAAATTTGATATTTTTTGAAAATTATCAAAT
>Ga0247611_10007703_pt1 | contig 13421 bp, 20 predicted proteins | sample 177DNAGHGhighgp2_FD_192422 | JGI IMG/M metagenome (GOLD analysis project Ga0247611, IMG submission 192422) | Sheep rumen microbial communities from Palmerston North, Manawatu-Wanganui, New Zealand - 1770 DNA GHGhigh gp2 | ecosystem: Host-associated > Mammals > Digestive system > Stomach > Rumen... | reverse complement strand
TCAAGTTTTTTTTATGTATTAAAGTAATTATATTGTTAATAATAATTCTGAAGGAGGAATTATTATGACACAAAAGGAATTACTTTATATCGAAGATGCTATTGCACATGAGAAAAATGTTATTTCATATTTGAATGATGCGGCTAGTAATCTAAGAGATGAAAAACTAATATCTTATATTGATGAAGAAATAAAAAAACATGAAAGTACTAAAAAGAAATTATTAAAAAAACTGGAGGATAACTCAAATGACTGATCAAGAGATAATGGATAATTATTTACTTCTTTTAAAGAGTAGCGTTGAAGTATATGTTCATGGGACTTTAGAAAGTTCAAATGAAGATATCAGAAATTTATTAAAAAATTGTCTAGATAGTACTATGACTCATCAAGCTAATACCTATGACGAGATGACAAATTGTGGTTGGTACAAGATAAATAATGTTAAATCATCAGATATTACTAAGGTATTAAATAAAGTAGAATCTAATTAAGATATCAATTGATATCTTTTTTAATTTGTTATATAATTTTTTAACGAGGGAAATAATATGGAAAAGTATAAAGAAGTAGAAAGAAGTATTATAACTAAGTTTAGAAAAGATATATATTCTAAATTTACTAAAGCAGTTAAAGATTATAAACTTATCCAAGAAAATGATAAAGTTATGGTTTGTATAAGTGGTGGTAAGGATTCTTTTTTGCTTGCTAAATGTATTGAGGAATTACAACGTCATGGTAAAGTTAAATTCGAAGCAAAATATGTTTCTATGAATCCTGGATATTCAAAAGAAAACTTAAAAATGATAAAAAAGAATGCTAAACTTCTTAATATAGATATAGATATATTTGAAAGTGATGTTTTTGATGTTTCTAGTAAACTTGGAAATGATAAACCTTGTTATTTATGCGCTAGAATGAGAAGAGGTTTTCTTTATGATTATGCAAAGAAAAATGGTTGTAATAAAATAGCATTAGGACATCATTTTGATGATGTTATTGAAACTACTTTAATATCTATGTTTTATGCTGGAGAATTAAAAACCATGCTTCCAAAACTTCATAGTACAAATTTTGAAGGTATGGAATTAATAAGACCGCTTTATTTAGTAAAAGAACTTGATATTATTTCATGGATAAAGTATAATAATCTGGCTTTCTTAAATTGTGCTTGTAAATTTACAAAGAACAGTAATACTGAAAATAACAGTAAGAGAAAGGAAATTAAAGAATTAATTAATAATCTAAGAAAGGTTGATAATAATATAGATCAAAATATATTTAATTCTCTTGATAACATTAATTTAAATTGTGTCTTAGGAACAAAAAAAGATGGGGAATATGAAAGTTTTTTAGATAATTATTAGGAGGTTTTTATATGAATTATGGTGGATGTGCAAGATGTGGAAAACTAGTTGCATTTAATGGTGTTAGAATTTGTCCAAGTTGTAGAGAAATAGAACTAGAAAATGTAAAAAAATATTTAAATGAGAATGGAAAAACTATGTCTGACAAATTATGTAGAGATTTAGGTATTCCAAAGAAACTAATTGTTGAATTTGTCCAAGATGGTAGTTTACAAGCAACATTTTTTCATGCAGATGATTTAGAAAGACTATTTGATGAAGAAAGAAGAAAAAATCTAATGGAACATCTAAATACCATGAATGATAATAGTAAAGGTCTTGAAGAAAAGAAAAAAGAATTGAAAATTGAAAGCAAAATGAGATTTTTAAATAGAAGAAGATAAGAAGCACTTTTTATGTGCTTTTTTATTATATATTTGAAAAGTAATTAAAAATGTGTTATTATAATTCACATAAAAAAGGGGGTATTGTTTTGAAAAATACCAAAAAAATTGAACTAAGTGAACTATTTAATTGTGATTATAAACTTAGCAAATATCAATGCCTTAATAGTAGCTTAGAATTATTGTATTATGATTATTTAAAAAACAAAAATATAGAATTACAATATCATAATGAAAACTTAATGAAGTATATTCAAAGGCAAAGAAAAGAAATGCTTGATTTTAAAACTAATGAAGAATATGAAAAAGAAAGCAGAAAAAAAGAAAGATTACAATTCATTTGGAAATGTTTTTATAGAACTATGATACCATTGTCTATAACTGCATATTTGATTGCAAGTAAAGATTATAGAATTCATTTACAGTCAAATATTTATAACTCATATGCAATTATAAATAATCTTGGAAATGATTCAAATAGCGATGGTATAGAAGAGATAGACACAAAACTATTAAATGAAGTTACCAATCTTTATAAACCAACCGAAGATAAATTCTATGCTAATTCTAATCTTTTTTATAATTTATGTGATGAAACTATAATAGCTGATAATATGTCGTTTATAATAGCTATGGACAATTTGGATAAAGATTTTATAGAAATTGATGGTACAAAGTATTCAAATACAGGTTTTATTACTACTATTACTTATACAATTAATAATAATAAGAATATAGTTAGTACATCTAGGGTATTTAAAAATAAAGAGGAAATTGAATTATACTTAAATAAATTACTAAATGTAGATGATATTGAAATCAACAGTTTTACTAGATTTAATACAAAATCATTAGAGGACATTCCAACATTTAACAAATCAAGTAAAACGGGAAAAATAAGATTTGAAGAACCAATTAAATTAAAAACGAAGATACTAAAACAATTAATAAAAGCAGATTAAAAAAACTAGTCAATTGACTAGTTTCTTTTTAATGGAGCGGATGATGGGAGCCGAACCCACGTTATCAGCTTGGAAGGCTGAAGTTCTACCGTTGAACTACATCCGCATTGCTAATTACAAGAATTATTATAGCATAGTTTTTTAAAAATACAAACATTTTGTTTATTTTTTTTTTTAAAATATGTTAGTATATAAAACGTTCATAACAAAAAGGGTGGTATTATATGTTTGCAACTAATTTGAAAGAAAAGATTATATTATATAAACAAAAGAAATGTATTAAGGCAATTCAATACGTTATTGAAGAAGACAATTTAAAGATATTAAAAACAGCAGAAAGTATTATCAATAGACATACAATATATATTGACTCTTTTGATGGAATTGATTCATTAAGATTCATAAGAGGATTATATGAAAAAGATTTAGTGTTTAAAAAGGTCTATTATGAAAAAAAACTAGGAAATGAAGAAGAAAACTTACTAATAAAAAAATCTATAAGTGATGATCTTGAAGTTATTGAATTGTTAAATGATAGTTTTATAGATAGTTATAATAAAATTGTTTCATACATGAATTATATAACTCGAAATAGTGAATATTTAACTGAAGAACAAATAATAGGGTATTTATGTAACTATTATAGATTGACTAGTAATAATGTTAAATATGATATGGTTAAAAGTAAAATTGTAAAGTGATTTTACTTTTTTTTATGCATTTTGTCGAAGTTGTTTAAAAAGGTTTAAATATTATTTATATTAATCTTGAAAGGAAGGAATAATATGGATAATTTATTAATAAAAGATTTTGAACCCCTGATTAAGTCTATTTCAAATAAGTTTTATGGAATAGACAAAGAAGATTTAATGCAAGCAGGAAAAGTTGGTTTAATTAATGCTTATAATAACTATGATAAAAATAGTAATACTAAGTTTTCAACTTATGCTTATACCTATATATATGGTGAAATGTATAATCTAGTACTTGCTAATAAGATGATTAAAACAAATAAAGATACTTTAAAACTAGTGAAATTAATTGATAAAACAAAGATTTATTTGGAACAAAAAATGCAAAAAGAGGTATCTTTAAATGATATAGCTTCATATTTAGAAATCGATGAATCAATACTTGAAAATGCTATTATTAATACCAATAATATATTAAGTTTAGATAAAGAAAGTGAAGAAAATGATAATTTCTATAATATATATAAATATGAAGAAGATAATGATGTTAAACTAGATATTAGATCAGGTATTAATAATTTGCAAAAGGATGAACAAAATGTTATTAGATGCCGCTACTTTAATGATCTAACTCAATGTGAAACGGCAAAATTATTAGGTATGACACAGGTTAGTGTTTCTAGGTATGAAAAAAAATCATTAAAAAAATTAAAAAAAATTATGATGTATGAATAAAATTAACAAAAGACTTTCATAATAATTATGGAGGTCTTTTTAATGAATAAAGAAGAGTACAAAAAAATAGTTAAGAAGTATACACCAAAAGAAGATAGATTAAGAAATGCTTTATTAGCGTTTATATCAGGTGGAATAATAGGTCTTATTAGTACTATTACATATGTAATATTTTTACATTATGAATTTGATGTTACTAGTGCTACGTCATACACTTTAATAATATTAATACTTTTATCATCAATTCTAACTGGACTTGGAATATTTGATAATTTAGTTGAAAAGTTTAAGTGTGGAATTATTATTCCAATAACTGGATTTGCACATTCAATTAGTTCAAGTATATTGGATAATAAAAGGGATGGTATGATAACCGGAATGGGAGCAAGTGCTTTTAAGTTGGCTGGCAGTGTATTGCTTTATGGTATGGTTAGTGCTTTTATTCTTACTATAGTAAAGGTGATAATCTATGGCTAGTATAAGATTTAATAAAGTATATTTAGATTCTTCTTATTCTGTAGTTTCTAAACTGGAAGCAGCTGGTTCAATTAAAAATTATGATTTTATAATTAATGATTATTATTTTGGGCTTAAAACATTCGAAGGTGCAGAAGTTAAAATGCAAAGAGTTGTTGTTGATTATTTGCTTGAAAAAAACAAAAAAATAGATTTAATAGTTGGCGGTGATTTATCTAATCAACTAGCTATTACATCGTTTATGGCAGCAAAGTATGATATATCTTATCTAGGATCATATAGTGCATGTGCTACTTTTAATTCTTCAATTATTTCTTTAGGCGCATTAATTGATGCCAATAAAATAAAAAATGGCATTGCCATAACTTCTTCCCATAATAAGGTTGCTGAAAGACAATTTAGATATCCAATTGAATATGGAGCACCAAAAGCTAAAAGATCTACGTATACAGCAACTGGTTCTTGTGGAACTATAGTTACTAAGGACAAAACAAACATTAAAGTAGAGTCTGCAACTATAGGAAAAGTTGTTGAAATGGGAATTAAAGATTCAATGAATATGGGTGCTGTTATGGCTCCGGCAGCTGCTTTAACATTAAGTGAACATTTATTGGATTTAAAGAGAGATTTATCATATTATGATTTAGTATTAACAGGTGATTTAGGTATATATGGTTCTAAAATATTAAAAGAATTATTAGCTACAGAGTATAGTATTAAACTTAAAAATCATATTGATGCTGGTTCTATTATATACAAAAAAGAACAAGGATTATATGCAGGAGGATCAGGACCTGTTTGTTTACCATTAGTATTATTTAACAAGGTATTTAAAGAAAAAAAGTATAAGAAGATACTTGTTCTTGCTACTGGATCACTTCATTCTCAAATACTTGTTAATCAGCACAAAGTGATCCCAGCAATATGTCATGCAATTAGTTTGGAGGTATCATAGTGATCTATATAAACGCATTTATATTAGTAGGATTAATTTCGATGATTGGTCAAATAATACTTGATAATACTAAACTTACACCGGGACATATAACGTCAATATTTGTTGTTATTGGTGCATTACTTGCTTTTTTTGGTATATATGATAAGTTAATAGAATTTTCTAAAATAGGTTCTTCTGTTCCTATTACTTCCTTTGGAAATTTATTGTATTTAGCAGCATATGAAGGATATAAAACAAATGGAATACTAGGTATTTTTTCTAACATGATTGTTACGACAAGTGCAGGTATTTCTTCTTCCATAATATTTGGTTTTTTAGTATCCATATTTTTTAAAGCAAAAGACTAGAAATAGTCTTTTTTTCTTGGTATAATATCTTTATAAAAAGAATAGAGGAGAAAAGTATGGAAGATAATAATAAACCAACATCTGAATTTGAAAACCTTGTGAAGGAAGCAACTGGAGAAATACCTACAGTTAAAGAAGAAAAGGATGTTCAAAATCAAGCTAGCGATGAATCAAAAAACAGTGATATTCAAATAATAGATGAAGAAAGTAAAGTTGAATTACCACAAACTAAAAATGGTGATGAACCTTCTAATTTACCTAAAATTGAAGCTACTGCATCTGATTCCAAAACAATTGGTACTATTAAACCAGATAAACAAAAGAGTCCAATTGCTATGTTGGTATTATTTGGTGTATTGATACTATTTATAGTTTTTATGCCTACTGCAATTTCTTTATTTAATAAATATTTTGGAACGGATTTAAATGTAGATAGTTTGAACAATCCAACATCTACAAATGTTCCTGAACAACAACCAAATCAAGAAAAACAAGAAATAAAAATGTATCCATTAAAGGAAGATACTGTTATATCAATTGATAAAATTGATTTTGGTGGTTTCAAAAAATTAAATGATGAAGATTATAAAATCTCTTTCTATATTAAAAATAACGGAACTGTATTGTATAAATTTGAAAAGAAAATATATTTAGAGTTTTATGATGATAATAATACGTTCGTTGGAAGATCATATATAGAGAGTGTTAAAGAAGTTACTGGTGGTATAACAAACAATTATACTATAGATACAAATAATGATATTAATACAAATGCTACAAAAGTAGAGGTTGTTCAAAGAACTGAAGATGATTATCCTGCAATTAATTTAGTAAACAAACAACTTACATGTACAAATGAGACTACTAATATCGTGTATACTTTTGATGATTCGTCTAAATTAACTTATATTAAAGATATGTATACGTATACTAAAGATGATGATACATTAAAATATAATAATGATTTAATATCATATAAAGCAAAAGTTTCTAGATTAGATATAATTGAAGGTGTTACTGCAGTACTTACTGAAACAGATAGTGGTTTTATTACAACAACTGCTATTGACTATCAAAGTGCTGATTATTCTAAGGTTTCATCTAATACTAATTATTATATTAAAGATACTTATGCAAAAACGATTAGTTTTGAAATGAATGCAAAGGGGTTTACTTGTAGATAAGGAAGTGCATTTATGAATTATACTTTTACAATAAATGATTTTGAAGGTCCATTAGATCTTCTTCTTTCTTTGGTAAGGCAATCAAAGATGGATATTTATGAAATACCTATTAAAACATTAATTGATGAATATATCGAATTTATTAATTCACAAAAAGAATTAAATATTGATATTGCTTCTGAGTATTTAGTTATGGCATCAGAACTTCTTCATTTAAAATCGAGAATGCTAATCAATAAAGATATTGATAGTGTTGAAGATGATGATTACGAAATTAATACAGAAGAAGATTTAAGAAATAAATTAATAGAGTATGAAAAAATCAAAAATATTACTGATGCTTTTAAAGATTTAGAAGAAAAAAGAAGTGAAATTCATGAAAAGTTACCAGAAAATTACTTGAGTTTTGCTGATGAAATAAGATATGATAGTAATGTTTCAACAGTAGATGAACTATATAAGGCTATTTTAGAATTTCAAAAGAGATTTAAATATACAAAACCATTAAACACTAGAATTACAACGAAAGAATTAAGTGTAAGTGATCGAATAAAAGATATTAGAAAAATACTAAACAAAAAGAAAAAAATTAACTTTTTTGAATTATTTGAAGAGGCATCTAAGGAATATATAATTGTTACTTTTTTATCTATTTTAGATATGAGTAAGTCAAATGAAATAAGTATTATTCAAGAGGATAATTTTAAACCAATTATAATAGAAAAAAGGTGAGCATAGTGAATAAATTAGGAGTTTTGGAAGGACTACTTTTTGTAGTTGGAGATGAAGGATTAACATTAGATCAAATATGTGATTCTTTAGAAATAAGTGAAGAAGAAGCTAAAGATTTATTATTGGAATTAAAACAAAGTTATGAAAGTGATGAAAGAGGAATTAGAGTTTCATTTTTAGGTAATGCGTTTAAATTAACCACAAAGAGTGAGCACAAAGAATTTTATCAAAAATTACTTTTAAATGAAGAAACTAATACATTATCTGATGCTGCAATGGAAACTGTGGCAATTATTGCTTATCACCAACCCATAACAAGGGCAGAAGTTGATAATTTAAGAGGTGTATCTACATCTAATATAATTAGAAAACTTGTTGCTAAAGGATTAGTTAAAGAAGTAGGTAAATCGACACTTCCTGGTCGTCCAAATATGTATGGAACTACTCATGAATTTTTGGATTACTTTGGAATTTCTTCTTTGGAAGAATTACCTGCTTTACCAGAAGAAGAAGAACAAAAAGAGGAAGAATTATTTACTACAATATATAAAGAAGAAGTAAATAATTAGTATATTGTCTTTTTTTATCATATTATTTGAGATATAATATATAAACGAGAGGCGGATAGTATGGCAAAACTTTATTTTAGATATGGAGCAATGAATTCTGGTAAATCAACATCATTATTACAAACTGCACATAATTATAAAGAAAGAGGTATGAATGTAATAGTAATGAAACCAAGTAAAGATAAAAAAGCTGATGAATGTATTGAATCTAGACTTGGTGTTAATCAAAAGGTTGACTATTTGATTGATGAGGAAGACTCAATATTGGATATTGTTAGAGCATTGGAGCAAGTTTCTTGTATACTTGTTGATGAAGCCCAGTTTCTAAATCCTAAACAAGTAGATGAATTACTTAAAATAACTATTTATCATGATATTCCAGTTATATGTTATGGTCTTAGAACTGACTTTAAAACTAATGGTTTTCCTGGTTCTACAAGATTGTTAGAAATAGCTCATAGTATCGAAGAAATGAAAACCATTTGTAGATGTGGTAGTAAGGCTACATTTAATGCTAGATTTATTGATAACAAACTAGTTACAGAAGGTGATCAAGTTGCTATCGATGGGTTTGGTGTATCATATGAGTCTATGTGTCCAAAGTGTTATTATAGATTATGTGATAATGAAAAAATATTGAGAAAAATCAAAGGAGAGTAATATGAATAAGTTTTTATTTAAAGTAAAAGATAAAATAAGTAAAAAAGAAGCAAAGGAATTAGTTGGTAAACATATTCATTTTACTTGGCTTAACAAAGAAGATGATACAATTGAAACAATTCCAGGTTTAGTATTAGAAAATAATGATGGAATGTTAAAGATATATACAATGGATATTGTTTTTGAAGATGCAAATGAAGATGATAATAGTAGATTTGTTAAAGATATTAATTATGATGAGTTAAGTAATGTCTTTGTATTTGATAAATATAAGAATGAGTTTTGGACTTTATTAGATAGTATAGATGATAAAGATATTATAAGTAAAGAATTTGAGATTAAAAATGTATTTGGAGAAACAATTAAAACAAAGGTAGTTGATTATAATATTCCATTATCATTAACTATATTACTTGATGATGATGAAGTAGAATATCCATTATACTTTATTGAGAGTATAAATAGTATTTAATTATACTTGCTTGAAAAGGCAAGTTTTTATTTATACTTTATTGTTAGTAAAATAAATGATATAATACTTATGTTTAATGCCTTCATGGCGGAATTGGTAGACGCGCTGGACTCAAAATCCAGTGGTAGCAATACCGTAAGGGTTCGACTCCCTTTGAGGGCACCAATTTTATAATTAAAAAATTATTGAACTACAGCAATTAATGCTACTGTCCAATAATTTTTTTAATAACAAATGTATTTCAAAAAAATTGTCTTTCATGATATAATAACTAATGGGGAGTTTGGTTTTATGAATGTTATATTTTTAGATTTCGATGGAGTATTAAACACTCACTTTTATTATAGTAATGAGTTGATAGAGAGTAAGATTGCTATTCTTGCAGATATTTGTCATGAATATGATTGTAAAGTTGTTATTGAAGCATCTGCTAAGAATGCTATTGATGAAGATACGATGGACGTTAATTCTTCATCAGCGTGGGTTAACTTCATATTTGATTTGTTTAAAAAGTATAATATAGAGTGTATTGGCAGAACTCCAAATGTTATAAAAAGACATAATGATTATTCTTATACTTCTATATGGAAAGAAGATGAAATAAGGCTATATTTATTTAGACATCCTGAAGTAGAACATTATTGTGTTATTGATGATGATGATTTGAGAATAAATAATAGATCAGATTTAGATAAAGTAAGAGAGCATCTTGTTGTTACTGAAGACTTTTTATTAAAAAATCCTGAGGAAGAGGGATTACTTAATTCACATAAAGAACTTGTAAAGCAAGCTTTAGAAAAGGAAAATGAAATAAAGAAATTAGCATTAAAAAGAAAGGGAATGTAATGTGAAAGATTTGTATGAATATATAAATATTTTGCCATTGGAAAAGAGAATAGAGTTGTCTATTGCTGAAACTAGAAAAGTACTAAATGGTATAGATATTAAAGGAGCATGCGCTACATATTCAAGACATTTATTTTCCTATTTAAAAAAGAATAGTATAATGAGTAGAATAATCAATACTAAGGATTTAGGTGCAGATTATGAACATTTTTTTGTTCTTGTACCTATTAATACGTTAGAATATTATTTAATGGATTTAACATATCCACAATTTGAAAATGATAAAGTATTTAAAGAACTTTATGAAAAAGGATATGAAAAGGTGACTGATTTAAATTTTTATTTATATTATGCAATAGTTACAGGAGAACAATCTAAAATAAGTATTCAAGACGCTTTTTTGCAAAAGGGAAGAATTAGATAAAATGTATAATTTACATTTACATATTGATTTTGATTTTATTTAAAAGTGAATAATGTTATAATTAATTAAGGTGATAGATATGAATTTTTCAAGTTATTGGATTATTATAATAACTGTTATATTAGTTTTAATATCTATTTATAATGTTGCAAAGATGATAGTATTTTTATCAAAGGCTAAGTATCCAAAAATAGATAAAGATGATTCACTAAACAGTAATATTAGAAATTTATTAGTTTCAGTAGCACTGCTTAGCGTTGTGTCTTTGGTATATATAATATTAGTATTTAGTAAACTAACTTGAAAATAAACATACTATTTATTATAATAAATAATTATTGAGGTGAAAGAAATGAAACAAGCATCTAAGATTGATTTTGAGTATATGTGTGAAGATATATTAAATAATGCTAGATTTAAAAGTTTAAATAAAGAATTACATCATGGTATAACAAGATATGAACATTCAATGCACGTTGCAAAGACAACTTATTTTTTTCTTGATTTATTTAATAGTAAAAACATAAGTGATGTAACAAAAGCAGCGTTACTTCATGATTTTTATAATGATTGTGAAATAGAAAAGTTTAATGCTGTCGAAAAGTTAAATGTTCATCCACAAGTTGCATTAAAAAATGCTAAAGATAATTTTGAAATTAATGATATTCAAGAAGATATTATTGTTAATCATATGTTTCCATCAACAAAGAAACTTCCTAAAACTAAATATGGATGGTTAGTATCATTTGTAGATAAAGGTGTTGCTATTTATGAAATGGCTCATTATAAAGCTATTATGCAACTTGGAGTTTTATTAATATTTATTTTTAATTTAGTTAGTATACATAATTAAAACATCAGAATATTCTGATGTTTTTTTCTTCTGGTGTTCTCGGGCAGAGTTGAACTGCCGACATCTCGCTTAGGAGGGGTCTGTTCCTAAACCCTTGGACACCTAAATTATATCTCAAGAAATCCTTATAAATAAAGGGTTTCTTTTAATTTTACTTAATTTTTTTTGAACTCGTTTTTCATCAAGGTGCCGTAAATTGGTGCCATGATGTCTTATTTTTATGCCATTTCTAACTTTTTCATCATTTCATCGAACCTATCCGCACAAGCATTTTTACTTTCTTCAAAAGCATGTGTGTATATTTCCATAGTAATTGATGTATCTGAATGGCCTAATCGCTTACTGACAGTCTTAGGGTCAACACCAGAATTGATTAAAAGACTTGCACAAGTATGTCTTAACTCATGAAAACATATTGGGTCTAAGTTATACTTCTTAACAATCTTTCTCAATATATGGTCACAAGTACCTGGGAACATATAATCTCCATTTAAAGCAGTGAAGACTCTGTCATCCTTACTTATCCATCTTTGTTTGTTAACTAACTTATAGGCCTCTTGCCATTTCTTATATTCCTTTATTAAGTTGATAGTAGATTCACTTAACTTAATTGTTCTGATGGATGATTCTGTCTTAGTTGTTTTCTCATCAATAACACCCTCAACAACCTTAAGTGATTTTGTTATGCTTACCATTCTTGTATCTAAGTCAATGTCTGACCATCTCAAAGCACAAATCTCACTTCTTCTTGCACCGGAATCTAAAGCAAGTACAATTAACATCTTATATTTGATGGATTCATTTTCAAGAACATCTAACAACTTCTTAACTTGATATACATCATAGAAGTTTTTTTCTTTATGTTCTTTCTTTGGCTTGTTTGCTTTCAAGTTAGGATTCTTATCCATAATCTCCCATCTGATTGCTTGATTAAACATAACATTCACAACTTTATATAAGTTGTAACTTGAATGATAACCTAACTCTTGACCATTCTTACCAGTCCTCAATTTTTGATACATATTATCTAAGACAAAAGGTGTAATGTCTTTCAACTTCTTACTTCCTATTATTGGAAGTATTCTCTTAAGAGACTTTTTGTAACCACAAGTAGTAACGGCAGAAATGTTTGGCTTACAATACTTCTCGATGAATATCTCTGACAAATCTTTGAAAGTCAAATCTGTTATTCGTTTCGATTCTCCCATGTGATAAAACTCTGTCTTAAGTTCGGCCTCTCTTTTAATTGCCTCTGACTTAGTACCAGTAAAATTGATTGTCTTTCGTTTACGATTACCTAAAATATCATAACCGAGTTCAATAGTTATTTTGTATTTGTTCACATCTATTTTTTTGATTGCCATAAGTTCTCCTTTCACAACTCATGGGATAGAACACATACTTAACTATCTATAAATATTATACCATAAAAAGGCCTTTTTTACTAGAAGAAAAGGACACTTTTTCGTTGTTCTTGGCGATGTGTTTCTATCCATTCGTTTATCTCTTTTACATCAAATTTTAGTCGATTGCCAAATCTGTAATGAGGTATAAGTTTGGCTCTGACTAACTTTCGTATGTAAGGAATTGATAAGTCTAAATATTCTGATATAGTTTTTAAATCGCACATTTGCTTAGTCAAAGCCAACACCTCCTTAGAATTCTATTTTATCTTTAAGCATAAATTTATATATATCTGTAATACATTGTTGAAGTTCATCATTACTAAATAAGTCATAAGAGAAACCATCTTCTCCACA
>Ga0247611_10007702_pt1 | contig 13425 bp, 7 predicted proteins | sample 177DNAGHGhighgp2_FD_192422 | JGI IMG/M metagenome (GOLD analysis project Ga0247611, IMG submission 192422) | Sheep rumen microbial communities from Palmerston North, Manawatu-Wanganui, New Zealand - 1770 DNA GHGhigh gp2 | ecosystem: Host-associated > Mammals > Digestive system > Stomach > Rumen ... | reverse complement strand
CGCCAAAAGATCCCTGACTCGTTCCGGCCACAGCTAAGGTCAATTCAAGTTTTTTTCTTTCCTCCAGCTGCGCTTTTACTGTCTCTATCTCTTCAGGCCTCAGTCTTCGTGACTTTTGCTTTCCGCCCTCCGTCCACTGCAGGAAATGATACTCATAATACTTCCCGTTCCCGCCCTTAACGCGCTTAACAGTTATACCGCCCCTCGGCAGCTCCTCCAGCTTCTCTTCAATCTCAGCCCTTCTCATCCGTTCACCCTCCTTCCCTTCTGCAGTTCTTTTGCGATTCGATCCTCCGCCCCTGTCAACGAACGACCCGAAGTCTCCCTCCACGGCACCGGGTTCGTTTACTTTATTTTACTTCATTTTACTTGGATTGTCAAGTAAAATTTTTTACTGCTACAAAGAATATAAACGGAATATAAACGGAAACACAGAGAAACTTCAATCTTTAATTTTTCACCCACCAAAACACATAAACAAAGCTGTGAATCAAATTAACATATTACAATGTCAAAATGCTTCACAGCTTATTCTTTAAGTTATTTAATCAATCAAAACTAAATAACTGATCCAAATATTATCAAACAAACAAATTCATTATAGCATTAATCATATTATCTATCAGATTAAAATACTACATGATACCCAAGCTGTGTTCCGGTAAACTGAGCAGTACAGCCATTATTAGTAAATGTTTGAGTGCCAATTGAACCGGCGGAGAAGTCCATTGAGCAAGAGTGCAACGTAATATTTGATGTGCTAACAAATACTGAACCAGTAAAGTTAATACTCATCAAATATACATTTGGCGCTGTACCATCTTTAATAGATGAATTAGGACCTATACTTGCTTCTGAATTGACTCCATAACCACTACCACTATATTCAATTGATGTAGTGTTAAGTGTTTCTCCCGCTGCATTCTTTACTGTAATAGTTCCTTTAAACGGCGTAGAGGTTCCTTTATTAAATGAAACCACAACTGTGTAGACTGTATTGGCAGATAATGCATAATCACTTATTTGGCTAGACTCATTGCCGTTAAATCCACACGTTACTTTAATCTTACCAGAACTAAATGTGATTCTAAAACCATTCTTTCGTGCTTCATTATAACATTGATACAAACATCCTTCAGATGGAACGGTATCTCCAGTTATGAAGGTAAATTCGAATGACGTTCCGGCACTTGAAGAAACCGAGAAGAAACCGCCTTGATTATTGTAGTTAAAATCAGCATAAGCAGAAGAGCTGGTCAAAGCAATTGCTTTATAAGCTTTACCTACGGTTACAGTGCATGTTTTAGAATAACCATTCATAGTAGCAGTAATAGTTGCCGAACCCTTACTAACAGCAGTAACCGTTCCAGAGGAGACAGTAGCAACAGATGAATTGCTTGTGCTCCAGGTAACAGCGGTATTAGTGTTCGAAACAGTAATACTACAAGTGGCTTTTGCACCTTTGCTAGTTGAAGCTGTAATTGTAGCTGTCCCTGCACCTTTGGCCGTTATAACACCAGAACTGGATACAGTGGCAATGCTAGTATTACTAGAAGACCAGGTAATAGCGACTCCGTTTGAAGCATTCGCGGTAATCGTCTTTGTTGGCGAATTATACCCACTTGCAGTTGCTGTAATACTGCCGGTTTTTCCATAATCATTAGTAGCTTCAGTGGCCAGGGTCAGCGAAGTTTTGTTAAGTGAAATACCTGTAGGAACTCTAGAAAGGGTAGCAGATGTCGCGCTAATGGTAACACTTTCCCAAATTGCATACAAATTGACCGTCTGGCCCGCGGTAGCTGTTAAGTTAGATACGCTCTGACCATTTGTATATGTTGCCGAAGTAGCACTAGAATTAGTACTCCATCCAAGGAATACACAATTGGTCTTAGTAAATGTATTGGATCTCAGATTCTGTGCTACACCGTATGTGAATGATTGGTTAGACATTGAACCGGAACCACCATTTGCATTAAACTTGACTGTATAAGTGTTCGCAGTCCAATGCGCATACACTGTAACAGTATCAGTTGTTGCGAAAGTTGTTGAACTTGTAATCTGAGTTCCACCGCTTGCCTGCGTATACCACCCATTGAAAGTATAACCAGTGCGGGTAGGTGTAGGAAGTGTTCCGATAGGTGTATCACAATATACTGTTCTTTCTGTCTCGGATACAGTTCCACCGTTTGCATTAAATACTAACGTATAGTAATGCGGTATCCACTTTGCATACAGATCAACATCTTCGCAAGGCATATATGCAGTTGCTCCAGCAGCACAGAACAGTTGCGTTAACGCGGAATCCGTGTACCATCCATCGAAAATGTATCCTGTGCGCGATAACGTTAGATTTTTGAACATTTCTGCTTCTTCAGGTAATTTCTGAGAAGTAACACTTTCGTTGTCACTGTTCAATAATATACCGCCGTTCAAATGGTATGTCGCTGTAAATGTCCTCCCGGTTACTGTAAACGAAACGGAAACAGAATCATCCTGAATAAAAGTGTTGTTCTTGTTATGCCCAATCTTGGCCGTTATAGTTGAAACAGAATTCAATGATGCATTTGACTTGATTGTATGCCCATTATCTGCATCGTTAGTAAAGATATTGCTATAAACACCCGGCTGGCCATTCGCAAGAACACAAGAATATGAATACTTGATATCATCCACAACGGGTTTGACCGCTGAGCTGAATCCTTCAGTAGAAGCTGCTTTAATGATTACAGCATAAGTGAATGATTCTAACCGCTCCATATAATCTTTAAGCCCTGTTTTATTATAATCATAATAAACTGATGTGGGTCTCAAAATTGACGTATGAACAGTAAACGTTCTGGTCACAGGAGACTGATCAGGATAAACCAAGATGGATGCCGTTACAGATAGCGTCTCATCATCAATGTTTGTATAATCCTTTACAGCAATATAATCGTTCTTTATCTCATAATTGACCGCATTACTAACTGACCAATTTAATTCAAAGGCGTTCATATACGGTACAATGTATGGATTGTTATCGCTAATTACTTTATCTGCAGCCACTCTTATATCACAAGAGAAATCCACGATTCTGTCAAGAATAAGAGTTCCTTCAACAGAGGCAACAGGCTCATAAGGAGTTTCTTTGTCATATAAATAGCACTCTACACCATCATTGTACAAATCATACAAAGTAGTAAGATCGGTATTGAAGAACAATGTTTCTTCTACATCTGCCACAGCAAACAGTTTCTCAAGATTCTCGCATTCCTTCAAGCAAGTAATATCTGCATCAAGGTGAGAAACATCAAGAACTCTAAGTTCCGTGAATCTAAGAATTGACTGAGTATCGTAATAGTCCGGATCCGTTCCCTGCAGATTTGTTATTCCAGTATTCGAAATATTCAAATATTCCAGTTGATCCATATAAGGTAATTTATCCATTGAACCAACTGTAATACCTTCGAGTGACAACTCTTTCAGCACGTTTTCATCAAACGAAACATATGCCTTAGCAAAGGATGCATCATTAGCCAACGTATCAAGATAAAGGTATTGAAGTGTTTCTTTGCTTCTCGCAGAAATATTAGTGCCGAGATCTATTGCGGTAATGTAGTTGTTGGCAAGATCAACATAAACAAGGTTGCGAAGCCTTGACAACCATGTAATACTATCAATATGCGAGTTCTCGAATGCAATATACTTAAGATCTGTCATCAATTGAGTAAACGCGTTGCCATCAATTACCTTGTTGGTATTATTAGCATAAAGAACAACAAGTTTATTAAGCTCATACAATTCGCTAAACGCTTTCGGATAATTACCCGTGAACGAGAATGTTGAAACATTAACGACAGTTCCCTGCTCTTCTGCCATGTACTGAAGCATTTCATTAGTTGAATATGCTAAATTGTTATCACTTATATCAAGGAAGAGAAGTGTAGATTTTCTTCCAAGAATTGATGCAATATTATCCTGATAGTCAGAAATCTCTAAAATTTGAATCCCATTACTTTCAGTTATTATTTGCGACGATTTAATTAGATATGATGGGATCTTACAATCAGCAATATCAAGTCTAATCAATTTGTCCATTCCATCAATGAAACTCAAATCTGAGATTGGCTTCCCGGATAAGCAAAGAGTTTCCAATTCAGTAAGATTCACTAAATATGACGTAAGGCTGCTCTCTTTTATACTTAAGTTGTTCGACAGCATCAACACTCTAAGATTAACCATATTTCTCACAAACGAGAAAGACGCAATTTCATTCCTCTCCGCATAAACTTCTTTTAGCGTGCCACTATATGATTCAAGAATTGAAAGCGAATTAATCTTATTGCCCGAAACGTTAATTGATTCAAGATGTTCTAAAGAAACCAATTGAGAAATATCTTCAATTAAGTTGTCATTTAGATATAATACTCTTAATTCTGTTAAATAATCAAGAAAATCAATGTTTGTTCTAATTTGATTGTTTCCTAAGTAAAGAGCAACAAGTTTCGTCAGTTTCTTTAAATCTCTAACATCTGATATTCTGTTGTTCTGGAGTCTTAACTCTTGAAGTCTTGTAAGATTCTTAAGTGCAGATATATCATCTATGTCGTTGTTTGATAAAGAAAGATATGTCAGATATTTAAATCCGGCTATAGGCGTAATTTTATCGCTTGTCAAGCCGTTATTAGATAGCGCCAAAACACAAAGAGCAGGAGCTTTCGACAATGTAGAAATGTCTTGAATATTGTTATCGTTGAGATATATTTCGTATAATTTACCATACATAACTCCCTCTGCGAAAACAGAATCGAGTGATGTAAAGTTATTGCATGATAAATCAACCATCTCAAGATTTATAGCATTCTTCAGGACGGGAACTCCATCTGTCAAATTGCTCAACCCGCATCCTCTTGCAATAAAGGCCTCAAGTTTATTTAGTGTTGCAATCTCGTTCATGCCACGAGTTACATGAAGCCCTGAAATATTGAGAACATGGAGGTTCTTGCAGTACGACAAGCCTGTTAAATCCGTAATATCAGGATATCCGCTTAAATCGAGATAAACAAATCTATTGTCTTTTAGCGCTTCAGTTGTTAAATTGCCATATGTATCAGTGGCATCTTTCAGAGCATCATACAATGCAGGATCTATATTTACTCCAGGGACAAGTGTAGTATTTTCAGTAACAACACTAACAGTATACTCAATTTCAAATGTATGCGCTCCTTCGTCGTCGTTATAAGTTACTTGTGCAGAAAGCGGAAGAAGTGTTCCGTTTACAGCCGTATTATGTATAGATATTGTATTATTGGATATTACGGCAATATCGGAATTCTTTGAAACCCACTTTATTGTTGTGGAATATGGAGTTTGATCATGCCAAAACGTTTCGTTGCTTGTTACGGTCAATCCCATGTTTGCTGCAATTTTGTCTATAACGTATGCTCTAATCTCCATTTCTGTTATTGCTTCAACATGTATATTTTCAAAGTCGATTCGACCATCATCCTCTAAAGGCTGACCATTAAAATATACATGAGCAATAAGATCAATGTATTTTGATGTATTAGTCCTAGTTATGACAGAAATAGGATTCTCAACCCCATTATCGTCAATATCCCATTCGATGCGAAGTTCATATGCGCTTTCACTTGCAAGTTCCTTATTAGTGAGCTTTTTAGGTAACTTTAGCTCGTAATTAATACCGTCTTTGAAGAAGTTTGTTAGCCACTCTTCAACTTCCGATTTTCTCGGAGCCTGGAATACACCGATAACATTATAATCAAATGTTATCGAATCTTCCATTTCTATTACCTCACCTTTGTAAGATGTTATTAATGCAGTAAGGGAAACAGTTTCATTATATGTTGGGCGACTAAATTTGCCATCTCCCGAAGCATTTAATGTTGCATTATTTGATGAAGTCCACGCTATAGTTGCTCTGTATTCACCCTGATAAAACAAACTTGTTACTAAGTTTAAATCGTTAGAGAGATTATTCTGAAGGTCATCGGAATAGTATCTTGCAGTTAAAGTCCTTTTATAGTAATCCATTGCCTCAGAAACCTGCTGACCATAAAAAGCGAATACATCAATGTTGGTTTCTAGATTCGAAAAGTTTGGCGCGACATATGAATTTCTTTGAGAGGACCATGATCCCGTTGCATATCCAGAAACTTCTGGCACAGGCGGAATACGTGTCAAATCTGTTCCGAATATAACAGATCTTTTGGTATATAAATTATTTTCAATATCGTAAAAACGTATGGCTACTCTGTTTCCGAGAAGTTCATCATAACCAACTTCATGACGCAAAATGGAAACCGCATCACTGCCATTAACCTCACCATCAAAATATGCATCTGCAACATCAAGCATATACTTTTGATGATGATCATATTGAGAGACATCAGAAAAATACGGTAGATAAAATGATGCTCCCTCTCTTCCGCTTTGTAATCCAGATTCGTATCTTAAAATATAAACTGCATCGATTCCATCTACTTTTCCATCAAGATTAATATCTCCAGCCTGAAAGATTTTTAGATCGTGTGCATTGTAATCAAATTCGATATTTTCAACAATGTTATCACTATTCAACCTTCCAACAAAACTTCTGCTCTCTATGAGTTCAAGAAAACTATAATTACCTTCTGAGAGATCATCTTTGAGAGCAAAAGTGATGTCCGCTAAAGGCAAATTAGCTGAAATGTTATAGCCAACTGAGAAAGCAATTGAAACTTGACCGAGAACATCTGTATTGATTTCAGGCGAGACAATTGAATCTTCATTTGGTACACAACTGACTAATTCAACTATCTCTGGATCATAACTAAAAAACAGTGTAGCTCTGCTTATTTTTGCTCCTTTTTCAAAGGACAATGTAGATGTAAAAACATCCCCTTGAACTACATCTGTTTCAGTCAACGAAAGAACTGGTTTCCCTGTAGCAGAAGAAGCAAAAGCAGGTGCGGATATTAATAAGCCTATTAGTAATACACTAATTAAAGCAAAACTAATTAAAGAGATTATTCGTTTCATGTTCTTTCTCCTTAAATATCATCAGGATATAATTTATCCTTGTATGCTGCAATAAGTTCTGACTCTGAGAAAAATCCGTTCCAAAAATCATCCCAAATGACAGGTTCTCCAGTCCCCCAATGTTCAATATATGCTTGGGTATTCTTCATATACGCACGACATGCACCTTCAATTGTAGTAAGGATACAATAGCTTTCATCCGTTGTTACCCACTCGCCATCTATTTTGCATTGAAGCGCATATTTGACAGGCATATATACAACGTAATGGACTATTTTCCATTGAAGTGGGGCTCCGTTAGCATTAAAATATCCGGCATTGAATGTCCTGCTGACCGTTTTTGATTCGCTGGTTGACCACGATCTGTTTGTTGAAAAAGAGGAGCCCATTGAAGAAGTTACTCTATCTGCAACAACAGACCAACCGCTTGTAGTTGAAGATGTGGTACCCTCAACATTTTGACCTCCAACAGAAGTAGAAGAAGAATGCGTTTCGCTGTCACTATATCCAAATTCCGTAGTATTGTCTACTCCTAATTTATTATTTAAACCTATAGTTGCTTCGGCAGAAATCTTTGTGGCGTTTTTAAATGAAGTGCCCATCGTAGAGGAATCCCCTTCCTGGCAACTCCAACTTTTAGTTGCAGACGAACTAGATCCTTCTGAATGTGAATAATTTTGATCTATACCAGCTTGAATCTGGATAGACAAATTCGTGTTTACACTTTCCGAGCACGTTTCAGAAATGGTTTTTCCGGATGTATAACTAATTGTAATGCTGTTTGCACTTGACCAGGTAGATTCGTCCTCGGTTATCTTCATAATCATAGAGCTAGCATAATCATATGGATCATAGAATAACAACCTGCGCTCATCATCTACTCTAAAACTTGAAACAGCTTGAGGTGAATAAGTAAGATATTCATACCATTGTTTCTCCGCAGCAGCAGTACTGGCCTCACCAGTGATTTCAGCAGGATTATCTCCTTCAAATGTGATTGAATTGATATCAATCTTTGGATACTTGCTGGTCAGAGAGTTTGTTTCTGCTGCGCGTGTTATTGGTTTAATTGATGCCGCAATAGAAATCATTACTATCGCAGCCACCAAAGACGCACAAAGGATAACAATTCCTTTCTTTCTTGTTTTCATCAATACTCCTCCTATTAAAAAATATATATATCTCCTGCAACCGAAGTCGCATTAGCAAGGTTTCCCTCGCAAAAAATATCTATTAAATCAATGGGTAAATCGGTTATTTTATCGGATCCTTTTACTTTAAATTGAAAAGATTCAATAACATCTCCCGGGTTCACAGTTTGTTTTGAAAAATCCAGAGCTAGTTTTATATAGCTTTTGTCAGCAAATGTTTCTGACAGATAAGCCGAGTCGTTAACTGTAACTAGTTCCAAAACCTGCTCGTCATAAGCAATCCCTATTGTGGCAGTAGTAACTGTTATGATACCACCCAGCTTTAAATTTACCGACAGTTCTTCTCCTTCGCTGGCATAGTAAGTATCGATATAAAATGCGTTATAATCTGAAGTAACACTTTGATAAATGGGATGAACTTCAAGATTATTAGTCACATTATTTATATATCTATCCCAGCCTTTAAAAACAGCATTCTGAACCTCTGGCAATTGCTTTTTAGGTTTCGCCGCATCTCCTTCTTTGACCTTCACAATCTCAAACTTATTATCGTTCGCATCAAAGAAAGTAACAGTAAACTTGTTGTCTGTTGACTTTGCATTAATTTTCAAAACTATAATCGTAATACTTACTGCAATCCCAAGTAAGATTATTATCAGGCTTAATATGATATATAATGATTTGCCAGACGAATAGCTTTTTTTCATTTAATTACCAGCTCTGAATTCTGTATGTTATAATCCACTTCAACTACTGCGTTATCAATTATCTGGTTAACCGCGTTAATCTTAAACGATACTGCAGCATTATCAAGCTTTTTCCTAAATACGAGTTTTAGTACATCAGTCTGTTTTGTAACATTAGTTGCGTTTGCCCATTCAATACGCACTGTTCCAGGATCTAATGATTTTGAAAGAGATCCATCATCGTTTTTAGGCGGATTAACAAGTGGAACAATGATACCTGTTTCTGCATCATAATCAATAAGTTCTAAAGCCTCGTGATCATAAAAAAGAAATGCACTTATTCGGCAGATCGACACATTTCCTCGAAGCAATATAGTTACCGATATATCACCATCATTATCTATGCCTTCTTCAACCACAAAAACATTTGACAGATTTGAAGCATCAGCAGTTGGATCAGCTTCTTCATCCTTATGCAAAGTTGCAACTGGTTCAGGTGTTTTGTTTCCACAACTACTTGTCATGATCACTGCAAAAATCGTGATCATGACAAGCAGCCACAGTATTAAAATGTTATGAAGCTTTTGTTTGCTCATCTGATTTTATTGAATTTGAAAAACAAAACACGTATGCGTATATCCGACATCGACATGTTCAGATCCGCTCAGCATTTCAATGCCATTAACGATAACATCAACCGCAGTTACATCATTGTTTCCGCCGAGAATCTCAAACTGCAACTCGATAATATCAAGCTTTTTATTTTTGTTTGAAGATTGAGCCCAAGAAAGATTAATTTTTCCGTCAGCATCTCCAATGATTTCGCCGTTTTCATTTTTTTCCGGATTAACTACAGGAGAGTAAAGACTAAGTTCATTATCGTAATCAACAAGTTTAAGCAGTTGAGGGTCGTATGTTACTGTAAGGAAGAAACGACACAGAGAAACATTGCCGTCTAAAGCCAAAGTGACGGTAGCTAGATTGTTATTGTTGTCAACATCGCCAGTCAGTTTGAAAATGTTGGTTTCATCATTAAATACCGCTTTTACAGAAAGGTCTTCTTTAACATCTGCATAATTTGTATCCCAACCAACAAAAGAAGCTCCGTCTTTTGAAGGGGCAGAAGGAGGTGTAGCATCTGCACCTTCCGCTACAGTCTCTGTTTTAAGAACAGTAGTACCATCATAATCATAGAATACAACCGTAAAGTTTTCATCCGAATTTTCAGTATAAACCGCTGTAACTACAGTATCTTCTGTAATATTTGAGTAATCGCAACTCCAGCATTTAAAGGTATATCCTTCTCTAACCGGATTTTCAGGAGCAGTTGCGCTCTCGCCCTTCTTTACTTGTTGCGTCGAAATAACGGTTCCATCATAATCAACAAATGTGACAGTGAAATATTCATCTACTGTTTTAAAATGAATTTGCGCATTAAGTAATGCGTCATTTCCTGAAGAAATAGCAATATTCTCCCATTGTTCCTGGGTACCGTCAAAATAAACATCCGTCAAATTTGTGCACCCACTAAAAGCTTTTCTGCCAATTTCTTCAATAGTAGCAGGAAGATGAATAACTGTAATATCTTCATTAAGAAATGCAGAGTTGTCTATTCCAACGACTTTGTCTCCATCAGGAGATGTTTCAGGAACAAAAATTTCTGTATCTGTGTGTTCATCTAAACCTATAACTACGCAAGTTCCATCTCCGTTGCTGTCGAACTGCAGAGGAGACGGGGTTCCGTAAATGGCAGTATATTTTGCATTAACAGTTCCAACAGTAACTGTCGCAGATGCTTCTGTTGCAATAACATTAGAATTATCGTCCTGCCAATACATAAAAGATTTTCCGTCATTGTTTGTTTCAGGAGCCGTGATATTGACTTCTTCGCCAGGAAGATACAGTCCGTTATCACACATATCATCCAGATGTCCGCCTACAACTTTAACTTGATAATAATCAAGCGTGGCTAATCTATCTGTTTTATAACCAGTATAAATCTGAGCAAGTGCTCCATATTCAATCATAGCGTTGAGCAGATTTATCAATTTTTGATTTTCTGTTGCTGTTCCTGTTTTACCTACTTTATTATATACGTACTGCAGGATGCTATATTTTTGCACTTCACTATAGTATTTAACTCCGGATTTTTCTGTATATGCTCTCGCATAGACAACGTCTGTCATCTGTTTTGCTGCAAAATCAGTAAACTGGAAAACTTTGCATGTGACATCACCGACCGATGTAGATCCTGTTGGATTCAATATTTTTTGCTGAGTCCCATAAACATATTCAGTTTGAGGTGTTGTCCAGATCAACAATTTAACATCGGTAAGATCGTCACCCGCGACAGCATATTTAATGTAAACATTGTCCTTAAAAGCAAGGTTACATGCGTAAATGCTGAGCATCGGGTCAGTTTCTGTTGCCTGGGTAGTTCTTATGCCAAAAACGCCAAACAATAGTACCAGTGATAGCACTACAACTACGATTCTCTTCATAACCATTCTCCTTTATATTGAATTAGTGTTGAGGATCCCATTCACCGTCATCGTCATCGTCAGAGCAAACGACGATATCATTTCTTGAAAACACTTCAAGTTCCAAAAGAGGAGTAAAATACTTCTGCTTATTGGGTTCATCGATTTTTAAATCATTCTTCATAAATTTAATGACCTCCTTTTTTATGGCACATCATATTCTTAAAAAGCAGAATACAATATATGTCTGTACGAAATACACACAGCAGAACACTTTGTTACACATTAATTAAAAATATTTTAGATAAACAAAAAAACAGCCGGCGTTCTGCCGGCTCCCGTTTTAGTGCTTGTCCTTTTTTTGCGAATAATATTGATGCCTGCCTGCTCAGGCCTCGGGCAGCACCACGGTCTCCCACTCACATATAAACCCGCCCTGCTCGCAGGATTCGTTGACCAGGTCGTTCCATTTGCGGGGCCAGATGGCGAGACGGTCCTCGCCGCCGTAAGAGCCGTCAAAGCCGTTGGGCTCGTCCTCGCCCCAGTTAGTGTAGGCCCAGGGCTCGCCGGTCACCCATTGCCAGCTGTCCGGATCATTCGGTTCGCGGAATCCGCCCAGCCAGAAGCGCTCTTCCCCGCCGGCCAGGCGTTCCAAAAAGGCCTGCTCCCCGGCATCGCCTACCGTGGCGAGATGTCCTCCCATTGCGGCACAAAGCTCCTGCGCATAGGACCAGGTGGAATCGGTTTTAACGGCGACGTACGTGTGGCCGTTATATTCTTTCGCGTCTTTTTTTAGGCTTTCGGAAAGATTCGCAGGATCGATCTCACAAACAGAATAATAAACCGTATCCCCCGCATACGCGCTTGAAAAGGCCGCGGGAGACTGTTTGGAAACGCAGCCGAGCCTGACCGTACGGTCGAACGAAGGCGCGGCCTCTTCAGGGAAAAATCCTGCGCTGTATATCGCGCGGACCGCCTCTTCAGGATCAAGGTCGCGAAGGTCAGGCACGACGAGCTTTCGCACGTTCTGGAAAGGTTCGGGAGTAGCCGCAGGTTCGTCGGTCGGAACCGGTTCTTCGGTCGCAGCAGGTTCGGCGGTAATATCAGGCAGGCCTGTCGCATCAGGATCAGAGGCGCCGTTATCATCGGTCGCACCCAGATTAAGAAGCAGGCTGCCGACGTCTTTGTTATTATCCGGGCCGCCTTCAGGACCGGCTTCGGTCCTCGCCGAAACACTGTCCTTCCTGAGGGACGTTGCCACCGCCACGACAGCCAGGACCAGCACAAAACATATTGCCGCAGACACGGTTATCCAGCGCCTGCGCTTTGCCCGCGCGGCCGGAAGAAGGCTTAAATTCTTCACGCCACCTCCGGTCACCGCAAACAGATCGGGCACGTACGCCCTTGAATGAGCGGGGCCCACGGCGGGAGCGACGCCTGCAGACGCCAGGGAGTCTTTAAGGCACTCGGAGCTCTTAAGTTTCTCCATGAACGCCTCTTCGGACGGATATTCATATTTGAACATCACCTGGCTGGAAAACAGCTGCATCTCCATGCCGAGCGAAAGCTCCGCGGGCTCCAGGAACACCGAAATAAGCGGTTTTTTACGGCGCAGCGCGAAATTAATCTCGCGGCGGCAGTTATGGGATTCGAGGGCGTTAGGAGTGATGACGGCAATGCACGAATCGCACTTATCGAGGTGCTCGGCGATAACTTCAGGCCAGTCGGAACCGGGGTCAATACCCTCGTCGTACCAGAACCGGTATCCCGCGTTCTCAAGAAGGCGCAGAAGATTCATCACAGCTTCGTTGTCCTTATGACAATAGCTGACGAAAATGTACTTCTCGCTGCCCTCGTACGGCTTTATATGATTAAGCTCCCGTTGCTCCAAATCCGCCTACCCCCGGCCGTCACGGTCAATTATCTCAATTTTTCCGCCATATCCCGCCTCGCGCAATTTCGCGGCAAGCACTTCCGGCACGTTCGTGAGAACGATCTCCGGCCCTGCCTCCGCCTCGATCTCGCTCTGCGTCTTCCCGAGTATCTCGAGCCCCATTCCGGCAATATACGAAACGCCGCTCATATCGA
>Ga0247611_10007701_pt1 | contig 13426 bp, 9 predicted proteins | sample 177DNAGHGhighgp2_FD_192422 | JGI IMG/M metagenome (GOLD analysis project Ga0247611, IMG submission 192422) | Sheep rumen microbial communities from Palmerston North, Manawatu-Wanganui, New Zealand - 1770 DNA GHGhigh gp2 | ecosystem: Host-associated > Mammals > Digestive system > Stomach > Rumen ... | reverse complement strand
ATCACGGATGGAAACAGAAAGTACACATGGGAAACATAACAAACCAGAACTTTGTATCCATACCGTATAAGACACTTACGGACATGATCACATACAAAGCACGACTTGAAGGCATAGAGGTAAAAACTGTACGCGAGAGTTACACAAGCGGAACGAGTTATCTTGACGGAGAAAAGCCTGACAGAGCTCACTATGACAAGACACGAAGGATAGAGCGAGGATTATTTAAGAGCAACAGCGGGATCTTCATTAACGCAGACGTAAATGCTGCATATCAGATGATGAAGCTGGGTGACACAAGAGCAATTCCCATCAAGACAGGAGAACAGATAATCAAGATAAAAGCAGCCTGAATTATATCAGGTAGAGGCATCAGGCTAGTGCCATTAAAGAGCCGATATGATATATTCATTTCGGAGATTTATAAATATCAGTCACAAGCTGGTAAATAGCCATACCAATTAAAGGGTAGACGAAAGTCCTCTTAAAATACTCATCACGGATACTCTTTAGTTCGCTGCTGTCCAATTCACGCGCGTTTTTGAATTCAGATTCTGATAATCTCACTTCTTGATAATGTCGAATTTTTACCCGTTTGATATCCGTGTTCTGTTCCATAATCCTATCCCCAAAATCCGTTCTAACTTAAAACTAACCCATAGATCGAATCCCTATTTTAATCCCAATATAAAAATATTAAAAGTTAATCGACAAAGGACTCTTTCTCTTCTATGCCGTCATAAGGTAATTATATCATCCAAGTAAAGAACTCATGGCGATTTTAGAGCCATTTCAAGCAATGAAAAATACACTATTTTTTTGTTTTTGGTGGCTATTTAGTGGCTTAAAAAATTGAAAGCCCCTATTTACGGTGCTTTCTTGTAGTAAGGCAGTAAAACGCTTTCTTTACGATTACGCCGTCTCCTGCTCGCTTTCCATGCGCTTCATGACTGCATTAATCTCTTTCTCCGATGGTATATCAAACATCCCGATTGCGGTGAAGTAGATATCCACCTTCAGGATTATTCTATCTTATTAAAATGTTATTTTGTTATTCATTAAAGCGTAATAACTGTCGGACTATAATAAAGTTATATTTATAGCTTTGTGCTTTTAGTACAATCATTGGGCAATGCTGAATCAACGTACCATAAACATCATTCCAAAAGGTCTTCAGCTATATTGCTAATCTAGTATAGAGGAATCGAAAATAGCATTTTACGTATACTGACTGGAGGTAATAAAAATGAAGAACGATAATAACATTGAAATGTCACTTGACCAGTTGGATGCGGTTGTAGGTGGTAAAAGTCGTTGCACTATTGATGTTTATGATTATCCATACTGTCCTGAGTGCGGAACGAGAAATCTTACCAGGACGGGCAACACAAGACCGGGCAACACAAGACCGGAATACATTAAATACAATTGCTCACGTGACGATTTTGAATGTAAATGCAACCAATGTAAAAGAGTTTTCTGGTGGAACGAACATGGCTTTATGTTATGGTAATTAGCTGGTTAGGTTCCCTGTTCAAAGTCGAGCATATAGAAGAAAGCTGCAACGAAACGCTAAAGCGCTTGTCAAAGCATTTTCTGAAAATTTAACGTTTTTGATCATGAGGTCCCAACTTGAGCCGCACTGCATGATTTCCATCATGAGATATTCAAACTGACCACGATCGTCGTGGAGAGGGATGCCTCATTCCTCGACATGGTACTTGATATTAAGCTCAGATGTTGTATCCCAGTTACAGTAACTCATAAACTGATTATATCATCGCAGTCAAAAACAGGTCCCGGAAACAGTGTTCCGAGACCTTGTTCTTTATCGATTGTTTTAAAATTTTACGATCTAAGGTTTCCCTCAGATAAGGTAATTATACCATCCCGATTAAGGGCTTTTTCATGCACTAAAAAAGCGAATTTCAGAGTTTTGTTGGCTTTTTGTTGGCTTAAAAAATTGAAAGCCCCGATTTACGTGGCTTCCAAGCGTTTTGCGATTATTCGTACTCTACCGTTGCTGTCGGCTTCGGAGTGTAATCGTAAAGTACACGGTTGATGCCGGGAACCTCATGGGTGATACGGTCCGTGATGCGGCACATGAGATCGTAATCGATGGGCTCTACTGTAACCTGGACAACATCGACCGTGTTGATGGCGCGTACGATGCAGAGCCACTCGAATGCTCTCTTGCCGTCCTTGATGCCCGTGGACTTGAAGTCGGGAACGACAGTGAAGTACTGCCATACCTTGCCTGCAAGGCCGGCCTTTTCGAATTCTTCTCTGAGGATGGCGTCAGATTCCCTGACTGCTTCGAGTCTGTCTCTTGTGATGGCGCCGGGGCATCTTACTCCCAAGCCGGGACCCGGGAAGGGCTGACGGAATACCATTTTGTCGGGGAGACCCAATGCGGAACCTACTACACGGACCTCGTCCTTGTAGAGATACTTAACGGGTTCAACGAGCTCGAAATCGAGTTCCGGAGGAAGTCCGCCTACATTGTGGTGAGCCTTGATGCCCTGTTCGCTCTCAAGGATGTCGGGATAGATGGTGCCCTGTGCGAGGAATGCGATGCCGTCGAGCTTTGCAGCTTCTTCAGCAAAGACCTTGATGAATTCTTCGCCGATGATGTGGCGCTTCTGCTCGGGATCCGTTACGCCGGCGAGGAGATCCAAGAATCTGTCGACTGCATCAACGTAGATGAGATTTGCGCCGAGCTCGTCTCTGAAGACCTTGCATACCATCTCAGGCTCACCCTTTCTGAGGAGACCGTGGTTGACGTGTACGCAGACCAGGTTGGTTCCTATGGCCTTGATCAGGAGTGCTGCGACTACCGAGGAGTCAACACCGCCCGAAAGAGCGAGAAGTACCTTCTTGTCGCCGACCTGTTCTTTTATCGCCGCGATCTGGTCGGCAATGAAAGCGTCAGCCATTTCTTTTGTAGTGATTCTTTTCAGGGATTCCGGTCTTACGTCTGCCATGTGCAAAGCCTCCGATGTAAAATATATTGACTCAAACATTTTACAATATTGTGCAGAAGTTTGGGACAGCAAATGATACAATCAGGCAGAACTTTTTGAGATACATTAAGGAGAATTATTAATATATGCGCAAAACCAAGATCATATGTACGATAGGACCTGCTTCCGACAACGAAGAGACACTGACAAAGATGTGCGAAGCGGGAATGAATGTCGCAAGACTGAATTTCTCACACGGTACGCATGAGCAGCATCAGGAGAAGATCGATCTGATCAAGAAGGTCAGGGCAAAGCTCAACCTTCCGATAGCGATCATGCTTGATACCAAGGGACCTGAGTACAGGATCAAGACCTTTAAGGACCATAAGGTCGAATTAAAGGACGGTGCCGAGTTCATCCTCACGACAGATGATATCGAGGGAGACGAGACACGCGTTTCCGTCACATACAAGATGCTCCCGAGTCAGCTTAACAAGGGAGACAGGGTCCTCATAAACAACGGCCTGGTCATCCTTGAAGTAAAGGAGATCAAGGGCGCGGACGTCATCTGCAATGTCATCGTCGGCGGAACATTGTCCGACCAGAAGTCCATGAACTTCCCCAACAAGGTAATGCAGGGTGATTTCCTGAGCGAACAGGATAAGAAGGATCTTATCTTCGGCATCAAGAATGATATCGATTTTGTCGCGGCTTCCTTTGTCTCACGCAAAGAAGACATGATCGAGATGCGCGAATTCCTTGACGCTAACGGCGGATCCGACATTGAGGTCATCGCGAAGATCGAGAACCGTGCGGGTGTAGACAATATCGATGAGATCTCCGCATACTGTGCAGGCATCATGATCGCGAGAGGCGATCTCGGCGTTGAGATCCCGTTTGTTGAGGTCCCCAGCGTTCAGAAGAGGCTCATCAAGCGCTGCAGGCTCTTAGGCCGCCGCGTTATCACCGCGACCGAGATGCTCGAGTCCATGATCAACAACCCGAGACCGACGAGAGCCGAGATCTCCGACGTTGCAAATGCAGTATACGACGGCTCGTCCGCCATCATGCTCTCCGGAGAGTCCGCTGCCGGCAAGTATCCTGTCGAGGCTGTAAAGACCATGTCACAGGTTGCCGAATTTACGGAAAACCACATTAACTACAAAGAGCGTTTCGCAAAGCAGGAGTTTAAGATCCGCAATAATCTTGATGCCATCTCACACGCAACATGCCAGATGGCCATAGACGTGGGAGCAAAGGCGATAGTCGTTCATTCGAGGAGCGGAGTTACGGCGAGGATGGTATCGCGTTTCAGATGCCCGATCGACATCATCGGCATGACAACATCCGAGAGGATATGGAGAAGGCTGAATCTCAGCTGGGGCGTTATCCCGATCCTGAACGAGGAATTCAATTCAACGGATGTAATGTTCTATCACGGCATGAACGTTGCCAAGGAAGTCCTGTCCCTTAAGACTGACGATAACGTCGTAATGACAGGCGGACTTATCAACGGAAAGGCCGGAAACACCAATACCATCAAGGTGGAGACGGTCAGCTGATAACGGACCGGCATTTTAAGAAAACAACTGATTTAAATCAGTCATACAAGCACTCGACGACAAGCCATCGGGTGCTTATTTCTTCCTTGTAGATCGAAGTGACGGTGTTGTCATAGACCACCCTGTATCTGTCTGAAGCGGCGTAAAGATCATCGGCGAACCATTCGTCGGTTGTACCCGGCAGAAGATCTAAAACGAGCGCGTCGCAGCCGTATTTGCCGACGAATTCATCCATGTCTTCGATGTTGTCGATCATCATCTGCCCGGAGATATAGTCCGTGCCGGAGAAACTTGCCATGTAAAGATCGGAACGGTTGTCTATGTGTACGGGGATCCCGTAGAAGGCGAGCCACGTTCCCGTGTTGAAGGAGTTGTATATCCTCTTGTAGCCGTTCTGCTTGACGCAACCGATGACGCCTTCGTCATATGCCGCTATGGCGCTGGCCGTAGACATGGTGTTGGTCGGGATGAACTTTATGACAGAAAAGACTGATATGAATGCGAAATAAAAGACACAGAACGCTGAGAGTATGTAGAATGACGCGTTGCTGAACTTTATCTTTTCGAGATTGATGCGGAAGATATTCTGGTTGAACCAGGTAAGGAGGCTCTGGATCTCTTCCGTGCAGAGCGCCAGCAGGAAAAGGGCAGTAAAGTTCATGAAGCGGCAGTATTTGCAGGAAATGACTATGAACATGCAGAAGATGCAGAGCCTGGTTATGGCATTCTTGTCGAAGGCCTTTACTCTGCCGTCAACGGCAAATGCGACTATCACGAGAAGCAGTACGGCTATCTCCCATATGGCAAATGTCTTCGGAGCCCACTCGATGTTATATGCCCAGACATCCTTGCCGTCTGACTGGACGAGGGCATATGCCCATACCTTTATGCCCAGAGGATTGAGGAGCGAACAGACAAATGCGCCTGCGGCTGCCGCAAGGTATATGAGCGCTGTTTTGAACTGCCTGAAGATGAGCTCGATAACTATGAATACCGCAAATACGGCGAAAAGGAGCGGTACCATACCTCCGTGGATCCAGGCGAGAGCGAAAGCCGCTCCGCAGAAGAAAAGAGATTTAAACAGTATCTTCTTTTCGGAGAGCATCACATAGACCACGAGCAGGAACGCGAGTTCCGAGAAAAGATGGGGTCTTGCGTTGTAGTTGGGGAACGAAAGGAGTCTTGCGACTACCGAGACAGCCACGATTATCAGGGGATGGACCTTTGCCGAATGTTTTTTGAAGATGATCCCGGCTATGGCATAGTTGAAGCCTGCACAGACTCCGATGACGCCCGCAAGTCCCAAAAACTTATAGGCGATGCCGACTATGTAATACCAGCCGATCTCGTGGGGCCACCAGTTGAGGCCTTCATGCCAGCTGTATATCTCCTCCGGAATGAACCTGCCGCTCGCAAGGCAGTCCAGACCTATCTTTATCTGGATGGCGGCATCGCCCACATAGTTGCCGATCATATCGGTGTAGAGAAAAGGGCAGTATATCAGTACAACCGCGCAGATAAGGAAGATGTTCCGGGCATTGAGTGGCCTTCCGTGTCTGTAATCGAGAGCATTCTCGTGCTTCATAACGTCTCCATAAAGCGAAATCTTTACCAAAATTATACTCTTTGGAGCGATACAAAGGATATACTTACTGTAAAAGACCGCAACCCCTTTATTTGATGCCGTTTTGATGCCGATTTGCCTCAATTTGCACCAAAATCAGGATTAGATATAATGTATCGCGATAGTATAATTTGATTGAGGTGTGGGGAACACTGTTTACTTTGTATGGATAATAGGACTGAAAATCAAAACCGCATAGAAGACAAAGGGGAAGTCACCGGCATAAGACCGGGGTCTGAGGTTGCAAAGACTGAGAAGGCCAAGCCCGCAAAGACAGCCGTCAGGCTGCCCGTAAAGACTATTTCCGAAGAGGAGAGGGACGCTGCCCTTATCAACAGACCGAAGGCCAAGGATGTTACACCCCTGGCAAGCAAGAAACTCGCTCCGAAGGATATTCCCGTTTTCGAGGATACTCCCGAGAGGCGTGAGAAACTCGAACTCCGCAAGAAGAGGCATTTCAAGAGGAAGCTCCGCGACTGGGGCATCTTTACGGGTTACCTGACACCGAGTTTTGTCGGCGTGCTTGTTTTCTTCTTCCTGCCGCTGCTCATGCTGCTCAAGACTTCATTCCAGAAGTCTCCAACGAATTCCGATTTCGTCGGATTCCGCAACTATGAGAGAGTTCTTACCAACGATGCCTTCATTTCCGCATCGCAGAATACGCTTACTTTCGCGCTCATTTCCGTGCCGCTGGCAGTCGTTCTCGCACTGCTCGTCGCGCTCCTGCTCAATTCGGGACTTCCGGGAAAGAGCCTTTTCAGAAGTTTCCTGTTAAACCCCATGATGGTGCCTGTAGCATCAGTCGTGCTTATCTGGCAGGTATTCTTCAGCTATAACGGCGTCGTAAACGGCATCACTGCCCAGCTTTTCGATAATGCCGAAAAGATAGACTGGCTCAAATCGTCCTACGCGCAGATAGTAATAATGCTTTTGTTCCTATGGAAGAATCTGGGTTACAACATGGTATTGTTCCTGGCGGCCCTCAACAGCATCCCGCATGAGATACTTGAGTCTGCCTCGATAGACGGCGCCGGCCCGGTCAAGAGATTCTTCGCGATCAAGCTCCATTATCTGTCACCGACGATATTCTTCGTAGGCATAATGTCGCTTATCAACTCATTTAAGATATTCAGAGAGGTTTATCTGCTTACGGGCGACTATCCGTTCGATAACCTCTACATGCTCCAGCACTTCATGAACAACTCGTTCACGCACCTCGATTACAGCAAGCTTTCCGCAGGTGCGATCGTAATGTGCATAGTAATGATAATAATCGTAGGCGGTCTGTTCTTCGCAGAATCCAAGTTCGATAAGGATGTGGAGGAATGACGATGGACGAGATCAAGCGTACACAAAGAAGAAGAGCAGCAACTCTGGCGCGCCGCAACATCTATGTTGAGACAAAGCAGCCCGAGACATTCATCACATCACTCAATCCCGAGGCAAGGGAAGCTTTTTTCGCTTCAGAGAAAAAGAGGATCGCCCTTAACCTCAGGAAGCGCAGGATAACGAAAGGGATAATCACCGGTATAGGAGTCGCCGTCGCCATATTCATCTCGGCACTGGCACTCGTCCCGATCTTTTTTACTTTCCTTAATTCGTTCATGTCTTCCGAAGAGATCGTATCGAATTACCAGGTTGTATTCCAGAGCATGTCCGGACACGCGACCCAGGGCGCCACATACATGTCCAGGACACCTGTCCTGAAGCTCATACCTGAGGAAGTCACGATAAGCCAGTACACGACACTGCTCTTCATGAATCCGGAGTATCTGTTCAAGTACTGGAACTCGATCATACTGACGCTCCCCATCGTTGCGGGACAGATGATCGTAGCCTGCCTTGCTTCATATTCATTTGCAAGATACAGAAGGAAGAGGAGAGAGGTGCTGTTCTTCTCGTACATCATCCTCATGCTCATGCCGTTCCAGGTAACGCTCGTTCCGAACTACATGATCTCGGACGCGCTCGGTATCCTTGATACCATCTGGGCGATCATACTGCCGGGTATTTTCTCGACTTTCGCGATCTTCCTTCTCACCAAATACATGCGCCAGATCCCGTCGGGATATATCGAGGCGGCAACGCTCGACGGCGCGTCGGAATGGCAGATATTCACGAACATCGCGCTGCCTTTGTGCAAGAACGCGATATTCGCTTTGACGATATTGCTCTTCATCGATTACTGGAATATGGTCGAGCAGCCGCTCGTTCTCCTGACCGATGTGGACAAACAACCGTTGTCGGTATTCCTTTCACAGATAAACGAACCGGAACTGGGAATCGCATTTGCGGCATCGAGCGTCTACATGATCCCGCCGCTGCTGATCTTCTTCTGGGGTGAGGATTATCTCGTCGAGGGAATCTCAAGATCGGGAATCAAATAAATAAACAATATGCGCAGGGAAGCACATACGTAAGATACGGAGGAACAAAGAAGATGGCAAAGGGTAGCACTAGAAGAGCCAAGGTCGTAAAAGCGATGATCGCTTTTGTTTTGATCCTTGCATTGCTGACATTCTTCTCGAACACGATAATGAACCTGACGATACCGAAGGTTATGGGAACATATGCCTCCAGAGGCAATCTCTCATATTCCAATTCCGCCAGAGGTACGTTAGAGGTCGAAAACCAGACGGAAGTCAAAGGTCTTGAAGGCAGGACTGTCGATCAGGTAATGGTTACCAACTACGACCAGGTGGAGAAGGGCGACGTGCTCCTGACACTGAAGTCCCTGGAGGATTCCGAGGCACTTGAGTCAAAGAGGGAAAGCCTTAAGGAACTCGAGAGAGAAGCGGAATATGAGGCAAGATCGCCTTCAGACACCACGGATTTCTCACCTTACCGCGATGCCATTAACTCCGCAAAAACTTCCCTGTCCGAAGCAAAGGACACGCTTTCACAGGTACAGAACAAGTCCGCCGTTGAGAACGAGAACAGAAAGATAATCGATGAAGAGTCCGCAAAGGCAGTATCACTTGACGCATCGGTAAAGGCTGCAGCTGAAACAGTCGAAGACATTCAGAAGCAGATCGACGCGATCGATGCTGCGATCGCACCTCTTCAGTCACAGATAGATGTTTATGTCGCATTGGGCACTCCCACTCCGACTCCTTCTCCCGCACCCGGAGAAACAACTCCTCCGGTTACGAACACCGAAAACACCGGTGATACGGGTGATGCAGGTGATGCCGGAGACGCAGGCGACACGGGCGATTCAGGTGATTCCACCACTCCTCCGCCGTATGTTCCCAATCTCGATGCGGACGGATTAGACAAGAATTCACCCACATATGAGATGGATAAGCTCATGTATAAGATCGCTCAGTACGAAGAGCAGAAGGAAGCCCTTGAATCGCAGCTCGAATCAGCTCAGGCACGCCTTACCGAGGCATCCGCAGAGCTCGCAGAGTGCCAGGGCAAGATCAACGAGGCACAGCAGGCCATCGATGCACTCGGACAGCTTCCTTCGGAGTCTGCTGCGCAGAACGCCGTAACTTCCGCCCAGAATGCAGTAAATTCAGCCCAGAAGTCATATAACGACGCACAGACACAGGCAGGCATTACTGCTGATAAGAATAAAGACGCCATTGCAGACCGCAATGCAAAGATCGAAAAACTGAAGAAAGAGATCGAGGAGCTCGAGAAGGCATCCAAGATCAAGGAGATCACGGCCCCGGTTGCAGGTTATATTTACAATTTCTCCGTCATGTCCGGTGATGAACTCACCGCAAAGACGATCGTCACATATATCCTTCCCGTTACGGACAGGATCTGCTCGGTAACGTTCAGCTTCACGGCTTCCGCGGCACAGAACATCTGGGTCGGAATGCCGCTCGAGGTAACATCAGGATTCATCGAAGGATGCACGGTATCCTCCATGAAGCCCGATCCGAACGATCCTAGAAACACGAAACTCGTCAAGTGCATCGTCGACGGCTCTGATGCATGGCCCGGAGAGGAAGTTACCGTTAACGCCGGAAGAGGCAACGACAACTACAAGTGCGTCGTTCCGAGCAGCGCGGTCAGCGAAGACAACAGCGGATCCTTCGTATATGTTATCGTTGGTTCCTCCACTCCACTCGGCGATAAGTATGTCGTAAAGAGAGTAGACGTAACCGTTGAGGCAACTGACGGTGCGGCATCAGCCATCAAGGGTGAAGGTCTTGATAAGTACGATGTCATGATCGTAGTCAGGGCAGAGAAGCCGCTCGAAGACGGACAGAGAGTAAGACTCGAAGACTATACCGCCAAGTAAGCCCCGTAAGGAAAGACAGAAATGCGAGTAGTAGAAAAGACAAAAGAGATCTGGAGCAAAGAAAAGGAGAATACCAGGAAGAATTTCCTGAAGCTCATCCTTGCGGTTCCGTTCTGGATCATATTGGGAGCGCTGGTCCTGATCGGGATAGGTGTCGGAAGAGCGATCTTCCTGAGCGGCTCAAGACCCGACCAGCATGTCGCTGAGATCTGGCAGAGCAACTCTGAAGTATCGTTCAGGCACATGAGCGTCTATGCCGGCGGCATAAGGGTTTCAGGTGACACTTCGCCCATGACGTACATAGCAGGCGGCAAGTCGATCCATTATGCTGATATACCGATCATCAGGAAAGCTCTTCAGAGTTCGGCCGATACCGGTTCCGGCGCTTCGGGCAAGAATCTGGGCTATGTCGAAGGCAAGCTCAGAGGCTGGGAGGACTGCTATTCCTCCACGGTAATGGCTACCGTCTCAGCCATGGAGTTCAAAGACGGCAAGGAAGTAACGACAGGTACCGCCAATGCGCAGCTTGTTGCCGTAGGCGGAAATTACAAGGCGTTCCACCCCTACAGATACATGTCAGGCGGATTTCTTCCCGAGATCCCCGTGGATATGAACCAGATAGTCATCAATGACGTTCTCGCCTGGAAGTTCTACCGTTCATACGATGTTGTCGGAAACAAGATCATCATAAACAACCAGATGTTCACCATCATCGGCGTTGTTGAGGAGAAGAATACCAAGGTTGCTGAACTTGCAGGTGAGCAGGAAAACCGCGCGTTCATCTATTTCGGCACACTCGGCACCATATTCGGCAGCAAGAACAGTTCCGGCAGCGATGAATTCGGCGATTACGGCAGCTATGGCGACTACGAAAACAATGGTGACTACAGCGGCAGCGGTTCGGGCACGACGGATTCCGAGGCGGACTATGCGATCCAGTGTTATGAAGCAATGCTTCCCGAGCTCGTAACGGGCGTAGCGGTAACGGACTTCAAGAATGCGCTTCCGTCATATTCGCTCACGAATCCCCAGGTTTATGTATCGAACGATACCGGCAGATTCGGCGTTTTCAGGATCCTCGATACGATGTTCCCGTTGGGCGAGACCGACAGGGCGAGGATGGGATATGAGTTCCCTTATTGGGAGAGAGCCGCACAGCTCACAGAGGACAGGCTCTTCTACGATTATATGATCACCGCTTTCGGCATACTTCTGCTGTTTGTAGGCATCGTCATGATCGCTCTCAAGTTCCGTGTCAAGAAGACCGTTGATCCCGATGATCTCGAAGCAGATGACATCGAAGACAGGAATGAGAAGGCCGAAAAGGAACTGATACTCAAGGCCTGAACATTACGGATAGAATAATCCTGATTTTTTACTTATAATTCCCTTTAGGCGTCATGCCTGAAGGGAATTGTTTTTATGCGGAAGATAATGGCTGAACTGATATCCATTGTTTTGGTACTGGCATTTGTTTTTGCATCTGCCGGCTGTTCCGCCCGTGAATACGACTATAAGCTGGAGACGACAAATGCTTCGGCGGCGAATACCGCGGCATATCAGTCAGAAGCCGTTCTTTATTCCCGAAAAGAATTCGACAGCAGGAGATATCCTTATTTCGCCATGCTGAGCGAGACGGAGAAGGATGTCTATTCTCTGATCTACGAAGAGCTTTCCCAAGGAAACAGGAAGTTCGAATGTCCTGTGAATGCGAACTCCGACCAGCTTTCAAAGGCGGTCGACGCAATGCTTAATGACCATCCCGAGATATTCTGGCTGGATAACAATTACGGGTTCACATACGATCCGGCAGACGGCTCCATCAAGGAAATAACGTTCAAGTTCTTTGACTTCGCAGATACGCCCGAAAAGCTCGAAAAGGCGAGGGCTGAGTTCAATTCCGCGACGGATTCCCTGGTTGCCGGAGCGCTCACTTATTCAACGGTTGCCGAACGCGAACTGTATTTCCACGATTATATCTGTGAAAACACCGAATACGACGAGGAAGCGCCGTACAATCAGAGTGCTTATTCCGCACTTGTGCTTCACAGGTCTGTCTGCGCCGGATATGCCAGGTGCTTCCAGTATCTTATGCAAAAGACGGGTGCGGCCTGTTATTACGTATCCGGCAGGACCGAAGGCCTCGTTACCGATACGGGAGAGGAAGGTGACGGTATGAGCAACGGCCGCCATTCGTGGAACATAGTCCTCATTGACGGTGAATTCTACAATATCGACTGCCTGTGGGACGATACGGCAAGCGATGTTTACGGCAACCTGATATATCCTTTCTTCAATCTGAGCGATGAAGCTCTGATACATCACGCGCGTTCAGGGATGTCCGTATATCTTCCGGATTGCAACGGCACCGATTTCAAGTATTCCAACATGTTCGGCGATACCGTCGAAGCGGACGAACTCGTGTTTACCGACGCGGCATGAAATCCCCCGAAAACTCCATGTGCTTATTTAAAGAAGAGTATTTTTAGCGTATAATTAACAGATTGATTATAAACATATTCATTTTGTAGGAGATGTAAAAATGAAAGAACTAATGCTTGGAAACAAAGCTATCGCAAGAGGTCTCTATGAGGCCGGCGTGGCAGTTGCAAGTTCGTACCCCGGCACTCCCAGTACCGAGACTACCGAAGAGGCTGCCAAGTACGATGAGATCTACTGCGAATGGGCACCCAACGAGAAGGTCGCAATGGAGACCGCTTTCGGTGCGAGCAGGGCAGGCAAGAGATCTTACTGCGCCATGAAGCACGTAGGACTTAACGTCGCTGCCGACCCGCTCTTCACAATGAGCTACACCGGTGTCAATGCCGGAATGGTCATCCTCGTAGCTGACGATCCCGGAATGCACTCTTCCCAGAATGAGCAGGATTCAAGGCACTACGCGATCGCTGCAAAGATGCCTATGTTAGAGCCCGCCGATTCCCAGGAAGCAAAGGACTTCGTGATCGAGGCATACGATATTTCCGAGCAGTTCGATACTCCCGTACTCATCAAGATGTGC
>Ga0247611_10007699_pt1 | contig 13427 bp, 12 predicted proteins | sample 177DNAGHGhighgp2_FD_192422 | JGI IMG/M metagenome (GOLD analysis project Ga0247611, IMG submission 192422) | Sheep rumen microbial communities from Palmerston North, Manawatu-Wanganui, New Zealand - 1770 DNA GHGhigh gp2 | ecosystem: Host-associated > Mammals > Digestive system > Stomach > Rumen... | reverse complement strand
TTATTGTTACAAGAGAAATTTGAATAAACTAGAAATGCTCCTGTTGCAATAACTGCTCCTACTAAAACCCCAATAACAAATAATATAATTTTATCTTTCATTTAATCGCTCCTTTCATTATTTCTCTCTATATTATTATATAATTTATCTTTTTTTATGTAAGTATAATTTATATATCATTTATCACCTTTCCTTTCATAATTACATTTTATAATTCATTTATTAAAATAATATTAAAAATTATTTATTTTTCTTTAATTCGTAAACTTCATCAACTAGACTACATACATTTTCAGAGTGTGTAACAATAATTACACATTTATTTTGTTTATGAGCTAAATCGTTAAAGATTTTTAAAATATCACTTTCGGTATCTTTATCTAAGTTACCAGTTGGTTCATCAGCAAGAATTATTTCAGGATTATAAGAAAGACTTCTTGCGATTGCAATTCTTTGTTGCTCACCACCTGATAATTTTAAGATTCTTCGATTTGCCATATTAGTAGATAATCCTACTTGTTCCATAAGTTCTTTAGCAAGTTTTTTCTTATCATCAACTTTAACCTTACTAATATCCATTGATAATATGATATTTTCTAGTGCTGTTAAATGTGGAAGTAAATTATAACTTTGAAAGACAATACCAACATTATTACTTCGGTAATTATCAAGATTCATTTTTGATAAATTTTTATCTTTATAATATATTTCTCCTTCATACTTTTTTTCAAGTCCACTAATTAGGGATAATAATGTTGTTTTACCACTACCACTACGTCCTTTAATAGCATAGCTTTTACCAGTTTCAAATTCATAATTTATATTTTTTAATACATAATCATCTTTATCTGCATCTTTGTAACGGTAAGATACATCTTTAAGTGATAATACAATATTTTTCTTCATTATCCACGCTCCTTTAAAATTGTAAGTGGTGAGAATCTAGAGATTGCTATCATACTAGCAAGACTTCCTATTAAAGTTAATAAAATACCAATACCTAATAATTCTCCTAATACTTTAAGATCAACTACAGCTTCAATATTATCTATTTGGTTAACTCTTGCAATGCCAAAGGAAGGTTCTTTAACTTCTTCTTTTTTAGTTTCTTCGTTATTGATTTCTTCTTTAACTTCCTCTTTTGTCTCTTCTTTATTCTCATCTTCTTTAGTTTCGGTTTCTTTTGTTGTATCTTCTTTTACTTCTTCTTGAGTAGTAGATGGTCTACCTCTTCCAAAATTATTATTGATATTATCATATTTACTATTAGCGTTTTCTATTTCATTTGCAAGTAAGCTATTAGCAATTGGAACACTCGTAAATGATCCAATACCAGCTCCAAGTAATAACGCAAAAATACATACTACTAATAATTCAAACATAAATTGCATTGATAGTTTGCTTTTCTTCATACCAATAGTACGAAGGACACCAATTTCATATTTTCTTTCTCGTATATTAATCATATTGATAACTACTAAGACAACACCACCTATTGCTAAAGTAATTATTAAGAATGTTGTTGCAAAGACTCTTACATTTTTAATAGATTCTGTTGCATTTTCTATATCTTCTAAATTGGATGTTACAACGTAGTAACTTGATAATCCTTTTTCTTTTACTTCATTACTAAATAATTCAACACTTTCACTATCTTTAACAATATATGTTGGTGTTATCGTTGCTTCAAGTTCACTATTACCTTCAAGTACTTTTTTAACTACTGTTACATTAGTAATTATTTGATTAGCAGAATTAGTAAACATATTAGCCATATTATCTGATGAATCCGTATTTTCTTTATAAATACCTGTTACTTCTAGTTCATATGTCTTTTTACTATCTTTTGGATCAACAATTGTTATTTTGCTTCCAACTTCAAGATTATTTAGGGCTGCTAATTCTTCACTAATAACACAAGTCATGCTAGTAAAATCATTTGATACTTCCCCACTTGTAATGATATAGTTACCATTGATGAAATCTTTCATATCATCATAACTATTGTAACCAATTAAGTTAAAGGCTCCAGCACTTGCTTTTTCATTAAAAATCTTTTCGGTTTTCGTTGTTGTTGTTTTTCTACTAGTTGTTGTTCTTGATCCACCAGAGCCGCCTGGCGGCATACCTGGTCTATCGCCTTTATTACTACTTCCCCAATTTCTTGTTTTTGTTGTTGTCTCCGTCTTCGTTGTCGTTGTTTCTTTAACTAAACTATCAGTTGCTTCTTTAATATCTTTAGCGTTTACTGATAAGTCATATGTATAATAGTAACTTTCTAAATACTTACTATCTCCATATTTAATTACTTCTTCTTCCTTTATGTTTTCGATTTCGTTAAAGGCTTTAATCATCTCTTCTTGTGTTTTATTACTATCACGAAAATCTCTCATCATTGATTCACGATCAAAACTAATTGTTGCTTCTATTTTATTTTGTTCTTCATAACTTGCGATTATCTTCTCTGCACTTTCTCTAATGGCAAGGGTAACCGCACAAGAAGCAGCTATTACAATAATAATTAAGCCTATTAAGATATTTCTTCCTTTATTCCTTTTAATATTAACTAACGCATTCTTTATTATGTACATAAACCCTCCTTATAATTTTTTTTCATTATATATCATCTCCTTTTGACTATTTAATAATAAATAAGATTTCTTAAATAAATATTAAATTTCAAAATAATTACAAAAAAAGAAGAATTATTAATTCTTCTTTACACACCTTATTGATATCACCTCTATTATTTATATATTTTTTATATTATTTCAATTTAATTAATTTTTATATTCATTTATCATCTCCTTATTAAGACAGGAATAATATATTTATAGTTTATTTATAGTTTATTTATATTTTATATTTTGTCATTTAAATCTTGTCATATATCACCTTTATCCTTTCGACATTATTAATATAACTTTCGAATATTAAAAGAACATTAAATTTTTAATGTTCTTTATTTTTTTATATTAACTTGTAAAGTAGTTTTACCATCTTTAGAATAAGCTTTTATCGTTCCTTTATGAATAGTAACAATATTTTTAGCGATTGCAAGACCTAAACCATATCGATTATCATTTCTATTTCGTGATTTATCAACGCGATAAAATCTTTCAAAGATTTTTTCTTCTTCACCCTTTGGTATTTCATCTCCTGTATTAGACACCGTTAATAAGATATTACTACCATCAACTAAATTAACTTCAACTTTTCCTTTTTCATTGGAATGTTTAATAGCATTATCAAGTAATATTTCTATTAATTGTTTAATACTATTTTCATTCATCTTAATACTAATATCTTTATCTATATGATAATCAAGTTTAATATTTTTTTCATAAGCTTTAACTTCAAATGTTAATACTGATAGTTCGACTACTTTTGATAAATTACCAGTAGTTAACTCTAAATTACCACTTTCCATTTTAGCAAGATCAAGTAAATCAATTACTAAATTATTCATTCTTTCGGATTCATTCTTAATATTAGTTAGCCATTTCTTTTCTTTAGGATTATCTTCAAGAGCTTCTGCACTGGCAGTTATTACAGATATTGGTGTTTTAAGTTCATGAGATGCATCTGTAATAAAATCTTTTTGTTTATTAAATGCATCTTCTACTGGTTCACTAATCCATTTCGTTATCTTTTTTGATATAAAGATAAAGATTATTTCTAATACCATAAAATATAATAATGATGATTTAAGTCCATGTAATAAATTATCTTTAGCGAAGGAATTATCAATTATTATTAATTCTCTTCCTTTGCGATATGAATAAGAATAATCTTTTGTATATAAAGATCCAATATATTCTTTTTCTTTATCACCACTTAATATCTTATTTGCAACTTCTTTTACTTTATCAGTATCAACATCACTATTAGAATGATTTATTATTTCAATAATATTATCATTCTCATCTAAAATAATCGTTACCGCATTGGTATCCATAAATCTGATATTACGATTAGGTGGAGTTGGAACATTTTCATTATTTTGATTATTTCTTTCTTTTAGTCCATTAAAGCCAAGTGTTCTTCTAATTATATCTTTTTGTTCATTATAATGTTGAACATTAAATAAAACAATAAAAGCAAGTAATGAAAGAGATAATATTCCAAGTACAGTATAAAAAATCTTATTTCTTAGTTTTTTCATCACTTACCTCCATCTTATAACCTAAGCCTCTGCATGACTTTATATTTACTTTCGAATCAATCGCTTTAAGTTTCTTTCTAATAAATGATAAATAGGCTTCCAAGTTATTTGATTCAATTTCATTTTCCATACCCCATACTTTATCATATATTTGTTCTCTACTAAGTATTTGTTCGGGATTCTTTATAAAATATTCAAGTAGTTGAAATTCTTTACAAACAAGTTCTATACTTTCCATATTAGTATTACATGTTACAAGAGACTTATTAATATCAAGTGATAAATCTCCATATTCAAGAATATCTTTTTTGCCTACTTTAGTTTGATTTTTAAGTTGGGCGTTAACTCTTGCAATTAATTCTTCAATATGAAATGGTTTGGCTAAATAATCATTTGCCCCTTTTTCAAAACCATTTAATTTATCACTTAGTTCACTTTTAGCTGTTAACATAATAATTTTGCTTTCGATATTTTCATCTCTTAATTTTTTTAAAATATCAAAGCCATTCATATGTGGCAACATAACATCTAATATAATAAGATCATATGTTCCTGTTAAGGCATCAAAATATCCTTCTTCACCATCACATCTTATATCTACTTGATATTTATTCTTTTTAAGACTATCACTTATAACATCTGCTAAATTAAATTCATCTTCAATAATTAATACTCTCATTTTTCATCACCAACAAAAATTATATATATATTTATTAAATAAATATTAAAAATAATTATCTATATTATAACATAATCTTTATATTCTTTTATTATTAGAATCAAGATAATGATTAATAAAAAAGATGAAAAATTAAATTTCATCTCTTAGAACTTAAATAAATTAAGTCCTGTTTCGGTATCAAAATATCGATCTACTTTGCCATCAATAATATTAATTACCATTTCACATGTAGCACTAACAATAGCTCTATTTAAATGACCACCAAAGACTTCACCTTTATCATTTCCTGCACTCATATGAATATGGGTATAAAATTCATCATTCATCGTATTAATCGTTCCTGTTAATGATACTATTTCAAAGTTTCCTCTAAATTCATTAGAATAATATTTCTTTTCTTCTACTTTAAAAACTCCTACTGTAAAATCGTTAGTTGCTCCTAGTGCGCTTACACTTGCTAACTTAATATTTTCTTTTAAAGCAATTTCTTTAATTTTTTCAAGTATTTCTTCTCCTCTATCAATTCTTGCTACAATTGTATTATTAAATCTTCTATATTCCATATTATCTCCTTATTTTGTTTTTTCCCTTTTTATTTCTTCATATATTTCTTTATTTTTTTGTATTTCTTCCATTGTTAATGTAACTTCACGATGATATTTTTTGGCATAATTCCATTTACCTTCCAATACTGAAGAAGAAGAGTCTGGATAAACATCATGTCCTGATCCAACATATATTAGTTCTTTTTCTTTAAATACCCATGAGAAACCATGTTCTACTTCCCAAGGTACTTCAAACTGGAAAGCTATTCCATCAGCTTCATCATCTGATGCAATATTAACTAATACCATATAATCTAATATATTATCAGCTGTAACTTCAACTGGCATATTTTCTTTATACAAATCATCAAGATAACCTACTTCTTTTAAGAAATCATTATAAGCCCAAACGGTGCAAATAAGAGCGTCATGAAAATCAGCAAAAGTATATTCTTGTACTTTCTTTGCAGTCTTTTCAGCATATGGAATCGTATTTTCATCATTATTACATACAAATAGTTGGCAATCTTTTTTTAATCCCGGTACATATACGGTTCCTTCAGCATAATCATCATAAATATAAAAATTATCTACGAATTCAATGTCTACTTTAGTAGGTTCAACTTCTCTTTTAGCATTTGATTTATTAAAGACCTCTAATCTTTTAAGAACTTCTTCTTTATAATGAATAATAGTTGTTTTTTTATCTTTCGTTTCAATTCTAATTGAAGGTATACCTTCACTATCAGAAACTTTTCTAACGGAATTAATGTCATCTAGTCTAATTATTACATTCTTAACGGCCTTACCACTTAATATCATTAAACTTTCTTTGGTAAGATAAACCGGTTTTTCAAGTTCAACACAATAATTATCAACTTCTCCTTGTCTTTCTTCTAATTCAGTCATTCTTTTATCGTAATTTTTATTTATCAAAATAAAAGATATTAATGAAACTAAATAAAAAATACCATATGTTATTGCAAGAATAAGAAAGTCTTCAACATAAATTGTAAGTAAAACAATTATAGGAATACCTACTGTTAGTATCTTAAATACATTATCACTTCTCTTTTTCTCTTTTTTCATTATTTCCATTAATTCATAAAAACTAATTCTCTTCTCTTCCATATTTACCTTCTATCTTTATTGTATCATAAATTATCTATTACAAAATAAAAACATCTCGTATGAGATGTTTTATATTATTTATAAATATTTTTTAAGATAACTGTCTTTGTTCTAGACATTTCTTTTAGTGTTGTCATAACTCCTTCATTACCAATTCCAGAGTATTTCCAACCACCAAATGGCATTTCAAATGATCTAAAGAATGATGCTCCATTAATAATAACACCACCAGCTTCTAATTGACGAGATATCTTAAACGCATTATTCATATTTCTTGTAATAATGCAAGCACATAAAGCAAATGATGATTGATTTGCAATCTTAATTGCTTCATTAATATTATCAAAACCAATTATTGATACAACTGGTCCAAAGATTTCCATATCTTTAGCAACGGCCATATTCTTTGTTACACCATCAATAATTGTTGGGTCATAGAAAGCACCTTTTCTCTTACCACCTAGAATAACTTTAGCTCCTTCTTCTACTGTTTGATTAACTTGTCTTTCAACATTTTTAGCAGCATCTTCAGATACTAAGCATCCAAGTTGAGTCTTAGGATCACTTGGTTTACCTCTTTTAATCTTAGCAATTCTTGCTTTAAGTTTTCTTATATATTCTTTCTTAACAGCATTATGAATTAAGAAACGTTTAGAAGCACAACATACTTGACCAGTATTATAAAATCTTCCCCAAATAGTTTCTTCAACAGCTAAGTCAACATCACCATCTTTATCTAGGATAAAGGCATCATTACCGCCTAATTCTAGCATCAAGTGAGTTAAGTTATCAGAACATGTTTTCATTGTTTCAATACCACTTCTAGTAGCACCTGTTAAACTAACTAAGTTAACTCCTTTATTAGCAGCAAGAGCTTGAGCAGCAAAACCACCAGTACCATTAATTACGTTAATAGCTCCACCTGGTACACCAGCTTCCATTAGTAACTTAGCATATCTATTTAGAGTTAATGGATTATGTGGAGATGGTTTCATAATAACTGAGTTACCCATTAAAAGTGCAGGCGGTATTTTTTGACAGAACAAATCACTAGGGAAATTAAATGGAATTATTGCAACAACTACACCAAGGGGTGCTTGTTCTGTAAATTGCATTGTACATTCTTGTCCCATTTCTTGTCCTGCAGGAATGACATTACCATATAAATGTTTTGCCATTTCACAAAATGCTGGAACACCAATTGAAACATTAGCAATTTCACCATATGCTTCACTTATTGGCTTTCCTGTTTCATCACTTAATAATCTAGCAAGTTCATCTTTATGTTTTTCAACTAAAGATACAAATTTCATTAGTATACTTGCTCTTTCATGCATAGGTTTTTTAACCCATTCTTTTTGACCTTTTTTAGCTGCTTGTACAGCTTTATCACAATCTTGTTTTGTACTTTCAGGTACAGTATCAATTAAAGTACCTGTTGCAGGATTAACAATATTTATAACCGCTCCATTAGAAGCTTCCATCCATTCTGTTCCAATTAAATTTTTTGCCATAATATCACCTATTTAGCAAAACCTGTGAATGATAATGATAATCCGCAAATAGTAGCTCCACTATGATTCATTTGTCCATATTCACCAAATGTAAATGCTACAATAAATGGAGTATCACCACAAGCTTTTTTAATTGCTTTAAAGTCTTCATCAACTTTATCACCAATATGAAGTTTTCTTCCTCCACAATGTACTAGGAATAGAGCACCAGGATTAAATTTATCTTTAACTTCCTTAATTGTATCGCTAGCACCTTTAATTAGACCTTTAACATCAGTATGTAGTAAAATCATTGCTGTTTTTTCAGCAACTTTAGCACCTACATTGAATGAATAATCTTTATTACCAATCATAGGGTGACGAACAGCAGTTAAATCACCTTGAATTGTTTTAACACCAACAGCATGTGGAATTGAAGCAACAAGTAAATTTTGTCCCATCAAATCATCCGCTTTCATGCCAATCCATTTAGCATATTTCTTAAGTGCTGGTTCATGATCAATTTCAACAATACAACGATCATTTTTTACTTTAGTAACTAAACCAACTGTATCAGTTTCTTCAAATGCTCCTGTAAAGACATTCTTAATAGCTTTTGTAGTATAGAAAAATGCTACAGCGCAACCATCACCAAATGCTTTATCTTCACAGAATACTTTCCATTCTCCAGCTACAGCATCATCAGCTGCACTTCCACCAAACATTGGAACTTCACCAATAACATCTTGAATACCTTTTAAATAATATTCTTCTTCAGCAGGAGATGCAAACATTGCAAAAGCTACTGGAGCTGTTTTTCTTGCAGCATTAGCCATTGCTTCTTTAGCAATTCTTCTACCTGTTGCTCTTGGGTCAGCGCCTCTTGCAGAACCTGCAACACCAACACGTAATTCGTTTTCATCAAGTACCATCATACCTGCGAATCCATCTTCTGAAGAAATAATTCCTTCTGGTGTCATAATAGCACCAGATGAAGTACATCCAAGAACTTTCAATCCTTTTCTTACAGATTTAATTCCTCTAATAACTTCTTTTTGATTATACTTTATTGAAGTGAATAATAAACCAACTCTTGGTTTCTTTAGTCCCTTCAATGCTTTTTTTGCTGTCTCAACACCTGCTTTAAAACTATCTTTTTGGACACTAGATCCAACCATTGCTTTCATTCTTTTTCTCATCCTCCTTAAAATAATAGACTTCGCTATTCTAATAATATTTTAAACCTTATATGAATTTATAGTCAATATAATATTTGTGAAATTTATATGTACAAAAAAACACTTAATTATTTAAGTGTTTTCTCTCTTCACTTTTTATACCAAAATAAAATATTATAATTGTTATTAAAGTAAATAAATGAGATATTCCATTATAATATAAATACTAATATTAAACTAGTTATAAAAATTAATAAATTAGTAATCGCAGCACTTAATTCATAATAATTAGTATTTATCATAATAATTCTTCAATAGCTGCATATTGAGGTGTAAAACCACAACCAGTTGCTGTATTAACAACAAGTGATACTTTTCCTTTTAATGTTGATAAATCAAATTCTTCTCCATTTCTTTTCTTTACTTTTAAATTATATATACTCATTCTATAATCATCTCCTTTAAAGTAATATATACATCTTAATATTATCAAAGCATAATCTTCATGTAAATAAAAAAGAGATATCGATTGATATCTCCAATTTATTATTTAGTTTTTGGTTTTTCAATTTGAGCTTCTACTTCTTCTGGATATAATACTAATTCATAGAATCTCCAGTTTTCTTCACCTTTAAGTGGTTTAGCTCCATCTTTTAAGACAAATTTTGCATCTACACCACTTATCATTTTTAAGTAAGTATTTAACATTTTATCATTAATATCAACTACTCTATCTGGTGATACAGTTCTAAATACTTCTTGAATTCTTCTTATTGCATCAGCTTTATCAATATAGATTGTTTTTGGTTTAGCATAAATATGATTAGCTTTACAATATGCAGCATGGAATCCTGTTTTCTTTGACATAGCTGTATAGAATTTAAGTTCTTCATAAGTACCTGGAACTGGAATATCTTCTCTTCCTGGTACAAGAGTTAACTTAGTTACATTAGGTTTCTTGCCTTGGGCTTCTCTTTCAGCATTTTTTGTTAGAACATAATAATATACGATTCCTGGCCAAAATCTACATTTTGTATTAGGATCTTCTTTGAACATCTTAATATCTTCTTCAGGAATTTCACCATTTTTCCAAAAACGATTTACTAGATATACACTTAATTGTGATACTGTATCACCTTTTTGAACATCGTATTTTAATTCTTGTTCTCCAGTTTCTTGATTTTCTACTACTTTAATATCTTTAGTAGTTGCTAAAGCAGTTGTTGGTACAACAGCGAAAGCACCTGTTGCAAGTGTTGCTACTAATGCTAGACTTGCTATTTTAACTTTACAATTCATCTTTAAATCCCCCTTCAAAAGACGAATGCTATGCTATCATAAAGTACTAAAAAAGTCAATATTATATCATTTTACTTCATAAAGTTATTTATAAGAATAACTTAATTATTCTCATTAGATATTATTGGTTCACTTCTCGTACAAGATCCACCATTATTTTTAACATATGCATCAATTATATCTAAAGCTTGATAGGCATCACTATACTGATCGATATTCGTGATATTAGCAAGATATCCATCTCCACCAGCAGCTTTAATCTCACCAGTTTGTTCATAGTAATTAAAGGAGTAACTATATTTTTCATCATGTAAGGTACATGTTATCGTTACATCCATTAAATTGCCTTTATTACTTTCTCTTATATTTCTAACAACAATGTATAACATGATATAAAGAATAGGAGCTACGATTACAAAAATCACAACAAATTTAATTAATTTTAAAATTAAACCGGCTAACTTTTCCGTATTAGATGTTCTTTCTACCAAAATATCTTTAATATCATTATCAACTAATTCATCTAGACTAACATTAAAGATTTTAGATAATCCTTTACCTTGTTTTAAATCAGGTGATGTTTCACCTAATTCCCATTTTGATATAGTTTGTCTTGAAACACCAACTTTTTCTGCTAGTTCTTCTTGTGATAAACCATTCTTCTTTCTTAATTCTATTATCTTTTTTCCAATTTCCATTTTATCCCTTCTTTCGAAAATAATCTTATATTAAAAATAATTTATAATCTATCAATTTTAATTGGAATATCCGCCCGTTTTCTTAACATTTACATTTTAACACAAATAATAGAATTATTTAGTCATTACTTTTTTAGCCAAACTTCTCTTACCACAACTAGGACATTTAAAAAATCTACTTGTTCCAATATGTGGAGTTATCATCGCTTTAAAATAATTATCTTCCCTAAACCTATGATGACATTTTTGACATTCATAATAACCTGCATCAGTTTCAAGTTTTAATCCATAGAAACATACAAATACAAGTAATAATGTAGATACACATACAACTACTCCTAAAACTGGTCCATCTTCTAATGTTAAAGAAGCTAAGGTAATAATACCTAAATAAAATATTAAAGCAGATATTGTTAAAATCCACATATCAAGCATTAACCTTTTATTCTTTTGTTCTTCTTGTCTTGCCATTTCAACTAATAATTCTTCATTCTTCTTATCATAATCTTTCATATCAATTATCTCGCCATTTAATAGTTCATTAACATTAATACCTAAAATATTACATAAATCTAGCATCTTATCAGCATCAGGAAGTGACAATCCTCTTTCCCACTTTGATACAGCACGATCTGTAATATATAGTTTTTCTGCTAGTTGTTCTTGTGTTAACTTTTTCTTTTTTCGGCAGTCTCCAATAAACTTACCAATCTTAATTAAATCCATGAACTATTTCTCCTTTCATGCCTTCATTATATAATAAGCCATATCTATATTACACATACTAATGGTTGAGTTATAACTATATATAGTTTACCATAACAAAAGAGAATTAAAATTCTCTTAATATTATATTTATATTATTTTGAACTAAACTTTCGATATAAAAATTTATATATTTCTGATACAACAATTATAAATAATGAAAAGATAAGAGATATAACTATTGTATTAAAAGATAAACTAGATATTTTCAAAAATTTAGATAATATTGGAACATTAATTACAATCATTTGTAATAAGATTGATCCTATAATCGTAATTATTATTAATGGGTTACTCAATATCGATGTTGCAAAGATACTATTTTTTTCACTTCGACAATTTAATACATGAAGATTTTGAATAAATACCATTATTAACATAATAATACTTCTTGCAAGAAAAAGATTAGTATTATTATCCATTAAAAATTTCCATACTGAGAAAATCATAAAAGATATTGTAAGACCAAATATTAATACTTCTATCATTAAATCTTTACTAAATAAAGATTCTTTGGTACTTCTTGGTTTCTCTTTCATAATATCAATACTTCCTTTTTCAAAAGATAATGACATATCTTGAAGACCATCAGTAACAATATTAAGCCATAATAATTGAATAGCTACTAGTGGTAATTCATAACCTGAGCATACAGCAAACAAATAGAATAAGACTTCTGCAATACCACAAGATAACAAGAATAAAACGATTTTTCTTATATTAGAATATGCTATTCTTCCTTCTTTTACACCTTCAACAATCGAAGTGAAATTATCATCCATAACAATTAAATCAGCCGTATCAATTGCAACATCCGTACCACTTCCCATAGCAATACCAATATTCGCATTTTTTATAGCTGGAGCATCATTAACACCATCACCTGTTACAGCAACAAATTCACCACGTCTTTTTAATGATTCTATTATCTTTAATTTATCAGTCGGTGTTACACGAGAAAATACTTTAATGTCTTTTATAAATTCATCAAAATACTTTTCACCCTTTTCATAAACTTCTTCTAATTCTTTACCTGTTATAACTTCACTATTATCTTTAGCAAGATTTAAGTCACGTGCAATCGTTAAGGCTGTAGCTGGATGATCTCCTGTTATCATTAATACTTTTATTCCTGCATTTTGACATTCTTTAATTGATGCTTTTACTTCTTTTCTTACAGGATCAATAAAGGCTACCATACCTAAAAAATCAAGATTTTTGATTTCATTTTCATCAGTACTATCGACATAACCATCACAAACGGCAATAACACGATATCCATCTGCTGATAATTTTTCATTTTGTTTTATATATTCTTCTTTTCTTTTAGAAAAAGACATTACTCTTTCAAGAGAACCTTTAACTGTACATTTCATTTTTCCATTTTCTTGATAGAAAACAGCTGAATATTGTTTCTCTGATTCATAAGATATCATTTTTTCTAAATCATAATTAATTTTAGTATCATATT